>Ga0136617_10001448_pt1 | contig 21106 bp, 20 predicted proteins | sample AntDrymUQ3222106_2_FD_129672 | JGI IMG/M metagenome (GOLD analysis project Ga0136617, IMG submission 129672) | Polar desert sand microbial communities from Dry Valleys, Antarctica - metaG UQ322 (21.06) | ecosystem: Environmental > Terrestrial > Soil > Desert | place: Antarctica: Dry Valley...
ATGTCGTCGTTCAGCTTCTCTTCCGCGGTATGCGGCGAGTGGTCCGTGGCGATCTGGTTCACGCGGCCGTCGTTCAGTCCCTCGAGCAGGTAGTCGCCGTGGCCTTCGCTGCCGTAGCGGATCGGCGGGTTCATGCGCAGCCGGACGCCCACCTTCTCCATGTCTTCGGCCTTCTTGAAGACGTAGTGAGCGCCGGTCTCGCAGGTGATGTCGACGCCCTTTGCCCGCCACTCGTCGATCATGTCCAGCCCTTCGCGGCTCGACAGGTGGAAGATATGCATGCGGGTTCCCGTGTGACGCGAGTAGAGACCCATCCGCTGGATCGACTCGACCTCCGCCAGCGGCGGCCGGGAGTCCACGTGGGCGAGCGGATCGGTCCTGCCGGCCTCCTTCATCTGCCGGATGAGGTGCTGCATGATCTCGTTGTTCTCGGCGTGGAACCCGATCCTGAGCCCGGTCGCGGCGATCTCTCGCAGACCGTCGAGCATCATGCCGTCGTCCGGCGCGGGGATGTTGCCGATCGTCTCCCCGAGGAAGCACTTGTAGCCGACGACGCCGGCCTCAGCCATCGGGCGGATGGCCCCGACGCTGTCCTGCACGAGAAGGCCGATGATGCCGAAGTCGACGAACGACTTCTCCTCCGCGAGCCGCTTCTTGAGCTCGACGTTGTCGGCCGTGTCCGTCTTGGGCTTGGTGTTCGGCATCTCGACGACGGTCGTGACGCCACCATGCACGGCGGCCGTGGATCCCGTGCGCCAGTCCTCCTTGTACTCGAGGCCCGGCTCGCGGAAGTGGACGTGACCGTCGATCACGCCGGGTAGGACGTGCAGCCCCGAGGCGTCGAACTCCTCAGCGGCGGAGATGCCCAGCGTTCCGGGCGAGGCGATGCTCACGAACTTCCCGTCGCTGATCGCGAGATCTGCCTCGAAGGTGGCGTCGGGGGTGACGACGGTCCCGTTCTTGACGATGAGATCGGCGGTCTGTCCCATATTCTCTCGCTCTCCCTGCTATGACTTGGTGGACTGGGGTGCTGGGCTGTTGTCAGGCGCGCGGATCGTCCGCGTTCGGGTCGAGGATCCAGCCCCATCGCTCGCGGGCTGCGCGCGACATGTCGCCGGTGACGACCGGTTCGGCGAAGCGTTCGCGCCACTCCCACGGCTTTGTCGCGTCGATCAGGAGCCGCGAGTTGAAGCCGCGTTCATCCGGGTGAATAGCCGGATCGAGCGGGCCGCTCCAGGCGCGATCGATGATGGTCACGTCGCGCACCGGATCGCAGCGGGTCATGATGGCCCACAGGACGTCATCCATGTTCGTGATGTCGATGTCCGGATCGACGACCACGGCGACCCGGCCCGCGTATGCCGATGTGCCGGTCTGGCTCCCGACCATCAGAGCCTGGGTGGCGTGACCGGGGTAGGCCTGGTCCACCGCGATGACGGTCATCATCCGGTTGCCGGCCTCGGGCGGGCACCACACACCGGTGATCTTCGGCACCCCCGCGGCCCGCAGCTGGTTCTCGATCAGCGCCGACTTGAGGTAGGCCAGGAAGCGGTTGTCCTCGTGCGGCGGCTTGCCCTGCGGGCAGCCCAGCAGGATGGGATCCGTGCGGTGATAGATCGCCGCGACCTTGATCACGTGGGTCTGGCCCTCGCCGCTGGCGTAGTAGCCCATCCACTCGCCGTAGGGGCCTTCCTCGTGGAGCGGCGCCTCCGGGTCGATCCAGCCCTCGATCGCGATCTCCGCCGTGGCCGGGATGGGCAGGCCGGTGTGCCGGCCCCGGACCACCTCGACCGGCTCCCCACGGACGCCACCGGCCCAGGCGTACTCGCTCATCCCGTACGGGATGCCCTCCGCGCAGGCGGACATGAAGAGCAGCGGGTCTGCGCCGACGACGACAACGACCGGGATCTTCTCGCCGCGCTTGAGATACGCGTCCCGGATCAGCCGACCGTGCTTGCCGGGGCTGATGTAGATACCCATCTCGTCGCGGCTGAAGATCTGGTTGCGGTAGGTCCCGATGTTGACCCACTCCGAGTCCGGGTCCTTCAGGATGTTCATGCTGGCGGTGCCGATGAAGCGACCACCGTCGTATGGATGCCAGATCGGCACCGGGAACGCCTCGAGATCGACATCATCGCCCTCGACGACGTTCTCGAAGATGGGACCCGACTCGACATCGACGGGATCGATCGGCTTGAAGTCCCGGAGGATCGAGCGCCAGAAGCGAAAGAGGCCCTCGTGGTTGGCCTCGGAGGGCGGCAGGTTGAGCGTGACCGCCTGGCGGCCCGGGGTTCCGCTGCAGTTGACGATGACCCGCCGCCCCGGGTCGTAGCCGGGGACGTCATCGAACACGACGCACGGGCTGCCCTCGGCATGGTCGAGCATCTCGGTGACCTCGCCGATGCCGGCCTGCCAGTCGACGCCACTGACCTCGCGCAGCTCGCCGATTCCGCGCACCCGCTCGATCCACTCGCGCGTGTCGCGCCACGGCTTCGAGGGCGCCGCTGTCGCGTCCGCGGGGGCATCAGCCACGTCCCTCGGCCGTTCGGTGATCGTCATGCTCGTCTGCTCTCCCTCCGCCGCCCGAGGCCCACGCCCGTGGGAAGACCACTGTATGCAACTGTATCTTATGAACCTCGACCCGGCCGGTCAACGGAGCGGCGACACCCTGGACCGGAGGATCGGAAGATGCATCATGGCTCGTCGCCGGCGCGGCCGATCCAGCGGGTGAGCCTCGGCACGTGAGCCTCGAGCCCGTCGCCATCGTCGCGCTGGTCGTCCTGATCAGCATCGCCGCGTTCGTCAACGGCACGATCGGGTTCGGCTTTGCGCTCCTCGCGGTCAACGCGCTCGCGTTCGTGCTCGATGCCCGGAACGGGGTCATCGTGATGAGCACCATCACGCCAATCGTGAGCGGTCTCCAGACCATCCACCACCGGCGTCACCGATCCATCGTCCGCCACTTCCGAACGCTCCTCCTCGCGGCGTTGGTGGGCACGGTGATCGGGACGTTCCTGCTGGTCAACCTGCCCGGGCCGGCCATCTCCGCCGCGCTGGGGCTGTTCACGGTCTGGTTCGCGCTGAATGCCCTGCGTGCGGAGCGGCCGCCGATCTCGGGCGCCACGCAGCGCTGGCTGGGCCCGGTGGCGGGACTGGTCGGGGGGATCTCCAACGGCGCCCTGGGTGCGTCGGGTCCGGTGTTCGGCACGTACCTCACCGCCATCGGCCTGCGCGGCACGGAGTTTGCCTTTGCCATCTCGATCGCCTTCTTCGTGATGGCGATTCTCCGGATCGGGCTCCTGGCTAGCCTGGGTCAGTACACGGTCGCGCTCCTCGCCCTGGGCCTCGCGCTGGCCGTGCCGGCCGTCCTGGGCCAGCGGATGGGCTTCTGGTTCCGGGGACGGCTGTCACCCCGGACGCTCTATCGCGCGGTCATCGCGATCCTGTTCGTGGCCGGCGCGAACCTGATCGTGCGGGCTGTGGCCTCGGTGGTCACGGAAGCCGGATGAGCCGGGCCCGGCTCAGCCAGCGCCGGCCACGCCGCGCAGGTAGCCAAGCGTCTCGTCGAGCGGCGTGACGTCCGCGTACTTCTGGTCGAGGTCGAACAGATTGATGGCGTGCGGCGCCTCATCCCGATCGAAGACGCATTCCTCCGGGATGAGCATCCGGAAGCGGTAGCTCTTGCCCTCCACGACCGTCGCCCGAACGCAACCGCTCGTCGATTCACCGGCCACGATCACCGTGTCGACGCCCAGCCCCACAAGGAGGCCGGCGAGCGGCGTGCCCCAGAACGCGCTGGGCGCCGTCTTGCGCAGAACCACCTCGCCGCGGACCGGCGCCACCTCGTCCACGATCTCGTACCGCCGGCGTCGCCGATCGGTCATCGCCGGATCGTCGCTCTGACCTCCACGCGGGTGGACGTCGCGCCAGCCGGGCATGCCGTCGAGGCCGGTGACATGGACCACCGGCACGTTCAGCTCGCGGGCCGTGCCCAGCAGTCGCTGGATATGCGGGAGGGCCTCCCAGCCGGCCAGCCCGCAGCTTCCCGGCCAGTCGCGCATGGCTTCGAACAGGGGTTGCGGCGCATCGCCGAACACCCAGCGGTACAGGTCGACGAGGAGCACGACCGGGCGTCGGCCGCCGCCTTTGCGAATGGCCGGCTCGGCGGCGGCCCGCGCGCGGTCCCGTTCGGACAGGAAACGGTCCCAGATCCTCTCAGTCATGGCGATCCTCCACTTATTGGCCACCTTGTCCATCATGCTTCCACCCGATCGCTCTACTGCCCCGCCCGATGAGCCCGCCACCGAGGCTTCCGTGCCGTGATGTCGGCCCGGCCCTCGCTCACTCGGGGATCCGGTTCAGCGCGCTGTTGCCTGCCGCGCCCTCGCCGCGCAACATCGTCGCGGTTCGTCCGCTGCTCGGCAATCCGGCGGCCCGAGAAGCCGGCCGGCGCCGCTTGGGAGGCCGAAGAAGTCCGCTAACATTCATGAGTTCCACGATATTCTCACCGCAGACGCAATCTCTGGGAGCGACTCTGGTGCGAGAGGCGCCTGTCAATGGCGAGCCCAAGCCGCGTATCGCTGTCTTCGCGGGAGCGACGGCTACGATCCTCAACAGCGCCCCGCTCGTAACGTCGAACGAGGCACGGCGACGGCACGGTCTGCCGCTCCGGACCGATGCATGGGGCCGCCCGGGCTACGATGCCCTTCGGCCGCAGCGACTGGCGAAGCCCGTGACGGTGTACGTCGAGCAGTTCTCGGCGCACCCGCTGGAGCAAGACGCGGCGGCGCTGTACGCCCCACCTGACGGGTACCTCGATGCGGATGGCGAGTTCCACCAGGACCGAATCGCTCCGAGCGATGTACCGGTCTTTGTGATCGAGTTACGGCCGGACGACGGCCTCCTACCGCTGCCGTACATGGCCAGACAGGCCGACGGCTCGCCGTGGGAGGCAGACTCGACGCGGCCGCAGGCGAACCCGAATGAGTCACGGCAGCCCTTCTACCCGGACGCCGCCCGTGTCTTCGAGGAGATCGACCGGCTTGCGATTGACGAGGACGGGTGCGCCAATGCCCTCACGTCGCACGCCGACTACGACTTCATCCGCGTCATCCCGCCTGGTGGGTACACCAAGGGGCGGGCGGCCGCGGAACGCACTGACCTCGGCGACGGCGACATCCCGCCCGAGGAGATCTGGACGGACTACTTTCCGTACCGGCCATATCACCTCCGTCGTGAGCCGCCGCGCGCGATGTTGGCGCAGCTCACGAATACCGTGAGTCAGATCCTCCAGTCGGGACGCTACGTCGGAGCACTGTGGCTGGAGGGCAGCCCATTCATCGAGGAGACCATCTACTGGCTGAACCTACTCGTCGACACGGGGGTGCCGATCGTCGCCTGTTCTTCGCCAGACTTTGCCCACGGTGTTCTGGGCGCGGGCGGCGATCGGCATCTCCTCGACGCCGTTCGCTACATCTTGTCTCGCGTCTGGGCTGACGGCGCGGGTAACGATCGAGTAGGCGCCGTGCTTATCTCGTCTGAACAGATCTTTGCGGCACGCGACGTGCAAAAGGGCGATGCTCGGCCGGGTGGCTATGTCTCGACCGGGGGGCACGGGGGGATCGTTGCGTCTACCGGAGAGCCGGGGGAGCCGGTTCTCACTTACGTTCCCGCTCGCCGCCACACCCTGAACTCCGAACTCCGGTTATCCGCGTTGCCGGAGGTCGTCCCGGGAGTCGCGCGCGACGCCGACGGCCTGTTGTCAACGGTTGAGGTGCGAGCGCGCGACGCCGCGGGGAACCTCGTGGGGGATGCGATTCCGCATGTCGCCTTTCACAAGCACGCCCGGTTCCTCGTGGACGACACGAGTGCGGCACCCGACCGAGAGATTGAGCTGCTTGCACGCATCGATCAAAACTTGCGCGATCGGCCGTTGGCCGGCTTCGTTGCGGAAGGGGGCGCTCCGTACGGTTCCACGGGCCCCGCGGCGGACGCTGCGCTTCGCCGGGCAGTCTTTAGCGGCATGCCGGTCGTTCGCACCAGCCGCGGCAATGCCGAGGGTTTCGTGTCACCGGAGCGAGTCAAGCTCGGGATCGCTGGCTCCAACCTCACGGCCGCGAAGGCCCGGATGCTCCTCATGGCCTGCTTGCTGCGTTTCGGCGCGCTCCCGACAGCCGCCGATCCGGATCGGCCCACCCTGGAGGAGGTGGATGCCGTCGAGAAGGCGCTGCGCCCCTACCAGGAGGTATTCGATACGCACTGACGCCCGCGGATCGCGCACGCCTTGCGCTAACCACCTTGCACAAGCGAGAAAGACCGGACGCCCCGGGCTGAAGCAGCCTGCCGAACGATCTCGACGATCGCACGGTCCGCGATAGGGTCCTCGAGCCGCATCGGCCCTGCCGACCGGAGTTCGTCGAGCAACGCCGGCATGAAGAAGATCGACAAGAGAAGGTCCTCGTCGGACAGGGAGGGGTTCTCGGCGCGGAGCCGCTCGAGCATCGGCTCGACGACCTCCCCCGGGCGAACCGTGATCGGCTCCTGCCCGCGCCCGACCTTGTCCTGAACGTTCGCGTCCACGGATCCAGGCGTGCGACCCCAGTAGCCTAGAACGAGATTTCTGATCTCGTCTGGAACTATTTCGTACCGGCCGTGCAGGACGTTGAGCAATGCCTGTGTCGCGATGAATTGCGAGTACGGCGTTTGCATGTTCGGCCAGCCTAGGTCTGCGCGGACCTGCGGGATTTCGGCCAACACCTCAGGGAGCCGGTGCTCGAGTCCGAGCTGCGCCAGCTGCGCCTTGAAATTCGAGATCATTCCGCCCGGCATCTGGTGGCTGTAGTACGCCGGATCGTATTCGGCGGGCTGTCCGATCGGCTTGTCGTACCGCTTCGCCACGGCCGTGAAGTGGTCTGCCACCCGAGTCATGGCCTCGGTATCCACGACCGTGTCGTAGCCCAGCCAGCGGAGATGTCGGGCAGTGGCGTCGCCGTTGGGCAATGACGGGCCGTTGGCTAGTGGCGCGCTGCACGTCCAGATGGCAGACACGCCTTTCTCGATTGCCTTGAGATTGGCCGCCGGGCCCAATCCCGTCACGCAATGGGAGTGACAAATGACGGGACGCCCCTCGGCAGCCTCCAACAGCGCCGGGACGAGGGTTTCCGCACGCTCTGGAGTCAGCAGCCCCCCGGCATCCTTGAGGACGATGCCGTCGACGTCCATCGCAACGAACTCTTGGGCGACCCGCACAAAGAATTCGTCCGTGTGGACTGGGCTCACCGAGTACTGAATACCCCCGTCGATCCTGCGCCCCAGCCGCTTGACGGTTCGAATACCGACTTCGGATGTGCGGGTGTCGTTCATGGACGCCGTGATCCAGAATTCGTCCACCCCATTGCGCGCGCAGACCTCGGTGAATAGCTCAACGATGTCGTCGGACAGCACTCGAGAGATGCTGAAGAACTGGCTCATCCCGAGCATCCGAATGGGGGTCTTCTGAAGCCGCTCACGGATAAGGCGCATTCGGTCCCACGGGTTTTCCTTCAGGTACCGGACACACACATCGAAGTGCACGGTCGAGAAGTGCTCGATGGACTGGAAACCCACTTCGTCCATGACCGGCAGGATCGGCAAAATCATGGCGGTCGTCATCCGGGTCGCCCAGAGCGACTGCTGCCCATCCCGCAGCGTGGTGTCGATCAGCCCGATTGCAGTCACGGGATCACCCCCTTGCGGCCCAGGCCTGCTCAGCCCATCTCGTGTTTGTCGCGTTGCGGACGAAGTCGTCGTCCTCGAGGATCCAGCGGTGGAATGGCAGGGTGGTCGCGACACCCTCGACGCTCAGCTCGGCGAGAGCCCGCCGTGAGCGCGCAAGGGCATGTGCGCGATCGGAGCCCCAGACCACCACCTTGGCCAGGAGTGAGTCATAGAACGGCGGAATGACATACCCGGGCTCGCAGTGCGTATCGACCCTCACGCCGGGGCCAAGGGGCGGAGACCAGCCAGTGATCCGACCAGCCGAAGGACGAAAGGCATTCGCGGGGTCCTCGGCGTTGATCCGGTACTCGATCGCGTGACCTCTGCGAAGGACCTGCGCTTGCGTGATTGGAAGCGTTTCGCCGGAGGCGATGCGGAGCTGAAGTTCGACAAGATCGAGCCCGGTTACAAGCTCCGTGACGGGATGCTCAACCTGGAGACGAGTGTTCATCTCGATGAAGTGAAAGCTGCGAAGATCCTGATCGTAGAGAAATTCGACCGTGCCGACCCCCACATAGCCGGCATGCTCGCAGAGCCGCATCGCTGCGTCCGCCATCGCCCGGCGTGTCGAGGAGTCAATCGCCGGCGACGGCGACTCCTCGATCAGTTTCTGGAAACGGCGTTGCACGGTGCAGTCGCGCTCGCCGAGCCAGATCCCCGCAGCAGCCTGGTCGAAGACCACCTGTACCTCGACGTGACGGGCGTTCGCCAGGTAGCGCTCCACATAGACAGAGGAGTCTCCGAAGGCCGACCTCGCTTCCGCCGCGGCCGTACCAAGGACGCTCTCGAGATCGCCGCGATCGTCGACGCGGCGCATTCCGCGACCACCCCCGCCCGCCGCGGCCTTGACGATCAGCGGATAACCAATCTCGTCCGCGAGCCGACGCGCCTCTTCAGGACGGATGGCGCCAGTCGATCCTGTGATCACAGGGATACCGAGACGCTCGGCCACTCGTCGCGCCTCGATCTTGTTTCCCATCAGTTCAATCGCACCAGGTCTAGGACCGACGAACGCAATCCCCGCTGCTTCGCATGAGGATGCGAACGCCGCATTCTCGGCGAGAAAGCCATAGCCGGGATGGATGGAGTCCGCACCCAGTGCCTGAGCGGCGGCCATGATTGCTGAGGCGTTCAGATAGCTCTTCGCCGCAGAAGCGGGACCAATGCAGATCGCCTGGTCCGCGAGACGCGTGGCCAGTGAGCCGCGGTCCGCTTCCGAGAACGCGACGATCGAGAAGATCCCGACATCGCGACAGGCACGCACGATGCGCACCGCGATCTCTCCCCGATTCGCGATCAGGAGGCGTCGGATGGCGACCGTACCGCGTGGCCGAAGGTCAGCGCCTGTGCGACCGAAGCTCACGCAGGCTCGATCCGCATCAGGACCTGCCCATGCTCAACGAGCTCGCCATCCTGGACACAGATCTCCGCGATACGGCCCGCCGCGCCTGCTGGAACCTGCGTGAACATCTTCATGACGTCGACGATGCAGACGGGATCGTCAGAGCTAACCTCCGTCCCGATCTCCACGAACTGGGGCTTGTCCGGGGAGGGACGTCGATAGAAAACGCCCAGGAGCGGGGACTTGAGGTCGACGAGGGTCGCGTCGGCGACCGATGACGCCGCGGTGCCGGCGGCCACGGATGGCGGCGCGGGTGACGCACTGGATGGCGGGTCCAGCGCCGACGACACCGGCGTACTGGTGGCATCGCGGCCCGCTATTGGAGATTCTGATGATGGCGCCCACGGCCCTCCGCGTTTGCTGACGTGGAGCCGGGTGTTGCCTAACTCGAGCCGGAGTTCCTCGAGCTCCGATTCCGAGAAGATTCGGAGAATCTCCCGGATGTCGTCTGGACCGAGCTCCAAGATGTTCGTCTCCTATTTGGCAACGACAGCGTCAGACGGGCGGGCGATCTCGACGGGAGCATCGGTCCGGGCGACGACCTCATCGGCCGAGACGCCGGGCGCAAGCTGGACAGCGCGAAAACCGTGGGACACGACGTCCAGTACGGCAAGGTCCGTGTAGACGCGGGTGACGACGCCGGCCGCCGTGAGCGGGTAGTCACACCTGCGAACCAGTTTCGGCTCCCCCGTCTTGGTGCTGTGTAGTGTCATTACCCAGACCCGTCGGGAACCGGCGGCCAAATCGGCAGCCCCACCGATCGCGCCGCCGCGTCGCCCGGGAAGCCGCCAATTGGCCAGGTCGCCGGTCGCGGATACCTGGAAGGCCCCCATGACCGCCAAGTCGAGGTGACCACCCCGGATCACGGCGAACGAGACGCCAGAGTCCATGTATGCGGCGCCCGGCACGATGGTAACCGGGTTCTTCCCCGGGTCGATGATGTCGGGGTCTTCCATACCGGCGGGCGGTGGCGGGCCCACCCCGAGGATGCCGTTCTCGGCATGGACTAGAACCGAGCGTGTACTTAGCCTCTCGGCAACGAGGGTCGGCATTCCGACACCGAGGTTGACCACCCAGCCGTCCTCGATGTCCGCTCCGACCCGGTCTGCGATCTCGGCTTCAGTCCACGTCATCGATTCTCCCTCGCGGCGTCCCGAAGGCCGCTGGGTCGAGTCCCAGGATCCGGCAGGCGTTGCCATACAGAACCTGCTCTCGGACACCCGCCTTGAGCTCGAGCTTCGCAAACTCATCAAGCCATCGATCCGGGCTCAGGAGCGGAAAGTCCGACCCGAACAAGAACTTCTCCGGCATCACGCTGTTGCAGTGCTGGACGACCTCCGGAGGAAAGTATCGAGGCGCCCAGCCGGACAGGTCGATGAAGACGTTTCCTTTGTGCCGAGCGACCGCCAACAGCTCGAGATGCCATGGCCAAGCGAAATGGGCTGCGATGATCGTGAGCTTGGGGAAGTCCGCTGCAACGTCGTCAACGGCCGGCACTGGACGACCGTAGTGCAGCTTCAGGCCTCGCCCGCCTGGCGCGCCGGCTCCGATTCCGGTCGTGCCCGTATGGACGAGGACTGGAAGCTTCAACGCCTGACAAGCATCCCAGAGGGGATAGAAGCGTCTGTCGTTGAGGGCGAAGGCCTGAGTGATCGGCTGCAGCTTGACGCCGCGCAGGCCGAGCGCTTGGCATCGCTCCAACTCGCGGATCGCGGCCTTGCCTTTCCAAGGGTCTACCGACGCGAACCCGATCAGGCGGCCGTCTGAGCGGTTCACGAGATCCGATACCTCGTCGTTTTGCATTCGCTCACCGCTTGCCGACTCTGCGTCGACATCGAAGATGACGGCCATCATGTCTCGTGCAGCGAAGAAGTCGACAGGATCGGCTTGACGCAGGTCTGTCTTGAACAGCCTGTCCGCGTCTGCCGTTGATGCCGCCTGGGACGTGCGGCGCTCACCGGTGCGGAAGTGAGCGTGGATATCGAGCGCGCCGTACATCGGCCTTCTCCCTCAGCTGGCGAGCACGACTCGGTCGACGAACACACCGGGCACGTGGACGTGCTGTGGGTCAATCTTCCCCGCGTCGACGACCGACGCGACCTCCGCGATCGTAAGGTCAGCGGCCGTCGCCATGAGTGGGTTGAAGTTGCGTGATGCGTGGCGATGGACCAGATTGCCGAACCTGTCACCGGTTGTCGCGCGGACGATCGCAACGTCTCCACGAAGGGCCGGCGCCACCAGCCACCGCTGGCCGCCCAGCTCGAGCGTCTCATAGCCCTCCTCGAATTGGGTCCCAAGACCGGTCGGCGTCAGTACCCCGCCGAGGCCTGCGCCGCCGGCTCGGATGCGCTCCGCCAAGGTGCCCTGCGGAGTCAGTGATAGCTCAACAGTGCCGTCCTCGATCGCCTGAAGGACCGGCTTCGCGGTCGCCCCGACCGGATACGAGCAGACAATGCGGACAAGCCCTTCCGCGTACACGAACCCGCCGAAGTCGGCGTTGTTGCAGACGATGGTGATGCGACGCGGCCGCCGGCGAATGAGCGCGTCTCGGAGGGCGAAGGGGAATCCGGATCCACCAAAACCCCCTACGAGAATGGTTGCATCGTCAGCGATGCTGGCGACCGCCTCATCGGCGGACGGCCATAGCTTGTCGATCCGTGTCACGGCTGCCAGCGCACGATAGCGCGCTCAGTCCCGCGGATGAGTTGCTCGATCAAGAGCAGCGCGATCACGAACACGGCAAGCCAGGCGAGGAGCGCCGTCAGGTTGTAAATCCCGTAGTTGATCCGAATCTGAAAGCCAAGGCCGCCTGCGAATCCGAAGACTTCGGCCAGCATGATCACCTTCCAGGACATGCTGAATCCGATGCGCGCGGCGGCGAGGATGGACGGGATCAGGTATGGCAGATAGAGATCCTTGATCCGCTGGCCAGCGGACGCGCGAAAGCTGTCAGCCATGGCTGTGAGGTCGGGATCGAAGTCACGCATGACGTCGCGCATGTAGATGGCGACGTTCGGGGCCACCGCTATGCACGTGATGACTGCAATCGAGATCAGGTTCGTCCCGATGATTGCGATCCCGAGAAAGATCACGACAAGCGTCGGCGCAAATAGGACAATGTTCATCAACGGGCCCGTCGCCACCGCGAACCACTTCACCTTCGCGGTAGCGATGCCAATCGCAAGACCTACCGCAAATCCAACCGCGAAGCCAATGAAGGTCCGAGTAAGACTCTCCGTCAGCGGCCCCACGAACCTGCCTGTCGACACGATCTCGCCCAATTCGGGACCAACGTCGAGGGGCGTCGGGATGATGTTCCGACCGACGAGCGCGGATATCGCAGCCCAAACAAGAAGGACCGCTACCAGGGAGCCGGCCTGCGCCACCCGGTTTCGCACTGATCAGGCCGGAACGCCGGCGCGTTCCACGAGGACTCGCCGAAGCGTACGCTCGATCTCGACGAACCCCTCATCGTCCATCTTCCTGGGGTAGGGAAGGTCGACGATCTGCTCGAAGCAGATTTCTGCAGGCCGCGGGGTGAGCATGATGATCCGCTGCCCGAGCTGGACGGCCTCGGTGATGTCGTGGGTCACGAACACGACTGTCCGACGAACGTCATCCTGAGTCCACAGTCGGACGAGCTCGCGACGCAGTTCGGCGGCGGTGATCTCGTCTAGATGACTGAACGGCTCATCCATGAGCAAGATGCGTGGCTCATTCACGAAAGCGCGAACGATGGCGGCGCGCTGCTGCATCCCGCCCGATACCTGATGCGGGTAGTAGTCCATGAAGTCCCGGAGCCCCACGACGCCGAAGTACTTGTCCATGAGCTCGGGCCATCGCGCGCGGGGCTGAACGTTCAGGCCGCGAAGTCCGAACTCCACGTTCCCGCGCAGGGTCTTCCACTTGAGCAGCCGCGGATTCTGGAAGACATACGCGCACTGCCTGGTCACGTCGGGGTCGCGCCGCAGGTCACGGCCCAGGACGTTCAGCGCATCGGCACGAGACGGGCTCAGGAGACCATCGATGATGTTCAGGAGTGTTGACTTGCCGCAGCCGCTTGGCCCGAGGAGGACGGTGAAGCTGCCCTGGTCCACCACGAGGTCGAAGTTTTCGTAGACGGGGAGGTTTCCCGTCCCATCCGGGCGAGGAAACAGCAGCGTGACCTTCCGCAGCTCGATGTCGTACTGGGATCCCGTGGCAGCGGACGCCGAAGCCGTCATTCGACTCTCCCGAGCGTGACCTCTCCGGCCGTGCGTCCCTTCCAGCGACCAACCCACCGCTCGAGCCGCCCGAACACAAGATAGTCGACAAGTATTCCGAAAACGATCATCACGACGGCCCACGCGACGATCGGCGCCATGAAAAGTCGCGTGTACCAGTACTTGACCTCATACCCCACGCCCGTCGCGAGCCCGACGACCTCGGCTACCAGTACCAGCTTCAGTGCAAGCGCGAATGCGGTGCGGGCGCTGGACGCGATGTACGGGACGAGGTAAGGCAAGAAAAGGCCCTTGGTCCGCTGCCATGTCGTCACGTGATAGGAGCGAGACATCTCGACGAGGTCCGACGGCACCGATTTCGCACCCTCCGCGACATTCACGAGAACCATCGGCGTGAGGAGTGCAGCTAGAGCGGCGACCGGCACGACATTGGATATGCCGAGAGCGACGGCGAAGATGAAGACCCAGACGATCGAAGGGACTGCCAGGAAGACCCAGATGACGTTCTCCAGCAGGCTGAACACGAGTGGGATGCGTCCGGCCACGATCCCCAGCGCCGTCCCCAGCACCAGTGACACCGCGAATGCCGCGGTCGCACGCAGGATCGTGGCGGCGATGTGAACATACGTCGACCCGACCTCGCCTTGGCCCGAGGCGATGGCACCGAGCGCCTCGAGAACGAGCGGCGGCGTCGGGTAGACGCGGGGACGATCAAGCGCCGCGGCGCCAGCCCACCAAAGGGCGACCAAGACGACGACTGGCAGCAGGCCGAGGAGGACTCGGCGAAGAGTCTTGCCTCGCCGACCATTCCCCACCGGCCGACTGATCGCGTGGGACGTTGTCGCGGTTGTCATTCGCCCTCGATGGTGCGGGCCGTAACGCGCGACGGGCGGCGCGTCCGCGGTCGCGTCGCCCGTCGAATCGGTGTCGGGTGCTCAGATGTACCCGACTACCGCACTTACTCCTGAAGCAGAGGGAGGTAGAAGATCTCCTCCTTTGGCGGGATCTCGTCGGCAAACACGCCTTGGCCCTGCTCGATGAACTCGTACATGGAGTCGACCCACTCCTGAGTGTAGGCGTCAGCTTTGAGGTACCACACACCGTCCTGCAGAAGCTCATGAATCTTGGTGGTCGTGGCATCGTCCGCGAACCAACCCTCGCCCTCGACGATGTTCGCGTACTTCCCGCCCTCCATGAGCGCGTCAGGGTTCTCCTTCATCCACTCCAGGCCCATGTCGATGCCTGCCACCAGCCGACGAGCGACGTCGGTATTTTCGTCGAGCCACTCCCGTCGCGCCATGGGTCCGTTGATAACCAGCGGCTGACCGTGCCCCTCCTCCCATTCTTCGCTGAAGTTGAGAAGAACCTTGAAGTCGGGCCGGGTGAGCGACGTGGCGGTTTGGCCCGTGAAATTGATTGTCCCGTCGATCTCACCCGTCTGGAGGAGGCCGAGAAGGGCACCGGGATCCGCTTCAACTGGCTGAAAGTCGGTTCGGGCGTCGAGGTCATAGTTCGCCTTGGCGATGATCTCGAAGGCCTGCCAGGTTCCCGTCCCAAATCCCGGGTGCCCGAGCTTCATCCCCTCGAGATCGGTCAGCGTCTCGTACTTGCCGGCGTCCTCGGCGCGGATAATGAGGCCACTGTAGAAGTTCAGCGCAGACGGCGTGCCAAAGTAGGAGATGTCCTCACCCTCAGACCGGAAGCGGGCGGCTTCCCACGGCGATTCCTGGCCGACTGGATCCTCGCCGGCTAGGAAGAGCTGAGCTGACTCGCCGTAGCCAACGAGCTCGTACTCGAGATTGATGCGATCAAAGAGCCCTTCCTCCTGCGCCACGACCCACGCGGCGTTGCTTGGCGTCATGCGCATGTGCAAGTTGTAGGTCTCACCTGTGCTGCTCGCCTCAGCGGGCGGAGCGCTCGCGGACGCCGAGGAAGGCGCTACCGCTCCCGTGTTGCATGCCGTCACTGCGGTCAATGCCATCGCCGTTGTGATCAACCTCGTCAATCGATTGCGCGTGCCCGGATTCATGTCTCGCGACCTCCTCCATCAGAACCGCAACGCAGCCTGCGGTATACGCTAGCACTCCTCAGCGTGCACTTCACATTTTTCGCGGAGAGGGAGGCCACCGTGGGCGAGGCCCGAAGCGCCGGTTGGGGTGCAGTCCGGTCGAGCGGCGTTCTTGTCGACCAATTCCTGCCGACGGAGGGACGACGCGTGCTGGTCGACTTCTTCGTGGTGGCGGGCGCAGCCATACTGGTCGCGGTCGCGAGCCAGATTCGTATCCCGCTCGGTTTCACGCCCGTGCCGCTGACAGGCCAGACACTGGCTGTGCTTCTGGTCGGCGCTGGCGTGGGGTTCTCTCGCGGTACAGCCGCCGTTGCGCTGTACCTGCTGGCCGGCGTTCTCGGAGCGCCGGTCTTCGCCGGAGGGGGAAGCGGCCTCCAGCACGCAATGGGGGCCACTGGCGGATACCTAATCGGCTTCCTTGCGGCCGCGGCGCTCCTCGGGTGGCTGGCTGACCAGAAGGTCGAGCGGCAAGTCGGATCGGCCATCGCGGCGATGGCCATGGGCAACCTTCTGATCTACTTCTTTGGAGCCGCCGGGCTGATGCTGGTGGCGGATGCCTCGCTGCCGAAAGCCCTGGAGCTGGGTGTCCTGCCGTTCGTCCCGCTCGACGCCGTAAAGGTCACCCTTGCGGGCCTGCTCCTGCCCGGCGCCTGGATCCTTGTCGGTCGCCTGGACGCGTCGCGCCGCAACCAGCCAATGGATCGCGACGACGCGTGAGGTCCTGAAAGGAGATGGGTGTCCTCGACCTCTTTTCACTCGGTCGCAAGGTCGTCGTCGTCACCGGCGCAGGGAGCGGTCTCGGACGGTCGATTGCCATCGGGGCCGGTGAGGCAGGCGCGACCGTGATCGCGGCCGACATCGATCCCGACGCCGCAGAGGCCACGGCAGCGGGACTGCGCGCGCGGGGGTTTGATTCGAGTGGCGTGCGCGTGGACGTATCCGACGAGGAATCTGTCGCTGCTCTCTACGAGGGAGTCAACGAGGACCATTCCTCGCTCGACGTCGTGTTCTGCAACGCAGGGATCTCCGGCTTCTACCGCCGAATCGACGACGTGGACATCGCCGAGTGGAGGCGCGTCCTCGACATCAACCTGACTGGCGTCATGCTGACAGCCAAATACGCGTCGCGGGTGATGATTCCCCAAGGGCGCGGAAAGATCATTCTGACCGCCTCGATCTGGGGATTGATCGGAAGCGACAGCGTCCCCATTCCGGACTACGCTGCCTCAAAGGGTGGAGTCGTGAACCTCACGCGCGAGCTCGCTCTGGAGCTTGCCGAGTTCGGCATCACGGTGAACGCGATCGCGCCCGGCTTCTTCAACACGAACATCGGTCGCGACAAAGGGACGGACCCGCTCATCAAGCAGCGGCTCCGCGATGCGAGCATCGCTCTCATCCCGTCGCATCGCCGGGCCGAGGCCGACGAGATCACAGGCGCAGCGCTATTCCTTGCCTCCGCAGCGTCCGACATGGTCAATGGCCACGTCTTGGTTGTAGACGGTGGCTGTGTCGCGCGATGAGCCTGTCACCGAAGCTTCGGGGCTCGTCAACGATCGCAGAGCCTGCCCCGATGGGACACGGTAGCGGGCACGAGACCCGCTTCGGCCCTCCGCCGGTATCCGTCGACGGCCGTGTCGAGATCGTCGACGCCGTGCAAAGGTGCGATTAGCAGATGCTTCACTGCCAGGCTCGATGCGTGATCCGCAACGCCATCGCCCATTCCAAAGGACACCTTGGCGTGTCTCGATAGCCGAATCAGGCTAAGCCCGAGGCGGGTTCACGCTGAGGCTCAACCTTATTGGACGCTGACTTGGGGCAAGGAACGGCATGGTCGAGAGGCTGGACGACACGACGACGCTGACGGAGCGGGCGGCGCTCGGCAGGGCGATCGTGGACGCCGCCTACTTCGAGGGGGACTTCGTGCTCAGCTCCGGAGCGCGCAGTCACTACTACCTCGACAAGTACCTCTTCGAGACGCGTCCCGAGATCCTGCGCCCGCTGGCCCGTCACCTGGCCAGCCTGATCCCGGCCGGGACCGGGCGGATCGCCGGCACGGAGCTTGGTGCGGTCGCCCTGGCCACGGCGCTCTCGCTGGAAACCGGCCTGCCGTTCGTCCTTGCGCGCAAGGCGACGAAGGAGTACAGCACGGGTCAGTCGATCGAAGGCGTGCTCAGGCCCGGCGATCGGGTCGTCGTGATCGAGGATGTGATCACGAGCGGAACCCAGGCGATCAAGGCAGCCCGGGCCATCGTCGCGGCGGGCGCCGTTGTGGGCGGGATTGTGGCCGTCGTCGATCGCGAGCAGGGCGGGGCGGCGACCATCGCCGAGGCCGGCTTCGCGCTCAACGCCCTCTTCGGCCGCGAGGAACTCGGCATCCACTGAGGCCACACGTGCGACGGAAGCGGTGCGGCATCGATCAGTAGGTGTCGACGATCCGCTGGATCTCGTCGGCGTCGCTGGTGGCCGCAAGTGCGAGCCGCAGGAGGATCCGGGCCTTCCATGGCTGCAGGTTGTCCGCACCGACCCAGCCGCGCTTCTTGAGGCCCGGACTGCGCACCGTGCGACCCGAGCCCACCCGGCTCGCCTGGCAGATCAGCACGCCCGCTTCTCCTGCTCGCAGGAGGGCATCATCCTCGGCCGGCGTCGGCCGCCCGGCGCCGGTGCCGGCGCTGACGATGCCTTTCGCGCCGGCCGCCACGGCCGCGTCGATCATCGCCCCATCGGCGCCAAGGTAGGTCACGACGATGTCGACGCGCGGCAGCTCCGTGCCGGCTGCCAGGTGAAACTCGGTCGCCATGGTGTGGGGTCGAGCTGGCCGGTGGTAGAAGAGCACGCGGCCGTCATTGTCGGCGTAACCGAGGGGCCCGAGGTCGCGACCCTGAAACGTCTCGACTCGATAGGTCGCGGTCTTCGTGACGTCCCGTGCGGAGTGGATCGTGTCGTTGAGCACGACGAGCACACCCATCCCGGACGCCACCGGATCGGCTGCAACCCGCACGGCGTTGAGCAGGTTCAGGTAGCCATCCGCGCTGATGGCGGATGAGGGTCGCATCGAGCCCACGATCACGACCGGGCGGTCCGTCTTGAGCGTCAGGTGGAGGAAGTACGCCGTCTCCTCGAGGGTGTTGGTGCCGTGTGTGACGACGACCCCATCCGCGCGATCATCCTCGAACAGCGCGTGGATCGTCTCGACAAGCGCCAACAGGTCGCCATCGCCAATCGACTGGCTGGGCAGGCGGCGGAAGGGGACCTCCTCTACCAAGGCGATCGAGGCCATTTCCGGGACGCGCTCGACGAGCTCGCCGTCGTCGAGCCGCTTGCCGGCCTCGATGTACCAGGCGAGATCGAGGCGATCGACCCCGACGGAATCGATGGTTCCCCCGGTGAAGATCAGCGCGACGCGCGGGAGCTGTGCCATGGGTGCTTCTCCGCGGTAGTGGGTAGCCCCAGGATGTGGGTCGCCGAGCATATACTGTTGCCCACGGTTGTCGGCAGTCGTACACATTGGAGGGTGCGTCATGCGCCACGTCACGCTCCGGTTCGCCGGCTTGCTCTCGCTGTTCGTGGCCCTGAGCGGCTGTGCGGGCGCGGCTTCGCCAACGACGCCTGCGAGTCAGGGCGCGTCCCCCTCCGCTGCACCGAGCACGGGGGACCCCTCCGATGGCTCATCGTCGACCGCTGAACCGAGCGCCAGCGAGCGGGTCGGGCCGCCGGAGGGGCAGGCCAGCGAGTTCGTCGTCGCCGAGACGGCGGTGGGGATCGGGAGTGTGGCCTTCCGGGCGGCGATCGACGAGCTACGCGCCCAGGGCTACTCGATCGACACGCCAGAGCTCGCCGAGTCCGAGCTCGTGACCCAGGGCGTCGCTTCCGGCCAATTCCAAATCGGGTCCGGGGCCAACAACTCGGCCCTTCTTGTGCGGGAGGCCGGCGCGCCGATCAAGTTCATCGTCGATCGCAACGCGAACGAGTGGACCGTCGTCACGACAGCCGAAATCGACGACTGCGAGGAGCTGGTCAACAGCCGCGTGGCAATCCATAGCTCGGGATCCGTGAGCGGGGCGATGATCCGCGATTGGATCGAGCAAAACTGCCCCGGCAGCGAGTTCGAGCCGCTCATCATCGCCGGCTCCCAGAACCGAGCCGCGGCCCTGGAGGCCGGAGAGATCGATGCGACGCCGGCAGAGCTCCGGGACTGGATCGTGCTTCGTGAAACCGGCGGCGATGCCTACAAGCTGCTCGTCAACTTCTCGGAGGAGCTGCCGCAGCTCCATCCGACCTCGATGTACGGCAACACCGAGTGGATGGAGCAGAACCCGGACGTCGTAGAGGACCTGATCCGGGAGATCCTCCTCCAGAACCGCCGGATCAACTCGGAGGAGGGCTACCTGCTATCCCTGTACCAGGAGTACCTACCGGAAGAGGCAGCCTCGGACACGGCCAAGACGGTCACCGACACCTACGTGGAGCTCGAGCTGTTCGACAACAACGGCGGTCTCACGCCCGAAGCCATCGAGTACACCGCAGCGTTCTTCGGCCCGAACGGTACGGGCGACCTCCAGGAGGAGATGCCGGCCGACGAGATCGCGGACTTCTCGTATCTCGAAAACGTCCTCGACGGGATCGGACGCGAGTAGCGCTGTCTCCCGCGGACGGGCGGCGCAGCGCCCACCGCTGCGCCTTAAGGGGGTCCCGCGACGGTGGCGCGAAGTTCGCGTGCCGCGAACTCGCCCGCGATGATCGCGGAGACGTTCGTGTTTGCGTGCGGGACCGCGGGCAACACTGATGCGTCGGCGATTCGGACGTTGGCAAGGCCGCGCACGCGCAGCCGCGGATCCACGACCGCCAGGGGGTCGTCCTTCCGACCCAGCCGACACGTGCCCACACCGTGGTAATACGTCGTGAAGGTCGCGCGGGCGTAGTGGGCCCAGTCTTCGGCCGGCTCCGGCTGGAGCAGACTGCCGAAGTACGGCTGGAGCGCCGCGTGTGACGTGAGATCGGTGACGAAACGCATCGCGTTGGTCATGGCCCGCAGGTCATCGGGATGCTCGAGCAGGTTCGGCTCGACGTTCGGCAGGTCGTCGGGATCGGTCGACGCCAGACGGACGCGGCCGCGGGACCGATGCTCGAGCAGGTGGATCGACCAGGGCAGAAGTCCGGGCATGCCCGGCATCCGGATCGTTGGGCGCATGAACACGTGGAGGTCACCGTGTCCGAGCGATCGGTCGCTGCGGGCGATCAGGCGGACCTTCGGGATGACGTAGTCCTCTCGTTCCTCGACGGGCGACTCGAACGTCATGTACACCACGGCGTGGTCCTGGTAGTTCTCGCCCACGCCCTCCAGCGGGTGCAACACGGGCAGGCCGACGCGCTCGAGGTGCTCTGGTCGCCCAATCCCCGACAGCATGAGCAGCTGCGGTGAGTGGAAGACGCCGCCGGAGACAACGATCTCGTCCGCCTCGACAACTTCCGGTCCGTGCGGCGTGCGGAGCTCCACGCCGACCGCGCGGTCGCCATCCAGGACGATCCTGGTCGCCAGCGTGTCGGGGAGGATCTCGAGGTTCGCCCGCCCTCTGGCAGGTTCAAGCCAAGCGACAGCCGTCGACTGGCGGCGTTTGTTCTTGATGTTGTAGGGGGAGGCGGCCACACCGAGCGGCTCTG
>Ga0136617_10001449_pt1 | contig 21084 bp, 20 predicted proteins | sample AntDrymUQ3222106_2_FD_129672 | JGI IMG/M metagenome (GOLD analysis project Ga0136617, IMG submission 129672) | Polar desert sand microbial communities from Dry Valleys, Antarctica - metaG UQ322 (21.06) | ecosystem: Environmental > Terrestrial > Soil > Desert | place: Antarctica: Dry Valley...
GGCGCCGGCGGCGATCGCGGCGAGCACGAACAGCGCCAGCCACCACGCCCGACTCGCCCGAGCAGACCGTCCGGGCGGGCCGGCTGCCATCGGCTCATCGGCACCGGCGACGGTGGGCGGCGTCATCGCCATCGTCGGTGGCAGTTGCGGCGCCGTCGTCTCCACCGCGGCGAGCGCCGGTGGCGCGATGACGGTGGTCGACGCGTTCGTCAGCGCTGCGCGCATCTCGTCGGCCGAAGCGAACCGATCCGCCGGTTCCTTCGCCATCGCCCGCGTCACCGCGGCGACGACGTGGTCCGGTGCGTCGGGACGCAACCGATGCAGGTCCGGCACCGGCTCGTCGCGGTGGGCGATCGCCGTCGCCAGTGGCGTCGCCGAGTCGAACGGCGCCTCGCCGGCGAGCATCTCGAACAGCAGCACGCCCGTCGAGTACAGATCGGCGGCGCCGGTGACGGGCTGGCCCGTGACCTGCTCGGGTGCGAGGTACTTGGGAGTGCCGATGAACTGACCGGTCGTGGTGAGGTCGCCGGACACCCCGTCGAGCCGCTTGGCGATCCCGAAGTCGGCGAGCTTGACGCTGCCGCTCGGTGTCATCAGCACGTTGGCGGGCTTGACGTCGCGATGGACGATCCCCGATTGGTGGGCGGCGCCGAGCGCCTCGAGCACCTGGCCCGTGATGCGTGCCGATTCGTCAAGCTCGAGCGGGCCGCGTTCGTCGAGGACCTCGGACAGCGACGGTCCGGCGACCAGCTCCATCACGAGGTACAGGTAGCGATCGTCCTGGCCGGCGTCGAACACCGCGACTGCGTGGGGATGGTGGAACCCCGCCGACGACCGGGCTTCGCGCACGAATCGCTCACGGCCGACGGGGTCGATGCCATCCGCAGCGTCGATCGGCACCAGCTTGACCGCCACCTCGCGATCGAGCCGCAGGTCGCGACCTCGCACAACCCTGGCCATCCCCCCGCGCCCGAGCAGCTCTCCGAGCTCGTAGCGACCGCCGATCACCTCCGCCATCCCCGCGACGCTACGACCGCATCGGAGCGCCGCGGACGTCAGCCGGCGACGAGCGACGCCAACGCCCAAACCGCGGCGAGCAACCCGACGAGCGCCATCACGAGGCTGCGGGCAACGGGTGCACGCTCCAGCGCTCCCTCCTCACGGGGCGCGTCGGGTGGACGGACGATCGCGGCGACGTTGCCGACCAGCAGGGCAGCGCCGAGGGCAAGCACCAAGAAGGCGAGCAGGTCTTGGCCGAGGAACACGCGATCAGCATGCCGTCCTCGCAGTACCTTGCCGACCGTGATGGCCGCATGATCCGGCTCCGCCAGGTCGTCCTCGTTGCACGCGATCGAGACGCCGTTGTCGCCGAATTGTGCGACAGGCTCGGCGTCACGGTGTGCTTCGAGGATCCCGGCGTCGCCGAGTTCGGGTTGCACAACGCGCTGATGACGATCGGCGACCAGTTCCTGGAGGTCGTCAGCCCCGTCGAGGGATCGACGACGGCGGGCAGGCTGCTCGACAAACGAGGCGGCGACGGTGGCTACATGGCGATCTTCGAGGTCGACGACCTCGATCGGCGCCTCGAGGTGCTGAAGCGAGCACAGGTCCGCACGGTGTTTCGCATCGAGCTGGCGGACATCCGTGCCCGCCACCTGCACCCCAGCGACGTCGGCGGCACGCTGGTCTCCATCGATCAACCCGATCCGCCCGGTTCGTGGCGCTGGGGCGGGCCATGGGAGGCGCACACCGACACGGACGTCGTCACCGCCATCGCCGGTGTCGAGATCGGGGCGGCCGACCCCGATTCGATGTCGGAACGCTGGGCCCGACTCGAGCTCGATCGATCCGTCCGCTTCGTCCACGCCGGTTCGCGCGGTGACGGGCTCGACGCGATCGAACTGGTCGCCGCCGATCGCGGCCGGATCGGCGATTCGACGACGATCGGCGGCGTCGAGCTCCGTCTCGTTTGAGCACTCGACCGGTTGGCGTGATCCCGGAACGGGAAAGATGGCGGTCATGACCGTCGCCGTGATCGTCCTCGCCATCGTGCTGACCGTCGGGGTCGTGGCGTGGTTCGTGCTCAACCGCAAGAACCCGGAGAACGCCGCCTCACACAGTGAACCCGACCGGCACGGCTCGGCGTTGCTGCACGGAGATGTCAGCGAGCGACCCGCCGGCCCTGGCGCCGAAGCCGACGGCGTTGCCGGTGCGGGCAGCCCGGCACCCGGCCCGAGCGCAGACTCCGCCGGCCTGGACGGGCGGGGTTCGGGCGCCGGAACCTCGGGGCCCGCGCCATGAACGAATCGCGCGTCGAGATCGAGTCCGTCGAAGAGCAGATCCGTCGCTACCACCGCACGCAGGACCGTGCACTGCGCAACCAGATCGTCGAGGACCACCGCTGGCTTGCGGTCGTCTCGGCTCGACAGCTGGCGCGCGGCAGCGAGCCACTGGACGACCTCGTCCAGGTGGCGGTCATCGGCGTGCTGAAAGCGGTCGAGCGCTTCGATCCCGACTACGGCGTCGCGTTCCGCACGTTCGCGTCGTCCACGGTTCGCGGCGAGCTGCGCCGCTACTACCGAGACGCCGGCTGGAGCATGCGCGTCCCTCGCCGGTTGAAGGACCTGCGATACGAGATCGCTGCCGCCGTCGACGTACTCCATGAGCGCCTCGACCGATCGCCGACCATTGCGGAGATCGCCGACTACCTCCACCTGGCCACCGACGAGCTGCAGGACTGCATCGCCGCGTCGTCGAACTACCGGACGCTCCCGCTCGACACGACCGTCGACGGCGAACCGACCAGATCACGCGACCGTGAGGCCGGCTGGGAGGACACCGTCGTCGACACGATGGACGATCGTCACGAGTTGGTGCGAATGCTCACCGGCCTACCCGAGCGGTTGCGAACGATCATGGTGCTGCGCTTCGTCGAGGAGATGAACCAGTCGGAGATCGCCGCCGTGATCGGCATCAGCCAGGTGCACGTGAGCCGACTGCTGCGCACCGCGCTGACCCAGCTGCGGGCCCAAGCCGAGCTGCGCATGGTGCCGTCGTGACCGAAAACATCCGAGCACCCCGTCGCGTCGGTGTCGCCGAGCTCACGATGCCTGCCGACGCCCGCTTCGTTCGGGTGGCGCGGGCGGCGGCGGTGGCGTGCGCGAGCCTCGACGACATCGGTGTGGAAGACCTCGCCGACCTGCGCCTGCTCGTCGACGAGGCGTGCCACGCGCTGCTCGCGATCGGGTCAGGCGACATCACGATCCGCATGGCGTCCGCCGACAGCGGTCTGGCGGTCTCGCTGCGCGCGCCGAGCGGCGGGGCGGCCCGTTGGGACGACCGCCGCTTCGACCTGCTCCGCACGATGGCGGCCGTGATGTGTGAGCGCGCCGACATGGGGGTGTCAGGGGCCACCGCATGGTTCGAGGCGGAGACCCGGCGCCTCGACCACTGACCATCCCCCGTTCAGGTGACGCCGGGCAGGCGAGATTCGGTTGGATCGGTGTCTCACGAGCGGTAGACCCCGGGGACATGGACGACCCCGTCGCTGACCTGCGGATCTCCGACATCGGCGATCGGCTCTGCGTCGTCGGCGAGCTCGATGCGTCGTCAGTCGCCCACCTCGAAGTGGCGATCTGGACCAAGGTGGCAGGTCGTCCCGATCACGTCAGCGTCGACCTCGGCGCGGTGACGTTTGCCGACTTTGCGTCGATGAAGCGAATGCGCTGGATCCAGTCCGCGGCGAGCTCGCAGGGGGTGACCATCGCGCTGGAGCCGGTGAGCAGCGCCGTCGAGCGGGCCGTCGAACTGCTCGACCTCGCTGCCGCCGACGAGCAGCGGTTGCGCCGTCGCGCCCGCCGCTGCCGCCCCAACACCGCCACCCCCTGACCGCTGCGCCGGCTCCGTCCGGTTGCGACGCGAAACCCCGACGGCGGGTGCGCCGCAGTCGCCGGACCGGTACCGGTCCGGCGGGCAGGGATCTCGTGCGGAGTGCCGGCGGCTTCGCCGACCGGCCGGAGCTCCACTTCGATGGGGGGTTCCAAAGGGGGGAAGGTCTCCTTCCCCCTTTGCTTTCACACGCCGCGGGCGGCGTTGTCGAAGCGGGTGTACTGGCCGAGGAAGACGAGGCGCTTGCTGCCGATCGGACCGGAGCGGTGCTTGGCGACGATGACCTCGGCGGAGCCCTTGTCGGCGGACTCGTTGTTGTAGACCTCGTCTCGGTACAGGAACATGACGACGTCGGCGTCCTGCTCGAGTGAGTTGTGGGCGACGACACCGTTGGCGAGGAAGTTGTGCGTCACGTCGATCGTGGCGTCGTAGACGGGCTGCGGGCCGCGTGGAGTGATCTCGACGATGCGATCCCAGCAGACGTCCGACGTCGCCAGGTCGTGCAGCCACGAGTCGTCGGTGACGGCGGCGACGCGCTGCAACCGAGGTCGGGAGATCGCCGCCTCCGACGGCAGCGACCAGCCCGGCGCCAGCCCGATGGCGACCGCCAGTTGGCGTTCGTCGACGCCCGATGCGGGCATCGCCTTGGTGCGAACGTGCTCCCACACCATCGCCGGGATGGCGTCGGCGCACGGAGCCGCACGCCGGGTGCCGAGCAGGGACAGCACCCGATCGAGCGCGACCTGGGCGGCGGCGCCGTGGACGCCGACCACCTCGGCGAACCGCAGCTGGTCCTCTCGCCCCGACACCTCGACGCGGTACGCCGGGCGTCCACGGACACCCGGGACGCGACGGACCCTGGCGCAGATGTCGAGTCGAAGCAGCAGCGACGCGACGTCGTCCGCGACATCGCGCTCGGACGTGGCGAACGACGTCCCCGGGATCGGTGGGGCACCGTCGGTCGTGCGGCGGTCGCCGGACCACAGGTGACGTAGGAACAGCGCGATGCCGGGCGCGGGTTGCTGCAGCACCCGGCCCGGGATGGTGAGCTGCGCCGTCCTCGCGCTCGTCGCCCCGAGCTCGTCGAGCCAGTCGACGATCGGGTGTCGACGGCCACGGCGGGCGCCGGGCAAGCAGACGCCGGAGGCCCCGCGGTCGCGGCGGATGTGGGCCTCGATGCCGAGCGCACGTGCGGCGGCGACGACGGCGCCGGCGCCGGCGAGGTCGGCGGTCGGGCAGTGGACGCCGTGACGGTCGACCACGCAGCCGTCATCGATGAGGTGAGCCAGCAGGACGAGCTCGGCATCGGCCATCGGGGGCTCGTCCGCCGCGCCACCAGCCGATGGGACCCGGCGTGCCACGGCGATGTGGTCGCGTGGACGCAGGTCGTCGAGGCGCTGCCACCCGTCGAGGGTGAGGAACGGGTGGTTGGCGCTGGCGTCGACGAACCGGCCGGATGCGAGCCGAAGGCGGAACACGTGCTTCACACCGCTCGAGAAGGCGCACGTGAGGCGAGCGGGGACGAGCCGGTAGCGCTCGTCGAGCGACCACACCGCCACGTCGGTCGCCCCCGACGCGACGAGCTCGCCGAGCGTCACCTCGCCGTTCGTGTCTGCCCGGACGAGTCGGGTGTCGGCCGTCAGGCACCCCGACTCGCGCAGGTCCGACAGCATCGGTCGCTTGTCGGACCGGGTCTCGAGGTTGCGGCTGAGCTGGCTCAGGGCGACGATCGGCACCTCCAGCTCGCGAGCGAGGATCTTGAGGCTGCGGCTGATCTCGCTGACCTCGAGCTGGCGGTTCTCGGCGCTGCCGCCGCCCGTCATCAGCTGCAGGTAGTCGATGACGATGAGTGCCAGCCCGCCGTGGCGCGCCTTCATCCGGCGCGCCTTGGCTCGGATCTCCATCACCGTCACGCGCGGGTTGTCGTCGAGGAACAGGGGAACCTCGAGGCGCCCGATGGCGCGGCCGATCTTGGCCCAGTCGGCCTCGGTCAGCCGTCCGGTGCGCAGCAGCTTCGTGTCGACCTTGGCCTCGCTCGACAGGATCCGCTCGGTCAGCTCGGCGTGGCCCATCTCGAGGGAGAACACGAGCACCGGACGCCCGGTCGTCTGGGCGACGTGGGTCGCCATCCCGAGGGCGAACGATGTCTTGCCGATCGCCGGTCGGGCGCCGACGATGTTCAGCGTCGACGGCTGCAACCCCGACAGCAGCTCGTCGAGGTCGTGGTAGCCGGTGGCCGTGCCGGTGATCGTGTCGCCGCGGGCGAACGTCTCCTCGAGGCGGTCCATCGCCCCCTTGAGCAGCTCGCTCAGCTCCTGGGTCGAGTCGGTCACCCGGTCCTCGGCGACGCGGAAGACCTTGCCCTCCGCCTCGTCGACCGCCTTGGTGACGTCGTCGGGCTCGCTGTAGGCCATCTCGACGATGTCGCCGGCAACGAGGATCAGCCGTCGCAGCACGGCCGTGTCTTGGACGATGCGTGCGTAGTGGGCGGCGTTGGAGATGGCCGGTGTGGCGTTCTGCAGGCCGTGCAGGCCCTCGGTGCCGCCGACCTGGTCGAGCAGGCCGGCGCGGCGCAGCTCTTCGGCGACGGTGATCGTGTCGACGGGCGCCCCGGCGTTGTACAGCGCCTTGACCGCATCGAAGATGTGCTGGTGCGACGGCTTGTAGAAGTCCGACGGGTTGAGCGCGGCCTCGCTCACCGAGCCGATCGCGTCACGTGACAGCAGCAGCGCCCCGAGGACCGACTCCTCCGCCTGCAGGTTGTGCGGCGGCACCCGGCCGCCGCTCCGCCGGGGCCGCTCGGCGGGCGGGCGGGCCATCACGACACCTTCTCAGCGACGGGCTGTGGGTCGTAAGTGCCAACTAGCTGTTGAAAACCGCCCGCGCGCGTGTGGACGACATGTGGACGGACGGTGACGAGTTGTGGATGGCGGGCAGTGCCCGCGATCGGCTCAGCCGGCGACGACGTCCACCGTGATCGGGAAGGACACATCGGAGTGCAGCGTGGCGGTGACGGTGTGTTGGCCGACGGAGCGGATCGGGTCGTGCTCGAGCTGGCGGCGGTCGAGCTCGACGCCGGTCTGGACGCGAACGGCGTCGACGACATCGTTGGCGGTGACCGAGCCGAACAGCTTCCCCTCCGACCCGGCCCGCGCCGGGATCGTGATGACCTGGGCGACGAGCTTGGTGGCGATCGACTGCGAGGCCTCTCGGTCGCTGGCGTCACGGAGGTCGCGGGCGCGGCGCATCTTGGCCGCCTGGTCGACCGATCCGGGGGTGGCCATCAGGGCCAGCTGGCGAGGGAGTAGGTAGTTGCGGCCGTAGCCGTCGGCGACGTCGACGATGTCGCCGCGCTTGCCGACGCCGTCGAGATCGGAGCGCAAGATGACCTTCACTCAGCGCCCCTCGCCGTCGCCGCCGGCGCCGGCGGTGACCACCGCGTCGTTGTCGACGGGTGTGGCGACCGTCTCGTCGGTCGTCGTGTCGCTCGCCGCGTCGCTCGTCTGAGCGCTCGGGCGTGTGTCGGTGCTCGGCGCGCCGCGATCGCCGTCGCGATCTCGGCCATCGCGCCCGTCACGCGGCGGCCGCGTGCGCTGGGTGGAGACCCGCCGGGCGTAGGGCAGCAGCGCCATCTCGCGAGCGACCTTGATGGCGTTGGCGACCTCGCGCTGCTGCTGCACGTCGTTGCCGCTGACCCGGCGGTTGCGGATCTTGGCCCGATCGCTGATGAAGCGCGACAGCAGGTCGACGTCTTTGTAGTCGACGTAGATCACCTTCTCGGTGATCAGCGCGCTCGTCTTCTTCTTGTACTTGCGCGGGTTCGGGTCCTTCGACTGCCGCGCCCGGTTCTTCTTGCTCGCCATCGGCGTTCGCTCTCGCTTCCTCGCTCGGGCTCAGAACGGCTCTTCGTCGCCGTAGATCGGGTCGGGTGCGCGACCGCCGCCACCGGACTGGCCACCGCCGGACTGGCCACCGCCGGACTGGCCACCGCCGGACTGGCCACCGCCTGGCTGGCCACCGCCTGGCTGGCCACCGCCTGGACCGCCGTCGGTCGTTCGCGACGTCTTCTCGACGTGGGCCTGCGCCCAGCGCAGGCTCGGACCGAGGTCGTCGGCGACGACCTCGAACACGTTGCGCTTCTCGCCGTCCTGGGTCTCGTAGGAACGCTGCTCGAGACGGCCGGCCACGACGATGCGCGAGCCCTTGTTGAGCGAGGCCGCAGCGTTCTCGCCGAGCGTGCCCCACGCGACGACGTTGAAGAACGACGTCTGCTCCTGCCACTCGCCGTTGACCTGGTAGCGGCGATTGACGGCGAGCCCGAAGCTCGCCACGCCGCGCCCACCGGTGGTGTAGCGCAGCTCGGGGTCGCGGGTGATGTTGCCCACGAGGGTGACGGTGTTGTCGGCCATCGATGTGTCCCTTTCTCGTTCCGCCGGCTCTAGGCGGCGACGCCCGTCATGCCACGGCGGGCGGCCTCGGCGTCGGGCAGGCGGATCAGCTTGTGGCGGACGACCTCGTCCGCGAGGCGCAGGGTGCGCTCGAGATCGGCGAGCGAGCCCGCCGGGCAGACCGCTTCGACGACCAGGTAGTACCCGGTGTCCTTGCGGTTGATGGGGTACGCGAACTGGCGCTTGCCCCACCAGTCGGGACGACCGTGCAGCGATCCCCCCGCCGCCTCGATGGCGTCGGTGACCACCTTGATCCAAGACTGGGCCTTGGGATCATCGACGTCGCCATCGACGATCACCATCAGTTCGTAAGCACGCATGATGCGGCGAAGACCTCCCTCCGGACCCGGGCCAGTCGCTGGCCGCGGGGCCCCATGACGGGGCAGGGCGAATGTGGACCGGGCGAGTGTACCGAGCGAATCGTGAGCACGGTCCGATCATGCACGGCGGGTGTCACAGGGTTCGGTTCGACCGGGCGGGCGGGTCAGCCGACCGGGCAGGCGTCGAGCTCGGGGCCGATCTCGATGCGGCTGCCGGGACCGATGGCGAGCTCGTCGAGCCCGCCGGCGGGAACTTCGACGGCGACGGTGAACGGGGCGTCGGCCGAGTACCGGGGACAATCGATCGCCGGGCCGGCGCACGGCTCCATGTCGGTGCTGCTGATGAACGTTCCGTCGGGCGCGAAGAACGCGATGGAGAGCGGCATCGGCGTGCCGAGCATGTAGAACTCGCCGGAGCTGGGCGTGTCGTACAGGAACGCCATGCCGTCGGCGCGGCCGAGATCGGTGACGCCCATCAGGCCCCGTCCACGCTGGGCGGCCGTCTGGGCCGACCACAGACACAGCTCGCACACCGTCCCGTCCGACGCCGTGACGGTTGCCGCCACCAGCGCGAAGCCGTCGGGTCGGACGCCCCCACCGTCCGTGGTGGCCGGCGGTGACGTCGTGGCGGTCGGCTCGGCGGACCCGGCGGTCGACACGACGGTCTCGGCGGTCGGCTCGGCGCTCACAGCACCCGCCGTCTCGCTGACGTCGGTCGTCGACGGGTCCCCCGACGCAGGATCGGCGTCGGCGCAGGCGACGCCGATCGCGGCGATGGCGGCGAGACCGACCGCCGATCGGGCACGTCGCGTCAAGCGCGCCCGCCGACCGGCAGCACCCGCAGCAGGTGGTGCCAGCGGCACGACGTGCACGCCTCCACGACGTACGCCGACAGCTCGTCGCGCCGGCGATCGAGGACGCGAAGCTCCTTGGCGGTCGACACGCACCGACCGTGGGCCGGCAGTCGAGGCCCGAACACGTACGTGACGAGGTGGAGCGACGATTCCTCGCACACCGGGCACGGCGTCGACGCCTCCGTGCCGACGTTCGCCGCAGCACGGATCAGCTCGGGGTGGGCGTCGCAGATCTGGTCCTGGCGCAGCCGACCCCGCCGGTACTCGTTGAGGAGCGCCCGCCGAGCGAGGCGATGGTCGACGACCCCGCGACCGGTGGCTTCGCCACGCAGCGCATCGACGCCGAAGCTCATGACCGGGAAAGGCTAGTCACGCCTGCTCATGGTGGGTCGCCGATCACGCGTCGGGCACGGGCGGCGGCCGATGGTGACGGACGTCGGCTCCAGCGGACACACTGGGCGGGTGACGCGTGTGAGCTATGGCGACGGTGTTTCCGGTGACGACGATCTCCACCTGCTCGGCGACGTGAGCGGCGGCAAGCGTGTCGTCGAGCTCGGGATCTCCGGCGCCTACAACTCGATCGCCCTGGCCGGTGCCGGCGCCAAGGCGATCGCCCTCGACACATCGGCCGAGCGGATCGCCGAGACCCGCAGCCGAGCCGTCGCCGCCGGTGTCGCCGTCGAGTGCCACCAGGGCGACCTCGGCGATCTCGGCTTCGTCCCGAGCGGCACGATCGACGTCGTCGTCGCCAGCCACACGCTCGGTGACGACGACGACCTCGGCCGCATCCTCCGGCAGGTCCACCGTGTGCTCAAGCCGTCCGGCCCGTTCGTGATGGCCCTCGACCACCCCTTCGCCGCTGTCGGTCGGACCGTCACCCGCTACGGCGAGGGCCACCGCACCGTCGGCGAGCTGCTCACCGCGCTCGCCCGTGCTCGCTTCCGCATCGAGGCCTTCCACGAGCTCCACGAGCTCGGCGCCGGAGACGTCGCTGCCGTGCCGACCACGCTCGTCGTCAAGACGCGCAAGGAGGGCAGCTGACGCCAGCGCGCTCGATCGTGCGTCAGTTCTCGAGTATCCGGAACGTGGCGACGGCGCGGTCGAGGGCGACGAGGTCGGCGCGAGTGACGACCTGAGCGAGGATCAAGGTGGTCACCGTGCTCTCGTTGCGGTTGGCGGCGACCAGGACGATCGACGCATCGGTGTCGTCGCACCCGTGCCAGACCTGGAGCATGCCCGTGAACGCCCGCGACTCGAACGGGCGCTCGCCACGATCGTCGCACTGTTCAGAGAACCCGAACCCCGCCAGCGCGCTGTCGACGGTCGTCGAGGTGCTCAGCGTCGAGAACTGGATGCCGGGCACGGCGAACGAGCTCCGGAACCCGTCACGGTCGGGCGACGCCTCGATGAATGGCTCCTCCGCGGAGCCGATCAGGTGAGGGCCGACGTCGCGGTCGATCCACGAGGCCGGGACCTCGATGGAAATCCCGCCGGTGGCATCGATCAGCTCGTCGAAGCGCCGGTAGCGCACCCCCGGCGGCAGCTCGCTGCCCTCGACCTGCCGCCGCACCAGCCGGGCGATCGGCCCGTCTGGCGGCGGCGGCGGCGCCTCGGTCACCGTGGGCACGTCGACGACGGAGTCGGGAGGATCTGGTGCCGTCACCCCGGTCCCCGATCCGCCACCGTCGCCACCGTCGCACGAGGTGGCGACGAGGACCGACGCCAGGGCGACGCCCACGAGGCGTCCGCTCGTCCGTCGCATCGAGCGGAGGCTACGAGGTCGATGTGGTGTCGAGCGTGGCGGGCAGGCTGCGCACACCGAGCACCGCGTGTCGCACCTCGATGTCCAGCCGCGCTCGTGGGTCGCCACCGTCACCGTCGATCTGCACCGCGACGGGCCGGGCCCACTCGACGGTCACCCGTCGCCCCTGGGCGCACACCATGTCGGCGGTCGACGGTCGTCGGCCGCGAGCGAGTCGCCAGAAAAGGCGCACCATCCCGCTGACGCCGCGGGTTCGCATCACCGCCACGTCGAGCCGCCCGTCGTCGGGCTCGGCACCGGGGATCACGGAGAAGTCGGTGCCGCCGCGCTCGCCGACGTTGAGGACCAGCACGCTGGTGGCCCGTCCGTCGAACCACGGCTCATCGTCGAGCGAGACACGCACCGGCACCGGTGCGTCGCGCAGGTGCGTCACCGCGGTGAGCACGAACGCCAGCTTGCCGAGCCGCTCCTTGGAGCGGCGCGAGGTGTCGGCGATGACCTCCGCGTCGAAGCCCGACGTCGCGTTGAGGCACCACAGCTCGTCGTCGAGCTGGGCGACGTCCAGGTGGCGCGTCGAACCGTTGGCGATCGCCTCGGCAGCATCCTCCATCGACTCGATCCCCACCGTCGCGGCGAGGAGGTTGACGCTGCCGGAAGGCACGACCGCCAGCGCCGCGTCGGTCCCGGCGAGCGCGCCGGCCGCCGCGCGGACCGACCCGTCGCCGCCGGCGACGGCGACGATGGACGCCCCCTCCGCAACAGCCCGACGCGCTGCCTCGGGCAGCTCGTCGAACGCCCCGACCTCGCGGAAATCGACGTCGATGCCGAGCGCGCCGAGGCGCTCGAGGACCTCGGACTCCTCGCCCTCCGCCCGGTCGGCGTTGACGAGCAGCACGACTGACGGGTGATCGGGCACGGCCCAACCGTGTACCCGCCCATCGAACCGACGACACCCCGGCGCCCGACAACCCGACGCCCCGAGCCCACGAGACAGACTCGGTGTCGTGCCATCGGACCCGATCGGCAGGGCACGTCGGATCACGTCGCCGGACGAGGCGATCGGCGTCTACGCCGACTGGGCCGCCTCGTACGACGACGACGTGTTCGAGACGCTGGGCTTCACCGGGACGGACCGGATCGCCGACCTGCTCGCCGATCACCTCCCCGGGCGCGACGTCCCCGTGCTCGATCTCGGCTGCGGGACCGGGGCCGCGGGCGTGCGGTTGCGCCAGCACGGCTTCACGATGATCGACGGGATCGACATCTCGCCGCAGATGCTCGCCGTGGCGGCGGGCAAGGGCGTCTACCGCCAGCTCGTCGTCGGTGACCTGACGGCACCGCTCCCGATCGCACCGGCGAGCTACGGCGCGTCGGTCTCGGCGGGCACGTTCACGACCGGCCACGTCGGTCCGGCGGCGCTGCCGGGCATCGTGGGCGTCCTGGCGCCCGGTGCCGTCGTGGCATGGGTGATCGGCGCAGCATCGTGGCCGACGTTCGAGCAGGCCCTCGCATCGACACCGTTGGAGGTCGTCGCCGCCACCCGCGAGCGGATCTGGCCCGGCGGTGACGACGAGGCGATCATGCTCGTCGCCCGGCGATAGCGGATCCCTATCGGTCGGCGCCGGCTGGTTCCTGAAGCAGGGTGGCGGCTGGAGATCGCGTGGCACGACGTGCCGGCGACGCCGCGGCGAGGTTGGCGATCGCGACGACGCCGGCGACGACGACCAGGACCAACACGACGGGCACGGCGACCGACGGGACCACCCCGACGCTGTCGGCGATCGAACGGTGGATCCGAGTCCCGATGGCGATGCCCGCCGGGACGCCGACGATCAACCCGACCGCGGCGACACTGGAGGCATTCCAGTGCACGGCACCGCGCACCTGGCGCCGGTCGGCCCCCAACGCGCGCAGGATGGCGAACTCCCTGCCCCGTCGGCGCACGGAGGACCCGACGTGATAGGCGAGCGCCGCGGTCCCCATCACGGCCAGGACCATGGCGAGCGCGTACGGCGCGGGCACGACCCGATCGAATGCCAGCACGGTCGTCGGGGCACGACCCGTGTCGGGTGGCGTGAAGATCAGGCGGCCGATGCGGTCGGCGACGTCAGGCGGTGCGCCGTCACGGAAGTCGACGAACACGAGGTTCCGGGTCGCGTCGGGCGTGAGCGACTGGAACGTGTCGTACGTCATCGACGCTCCATCACCGCCGTCGCCGGGCGTCACCGTGTAGCCGACCACGCGCAGCTCGAGCTGATCCCCTGCGGGTCCGGCGGCGACCACTGTGTCGCCGATCGAGCGGTCGATCCGCTGCGCCACGAGCCGCCCGAGCGCGATCTCGTCGGGGGCCGACGGCACCCGACCGTCGAGGATCACGGGCAGGACGCCACCGCGAACGGACTCGTACGCGAGCACGGGCACGTCAGTGCCATCGATCGTCAGTGACCCGCTGGTGGCCGCGGTCACCCCGGCGACGTCCGGGTCGTCGGCCACAGGCGTCACGATGTCGCCGGCTGCGGGCACGAACGGGTTGCCGTACGACTCGTCGAAGTCGGCTCCCCACAGCCGAGGTTCGTCGATCATCCGCACGAGGCTGGTGGCGACGAGAAGCGACCCGACGACGCCGGTGATGCCGACGATCACACTGAGTGTGATCGCGACCGGACGCCCGCGGTCGTGTCCGGCCGACGAGAACGCGTGGCGCACGCCGGTGACCATCGACGGCCCTCCGCCGGCCGCGGCGATGACCTCGGGCAGCCCGGGTCGCACCCGTGCGCGCGCCCGCCTCGCTTCCGTCGTCCGAAGCGCCGTGACGACTGCAGCGGCCACGAACGTCAGGACGAGCGTCGCGCCGCCGGCCGCGAGCACGGGCGCATCGATGGCCACGCCCTGATCGGGTTCGATCGGTCGGAGCGCCTCGATCGGGAACGCGCCCGACGCGGCGATCGCCACGACGATCGCGACGATCGTCGCGGTCGCGGCGACGATCGCCGCTTCGATCGACGCCTCGGCGAGGAACTGCCGACGGTCGTAGCCGAGCGCGCGCAGCGGCTCGTCGTCAGCAGTCGCCGTGCGGACCTGGCGGACGGCGAGCTGACCGACGATGAGGACGGCGACGAGCGCGGCGACCCCCGCCACGATCCACAGCGCGACCACGTGCAGACGGATGGCACGCCGGGTGCCGGCCTCCACGATCCGAGCCTCTTGCTCGAAGAGGTCGGCGCCGCCGGGCATCGCACGGACCGCGTCGAGGACGGACGTCGCTGTCGCGCCCGCCTCGGCGCGCACGGCGACGATCGTGGCCACCAGGCCGACGTCGGGTTGCGCCTGCAGCAACCCCCCCGAAAAGACGACCGACGGCGTCGGATCGTCGAGGTCGCCTGGATTGTCCACGATCCCGACGACGGTCACCCCGAAGCTCGGACCGGCGAGCTCGACGCCGGGACGGAAGTCGTTGCGCTCGACCTGCTCCTGGCTGTAGGACGCGACGTCCAGCCGGTCGCCGACGTCGACGTCGAGCAGCTCGGCGGCCGTCCGGTTGACCGTCAGCTCGTTCGCAGACGCCGGATCGGTGAACCGGCCGTCGACCACCCGACCACCCTGAGCCTGATCGTCGCCGGCGAACGGGTTGAGGTCGAACACCGCGCCCTCGGCGGACACCGGGAAGGCGGCGACGAACGTGAGCGACGTGGTCGTGTCGACGCCGGGGAGCTCGGAGATCGCCTCGGTGAGGGGCGGCCCGAACGGCTGGAACAGCACCAGGTCGTAATCGCCGCCGACGGCCTCGGTGTAGCGATCCGGTGCGGTGGACGTCCGCCGGGCACCGGCGGCGAGGGCGAGCACCGCGCCCACCGCGACACCGGCGAGCGCCGCCACCAGCGCCGCGCCGCGCCAGCGCGTGCGCGCCCAGGCCCGCACCCGCAGCCACACGCCGTCCACCCGCCCAGTCAAGAGGGTGCGCCGACAGCGCAGCAACCGTGCCACCTCGCCGCATGCCGGTGTACCAGCACGCTCTCGGTGGCCAGTGTTCTGGGCACGGATCGTCTCGACAGGTGAGACGAATCGTCCCCAGATCGGCGTTCAGACGCCGGTGCGCTCGGCTTCGACGATGGAGGCGGGGCGGGGGCGGCCGAAGAGGTAGCCCTGGCCGCGGTCGCAGCCGAGCGCGCGCAGGCGGCTGAGCTGCAGCGGGGTCTCGACACCCTCGGCGACGACGTCGATGCCGAACGAGTGGCCGAGGTTGACGACCGCCTCGACGATCGTCGTGTCCTCGCTGTCGAGGCCGAGCCCGGCGACAAAGCCGCGGTCGATCTTCAACGCCTCGAGCGGGAACCGCTTGAGGTACGTCAACGACGAGTACCCGGTGCCGAAGTCGTCGACGGCGAGGTGCAGCCCGAGGCTGCGCAGGTCGCGCAGCGCCACCGTGGACGCCTTGACGTCGGCGAGCAGGGCCGTCTCGGTGATCTCCAACCACAGCGCGTCGGCGGGCACGCCGCTCTCGCCGAGCGCTTCGCGCACCACGTCGGCGAACGATGGATCGACCACCTGGCGGGTCCCGACGTTGACCGACAGGTGGGCATCGGCGAACGGCAGCTCCCGCGCCCGCCACGACGCGAACTGCGCCAGGGCGTCGCGCAGGATCGTGATCCCGATCTCGCCGATCAGCCCGGTCTCCTCCGCCAGCGGCAGGAACTGGTCGGGTGCGAGCAGACCGCGCTCCGGGTGCAACCAGCGCGCCAGCGCCTCGAACCCGGTGACGTGACCGGTGGTCAGCTCGACGATCGGCTGGAAGTACGGGACGATCTCGCCGCGCTCGATGCCCCGGCGCAGCTCGTTCGCCGTGCGCAGAGCGAGCACGGTCGTCTCGTGGCTGCCCGGCGCGAACGCCTCGACGCAGTCGCGCCCTCGCGACTTCGCCCGGTACATGGCGGCGTCGGCATCGCGCAGCAGGTCGGTCGCCGTCGTGCCGTCGCGCCCGTAGATCGAGTAGCCGATGCTGGCCGTGACGAACAGCTCGGTGCCGTCGACGACGACGGGCTCGCCCACCGCCGACCGCAGCCGCTCGGCCGTCACCCCCACGTCGGCTCGATCGGAGCTGAGACCGTCGAGCACGACGATGAACTCGTCACCACCGAAGCGGGCGAGCATGTCGCCCGGTCGCACCGACGCGCGCAGCCGCTCGGACATCTCCGTGAGCAACGTGTCGCCGATGCCGTGGCCGAGGCTGTCGTTCACCGTCTTGAAGTTGTCCAGGTCGATGAACAACAGCGCGACGTCACCCGTCGCTGCGTCGGTCAGCAACGCATCGACACGGGCGATCAGCTCGGTGCGGTTCGGCAACCCGGTCAGGTCGTCGTGCGTGGCCGCCCAGCGGAGCTGCTCGGCGATCCGTCGCTGCTCGGTGACGTCTTCGATGTGGGTGATGGCGAGCGACACGCCCTCGTCCTCCGTCACGGCCACGCGCGTCCGCGCCCACACGAACTCGCCGTTGCGGCGGAGGTACCGCTGCTCGAGCAGGTAGGTGTCGGCGATGCCGAGCTCGAGGCGGGCACGATGGCTGGCCACGGCGCGCAGGTCGTCCGGGTGGGTGATCTCACGGATGCTGCGGCCGAGCAGCTCGTCGATCGAGCGGTCGAGCATGTCGGCGAGCGACCGGTTGGCGTCGACGATCGTCGAATCGTCGAGGCGCACGAGGGCCATGCCGGTGGGCGCCGAGTGGAACGCCTGCTGGAAGCGGCGCCGTGCCTGTTCGAGCGCCCGGACACGCTCCTCGCGCTCGGTCACGTCGTGCAGCCGAACGATCGACGTGGCGCTCGCACCGCCGCTGCGGCCGGCACCCTCGACCGCCGCCTCGACGAGGCTGGCACGTCCCTCGACGTCGTGGACGGCGAACGGCGCCGGCGGTAGCAGCACGTCGCCCCGGTGGGTGCGGCCCAACCACTCGCCGACCTCGTGGCGGCGCGCCGGCTCGATCAGATCGGTCAGCCGGCGACCCACCAGCTCGCCCCGTGGCAGTCCGGTCAGCTCGACCGCCCTGGCGTTGGCGTCGCGGATCACACCGGACCCGTCGACGGGGAGTACGGCCTCCGGCAGCTCGTCGAGCACGATCCGCAGCTCGGTCTGGGCGGTGACGAGGCGATCGACGGTGCGGTCCAGATGGTGGGTGACCCGCCTCGACTCGAACCAGCTGACGACGACGGCGACGGCGGCCACGGCCGACATCACCGTGACGGCAACCACCGCACCCGTGGTCAGATCGCCCCCAAGCGCGACGGTGAGCACGGCGACGGCGAGGACCAGCGCGCCGGCGACGACGACCGCGAGCACGAGCCGCCACGGAGCGGCGCGCCGGCGCGTCGCGACGCCGTCGGTCACGTCGTCGTGCACGCGTCGAAGTTACTCCTCCGCTTGACCAAGCGGAGGCCGCCGGAGCGACCGCCAAGGAGCCGGGCGGCGATGGCGACAAGGGGGGCAAGGGGGGCGCAGCCCCCCAGCTAGTCGTCGGTGCTGCGCTGGCGAAACCAGTCGTCGAGACGGGCGGTGATGGCTTCGCGCCCGAGCTCGCCCTCGTCGAGTCGCACCTCGAGGAGGAACCGCAGCGCCTCGCCGACGATCGGTCCTGGATCAACGCCGAGGTGCGCCATCACCTCGGTCCCGTCGAGCTCGGGACGGATCGCCGCCAGCTCCTCGGCGGCGGCCAGCTCGTCGATGCGGCGCTCCAGCTCGTCCATCCGCGCCTCGAGGCGCTTCGCCTTGCGCTCGTCGCGGGTCGTGCAGTCGCACCGGGTCAGGACGTTGAGCTCGCCGAGGAGCGGCCCGGCGTCGCGCACGTAGCGCCGCACGGCGGAGTCGCTCCACCCCATCTTGTAGGTGTGGAAGCGCAGGTGCAGGGCGACGAGCTCGGTCACCGCCTCGACGTCGGCACGCGAGTATCGCATCGCGTCCATCCGCTTGCGCGTCATCCGCGCCCCGACGGCGTCGTGGTGGTGGAACGTCGTGCCCCGTCCCGCCTGGTAGCCGCGTGTGCGCGGCTTACCGACGTCGTGGAACAACGCAGCCAGCCGGGTCAGGCGGAAGTCGAACGGTCGCCCGTCGGACCCGTCGTCGGCCGACGCCGGCGGACGCACGTTCTCGACCACGGCGATCGTGTGGCTGAGGACGTCCTTGTGGCGGTGGATCGGGTCGTGCTCGAGGCGCAGCGCCGGCAGCTCGGGCAGGAAGTGCTCGGCGAGCCCGGTGTCGACCAGGAACCACAGCCCGTCGGACGGACGTTCGAGCACCATCAGCTTGTCGAGCTCGGCGCGGATCCGCTCGGCCGACACGATCGACAACCGGTGTCCTCGCTCGCCGACGGCGGCGACGAGCTCGGGCACCGGTCGAAGGTCGTACTTGGCGATGAACCGGGCGGCGCGCAGCATCCGCAGCGGGTCGTCGTCGAAGCTGATCCCCGGCGCCATCGGTGTGCGCAGCACGCGTTCGGCCAGGTCCGCCGCACCGCCGAACGGGTCGACGAGTGCAGCGCCGTCGGGCGTATCGACGTCGCCCGTGGCGCCGAGCTCGAGCGCCATCGCGTTGATCGAGAAGTCGCGTCGAGACAGGTCGACCTCGATCTCGTCGGCGAACGTCACGTTCGGCTTGCGCGACTCCTCCGGGTAGATCTCGGCGCGGAACGTGGTGATCTCGTAGTCGGCGTCCGGACGACCGGGACGAGACCGGCGGGCGCCGACCGTCCCGAAGCGCTCGCCCTGGGTCCACACGTGGTCAGCCCAACCGTCGAGGCAGCGCTTGATCTGTGGTGGGCGGGCATCGGTCGTGAAGTCGTACTCGACGAGGCCGCTCGCGCCGAGCAGCAGGTCGCGAACGGCTCCACCGACGAGGAACAGCCGGTGCCCACCGGCGCGAAAGCGCTCGGCGAGCGAGGCGAGCCCCTGCAGCTCGGCGGAGATGCGTTCGGGGACCATCCGGCCAGCAGGCTACGGACGGCGGGCGCTCGGCTGGCGGTCAGATGTCGGCCCAGTGCCGACCGACGTCGTCGACCGCGGCGTCGCCGGGCCCACCCGATGTCGCCGGCTCCGGCTGCAGTTCGATGCCGGCGAGCGCGGCGATGACACCCGCCGCGCAGTTGGCGAGCGCGTCGAGGTCGTAGCCGCCCTCGAGCATGGCGAGCCGGCGGCCTGCGGGGACGTGCTCGAGTGCCCGCCGGGTGAGCAGCGCGTAATCGCCCGCGCTGAGCCCGAGCTCGGTGATCGGGTCGTCGCGATGGCCGTCGAACCCGGCGGAGATCAGCAGCCACGTCGGCGCGAACCGATCGACCACGGGGGCGATCAACTCGTCGAACGCGCGCAGGTACACGTCGCCTGTGGTGCCCGGAGGAAGCGGCACGTTGAGCGTCGTCCCGGACCCCGCACCCTCCCCCGTCTCCGACGCTCGGCCCGTTCCCGGGTACAGCGGCCACTGGTGAGTGCTCACGAACAGCACCCGCGGGTCGTCGTAGAACACGTCCTGCGTGCCGTTGCCGTGGTGGGCGTCGTAGTCGAACACCCACACCCGCTCGCCGGCCTCGGCGAGCGCAGCCGCCACGACGGCGATGTTCGACACGAGGCAGAACCCCATCGAGTCGACACGAGTGGCGTGGTGCCCGGGCGGACGCACGGCGCAGAACGCTGCGTCGCCCCGCCCCGCTTGGAGCGCCTCGACCGCGGTCAGCCCGGCGCCAGCCGCGAGCTCCGCAGCGGCTGCCGAACCGCCGCTCATCCGGGTGTCGGGATCGAGCCAGCCGCCCCCGTCGGCCGAGACGGCCTCGAGGCGGTCGATGAACCACGGCGGGTGGACGCGCTCCAAGTCGGCACGCGGCGCCGGGCGCGGCTCGATCGGGACCAGCGCATCGACGAGCGCCGCATCCTGCGCGCCGGCGAGGACAGCCTCCAGCCGAGCGGGACGTTCCGGGTGGTGCCGGCCGGTCAGGTGGTCGAGGTACGCGGCGTGGGTGGCGAGCAGCACCGACACGTTCCGACCCTACGGGAGTACGGTCGAACCGTGGAGTCGGACGCGGTGCGGGCGCCGGCGGCGCACCACGGTGCGGCCCCCAGTCGTGGTCGGCCGCGCCGTCTTCCCGACCTGGGCGGCCGGGCTCGCGTCCGCCCGACGAGCGCCGAGCCCGGTGTCGTCCAACTCGTCCTCGTCGACCAGACCATCGTCCCGAGCGTCGAGGAGATCGAGGCGTGGGTCGGAGCGATCGCCGAGTGGGACGGAGCGCGGCGCGCGATCCGGACCGGTGCGCTGTTCCCGGCCGCGGCCGATCGGTTCGCGACGGCCGGGTTCCGAGTCGTCGACGAGCTGTCGCTGCTCGAGCTCGACCTGCTCGACGTGCTCGACGTGCCCCATGCGCCGGGCCGGCACGACGAGGTCCGTCTCCGACGGCTGCGCCGTCGCGATGACTCGGACGCGTCCGCCGTCGACCGTCGGGCCTTCGGCGGCCAGTGGGGATACAGCGCCGAAGATCTGGCGGATGTCCGCACGGCGACGCCGCTGCACCGCGCCCGCGCCGTGAAGGTCGACGGCCGCGTCGTGGCGTTCGCCATCTCCGGGTCGGCGGCGGGCAACGGATACCTCCAGCGACTGGCCGTCGACCCCGATCGGCAGCGGCGGGGACTGGCGGGCGCGCTCGTGACCGATTCGCTCACGTGGATGGCCCGACATCGATGCCGCCGGGCGACCGTCAACACCAGCGTGGACAACCGGCCGGCGCTCGCCCTCTACGAATCGTTCGGGTTCGGCACGCTGCCCGAGCGACTCAGCGTCATGCAGGTCGA
>Ga0136617_10001450_pt1 | contig 21079 bp, 23 predicted proteins | sample AntDrymUQ3222106_2_FD_129672 | JGI IMG/M metagenome (GOLD analysis project Ga0136617, IMG submission 129672) | Polar desert sand microbial communities from Dry Valleys, Antarctica - metaG UQ322 (21.06) | ecosystem: Environmental > Terrestrial > Soil > Desert | place: Antarctica: Dry Valley...
CGCCTCGCCAGCAAGTTCTTGGCGTTGACCGCCGCGATCGCACTCAACCACCGCCTCGGCCGCCCCGCACGCAACCTCACCGCCTACTACACCTAACCAACCCGTGGAACGACTCATCTAGGCGAGCAGGGCGGGTCCGAGTGCGCGGCGGGTGGCGAGGACCCAGGCGTTGAGTTGGAGCTCGTGGAGTACGTGCCCGTAGTCGTAGACCGCGCGGGGGGTGAACCGTTCGCGCGGTGCGATGAACCCGGCGCGCTGGAGGAGGCGGTGTCCTTCGGCGCCGAGTTGGTAGGTCCAGGGGAAGGAGCCGCGGCACAATCGGCGCCCGCCGGATCCGGCGGAACGGCTACTCGCTTGATCCAGGGTTCGTCGGTCGCCGTCTTGAGGTCCGCGCCGATCGGCGCGGACTTCGGGCGTTCGCCTTAGCCTCCGGCGAGCTCGCCTGCGAGCATCAGCGCTCGTTCGCCAAGCACCGCACGCCCGCTCGCCGCGCGACGGCCGCAGCACTGGGGAGACGCCGGTCGAGATCCGCCCGCTGGCCCGCTAGGAGGGACCTGCCAGCCCCGCGGCAGAGAACGCTGCCCTGATCGGCCTACTCAAACGGGGTCAACCGTCCAAGATCAGGCGGCCAGCGCCTGCTCGGCCGCGTGGCGCAGACTCCGCGTGCTCAGCACCCGCACGAGCTGCTGCTTGTACTGCTCAGAGCCGTTCTCGTCCTCTACCGGCCCGGCGGCCACGGCCGCAACCGCGGCCGCCGCGTCGAGAGCGTCGCCGTCCGGCGCGGCGGCGTCCAATCCGACCAGGTACGGATCGAGGCCGGACACCAGCGTGGGGACGATCCCGACCGATCCGACCGCCAGGCGGGCCTCGGTGATCAACCCGTTCGCGACGGTGAGGCGCGACGTCACGGTGATGGCCGGCCGTTCACGGAAGGACATCTTTCGGTGGTCGATCGCAGCGAACGGCGCCATGGTGGGCACGTGTACGGCGACCAGCAGCTCGCCGGGCTCGAGCGCCGTCTCGTAGGGACCACGCACGAACTCCTCCATCGACAGCCGCCGTTCACTCGAGCCTCCACGGCGAAGCGTCACGGAGCCGCCGGTCGCGAGCAGGAAGGTGGCGGGATCGGAGTGCGGGTCGGCGAAGCACAGGTTGCCGCCGATGGTGCCCTGGTTGCGAACCCGGATGTTGCCGACGTGGCGCTCCATGGTCGCCAGCGCCGGGAAGTGCTCACCGACGAGCGCAGACCGCTCGATCTCGCGATGGGTCGTAGCGGCACCGATCCGCAGCTCGCCGGCGGGGTCGACGGTGATACCGCGCAGCTCGGGTATGTCCTTGACGTCGATCAGATGGGGGTAGTCCGCGAAGCCGAAGCGGTAGACCAGCAGCAGTTCTGTTCCTCCGGAGTAGACGACCGCGTCGTCGGCCAGCTCGTCCAGCAGCGCGGTGGCCCCGTCGAGGCTGACGGGCCGGTGGACCGTGAAGGCTGGAAGCGTCGTCACGCGGTCGCCACCGTCGCACCGTCGGAGATGACCTGCGCGACCGCTTCTGCGCCCGCTCCGACGTCCACCTCGACGCCCTGATCCGCCAGACCGCGGCCTAGCGCGGTGACCGCGACGAGAGGGTAGAACGAGCGTGCGGCAGGTCCCATGTGGCCCAGCCTGAACAGCTTGTCGGCAAGTGGGCCGTAACCCTTGGAGAGCATGACGCCGTAGCGCTCGCGGATGTGCGCGATCGTCCCGACGGTCGTCACATCCTCGGGGCGACGCACGGCGGTGACGCAGTTCGCCGCGTAGCGCTCGTTCTTGGCCCACAGCTCGAGCCCCATGGCCTGCACGCCGGCGCGGGTAGCCCGCGCGGCGAGCGCGTGGCGGGCGATCGATGCCTCGATGCCCCCGGTCTCGAGCACCTCGTCGATCGCTGCGTTCACCCCGTTGATGTCGACGACGGACGGGGTGTAGAGGAACGCAGTCCTGTCGGTGTCGATCCACCGCTCCTTCCAGTCGAGCAGGGACAAGAACGAGCCGCGGGGTGCGCTCTCGTTGGCCGCCATCGCCGCCCAGGCGCGGGGGTTGACGGCCACGATCGACATTCCCGGAGGTCCGGCGAGGCACTTCTGGGGACCTGCGACGCAGGCGTCCACCTTCCACTCGTCCACGAGGAGCTCGGAGCCGCCGAACGACGACACGACGTCGGCGACCATCAGCGCGCCCGACTCATGAACGATCGGGCCGATCTCCGCCAGCGGGTTCTCGATTCCGGACGGCGTCTCGGAGTGCACGAGGGCCACGCGCTCGAAGTCGCCGTGCTCGGCCAGCAGGCGCTTGACGTCGCCCGGGTCGATCGCCTCGTCGAAGCCGACCTCGTGGGTGACCACCACGGCGCCGAACGAGCGCAACCAGTCGCCGAACCACATGGAGTAGACACCTGACACCAGGTTGAGCCACTTGGTGCCCGGAGCGGTGAGTCCCCGGGCGACCGCTTCGAGCCCCAGCAGAGCCTCGCCCTGCATGAGCACGACAGGATGCTCGGTTGCCAGCATCGCGGCGAGCTTTCGCTCAAGCGACCGGAATCGCTCGAGGAACACGGGGTCGTAGTCGAAGAGGATCGGCCCGCCGAGGGCGGCTCGCACCCGGTCGCTGGCCTGGGTCGGGCCTGCGGTGAGCGTGAAGTCTGGTGCGTCCATGATGATGCCTAGCTCCCTCTTCTGATCCGGTGCAGCAACCTGGAGATGCGGTCCTGGAGGACCCTAAGCAGCAGAGCAAAGCCATTGACCTCGGAGGAGCCGGTGCTCGCTTGAGACACCGCCGGCGCAGGTGTCGGCGCAGGCCCCCCCGCCGATGGTGCCGCGGGTGGAGGCGGTGCGTCGCTGGGCGACGCGGCCGGCGCGGGGTCCTCGTCTGCGAGCTGTGAACTGAGGTTGCCTGCGAGCTGCCCGACCAAGCGCGTGGCCACGTCCTCGATGATCCCGCGGCCCATCGCGGCGGCACGACCGGTGATGTCGACCTCGGTCAGCGAGTCGACGGAAGCGCCGCGGTCCTTCTCCGCCACTTGCATCGTCATCCGTGCACGCGCGTTCCCCTGCCCGCGAGCCTCCTTGACGTCGGCGGCCAGCACGGCGCGACCTTCGGCGTCATCACGGTCGACGATCCGTACCGTGCCCGCGTAGGTCATCCGCATGGGTCCGAGCTTGACCACGATCTGTGCCGGATGTGCGCCATCTTCCCGGGCCGCGCCGATCGTGGCACCGGGGATGGCCGGACCGACGCGTTCGAGGTCCACGAGCATCTCGTAGACGCGCTCAGGCGGCGCGTCAACGACGAACGAGTTGCGGATCTCCATCAACGCTCTCCTCGGAAGTAGGGCAGGGCGAGCGCGGACGGCAGGTAGGAACGGCGCGCGAAGAGGACCAGAACCACGATGACCGTCAGGTAGGGCAGCATCTGGACCACGTCGGTCGAGACGTTGATGCGTGCGAGCTGGAGCGCCGTCGATATCGACAGGGAGACGCCGAACACGAACGACATCACGATGACCCACACAACCTTCCCGCGCGCGAGCATGGCGAGTACGATCGCGATGAACCCGGAGCCCTGGGTCATCAGGGGCGTGAAGGAGCCCGCGCCGACTATCGCTAGGTAGGCGCCCCCGATCCCCGCCAGGGCACCGCAGCTCAGGACCGCCACGGTGCGCGTCCGTGTGACGTCGACGCCCGCCGCGTCCAGCGCGGTGGGCGTCTCGCCCGCGGCGCGCAGGCTCAGCCCCAGCGACGTCTTCTTGAGCATCCACCTGACGAGGAAGACCAGCGCGATGCCCAGATAGACGATCGGATGCTGGCTGAAGACACTCTCGCCCACCACCGGCAGGTCGTGGAGGAGCGGCACCTGGATCTCGCCCGTGTTGCCGATGCGCGGGTACTCATCGCCGAACTGCACGCCGTGCAGGAGACTCGTGACGCCCTCGGCGAACAGGAAGAGCGCGACGCCGATGACGATCTGGTCGAGGCGCATGCGCACGCAGAGCACGGCCATCACCGAGGCGGCGACCACACCCCCGAGGGCCCCGCATAACAGTCCCGCCCACGAGGAATGGATGTAGAGCGCGCCGTTGAAGCCGGCGTAGGCGCCGAAGAGCATCATTCCCTCAAGGCCGACGTTGAGGACCCCGGCTTGCTCGGAGATCGACTCTCCGAGCGCCGCGAACATGATCGGCGTCATCGCCAGCAGCGCGCCGGCGATCAGAGCGGTGAGCACCGGCTCGGTCAGCAGATTGTTCATCGTGCCCGCCGCAGCCGGAAGAACTCAGTGATGGCCATGAAGAAGAGCAGCAGGCCTACGAGGACGAGGATGAAGTCCGTCGGCAGGTCGGCCTTGCGCGTCGCGGTGTCGCCCCCGATCTGGATCACCGCGAACAGCGCCACGAAGGCGATCGTCGCGACGGCGTTGAGGCGCGCGAGGAAGACGAGGGGCACCATCAGGAACCCGTACGCCGGGTTGAAGTCCGCCCGGAACGAACCCCAGTCGCCGAGCATCGACACGGCACCGCTGAGACCTATCAGTGCACCGCTGGCGGCGAAGGCCATGAAGGTCAGCCGCACGGGCCGCACGCCGACATGGCGGGCCGCCTCCGGGCTGGCGAGGACCCGCAGGCGCAGGCCGATCGCCGTCCGCGTCAGCACGAAGTGGATCAGGAGCATCATTCCCACGGCGATCAGGATGCCGACGTGAATCTGCGTGTCGCCGATCCGAGGAAGCCGCTGATCGAGCGGCAGGATCTCCGTCCGGGGAACGCCCGGCAGCTCGGTCAGGAAGGGCCCCTTGACGAGGATGTTCGCCAGGTTGATGCCGATGAAGTTCATCATCAGCGTCGTGATGATCTCGTTGACTTCGTAGACGGCTTTGAGGCAGGCCGGCACGACGGTCCACATTGCTCCCACGGCGGCGCCGAGGACCAACATCGCGGCCAGTCCGACCGCCCCGCCGATCGCATTCACCACCGAGGGAGCGAACCCGGCGACGAATGCCGACGCCAGCAGCCACTGACCGTCTCCGCCGAGGTTCCACAGATTGGCGCGGAAGGCGATGATCAGGCCCCCCGCGATCAGCAGCAGCGTGGCCATGCGCACGATGCTCTGCTGCAGGCCGAAGCCGGTGAGCAGGCCGTTGTCGAGGATGGCTCCGTAGAAGCTGAAGGGATTGCGGCCCAGGATCGCGAGCAGCACGCCGCTCGCGAGGACGGAGAGTAGCACGGGCACCACGGCCTGCGCGATCGCCTCGAGGCGGCCGCCGCCGGGCGCCCGGCGACGGGCACCGGGCTCGACGACGGGATCGGCTCCGAGCGTCGTGCTCACGCGAGCATCAGCTCACCTACGCGCGTGTGCGCCGAGCGGCCGTTCACGACTACGCCGGTCAGCCGCCCGGACGACATCACCGCGATGCGGTCGCAGAGCGCGATCAGCTCGTCGAGCTCGGTCGAGATGACGATGGCGCTGATGCCCAACTCGGCTTGCGACCGGATCTGATCGCGCACGAAGCTCGCCGTGCGCACGTCGAGCCCCGTCGTCGGCTTGTTGTAGATCACGAGCTTGGGATCGAAGGCCAGCTCACGCGCCAGGACCACCTTCTGGATGTTGCCGCCCGAGAGCTTGCCGATGTTGGTCTCCACGCTCGGCGTGCGGACCGTGAAGCGGTCGACGAGGTCTTGGGCGAAGGTGTCGATCGCGCGCGGCTGAATCGCGCCACGCCGCCAGAACGGGGCCTGCCCGATCCGCTTGAGCACCGTGTTCATCGCCACGCTCATGTCGCGGACGGTGCCCTCGTGGAGCCGGTCGTCGCTCAGGTACCGCACGCCGAGACGCTGGCGGTCGGGCACCCCCAGGCGACGAATGGACTCTCCCTCGAGCTTCACGTCCCCGCTCGACAGCCCCCGTTGGCCGGCCAGCGCCTGAGCGAGCTCGTGCTGGCCGTTCCCGTCCACTCCGGCTATGCCGAGGATCTCTCCCCGGTGCACGGCGAGCGACACGTCGCGCAGGCCCATCTCGTCCTCGCCGCCGTCCACGCACGCGTCGATCAGCTCGAGCACCACCTGGCTCGACAGCCGGCGCCGGTGCTCGCCGTCCTCGGGGCGCAGCTCCATCTCGGTCACCCCGGCGAGCTGGGCCGCGCCCTCGCCGAACATCATGTCGACGATCCGCCGCTTGATCTCGAGCGGGGAACCGGCCCGGACCTCGTCGGGCTCGAGGCCCCCGACCCGCCGGCCGGCCTTGAGCACCGAGACGCGGTCCCCGACCTCGATCGCCTCGTGGAGCTTGTGGGTGATGAAGACGATCGCGATGCCCCGCTCCTTGAGGCGCTGCAGCACCCTCTGGAGCTCCACCACGCCCTGGGGGGTCAGCATGGACGTCGGCTCGTCGAGGATCAGCATGCGCGTGTCGCGCCACAGCGCCTTGATGATCTCCACCTGCTGCTGCTCGCCGAGCGCGAGATTCCCGGCCACGGCGCTCGGGCTCAGCCGCGCTCCGAGTGTGTCGATGAGCTCGTCGAATCGCGCGCGGGCGCCGGTGAAGTCGAGTCGCAGGCCTTCCGAACCCATCATCAGGTTCTCGAGCACGGTGAGCGTGGGGACCAGCGTCAGGTGCTGGTGGACCGTGCCGATCCCCAGCTCGAACGCCGTGTGGGGCGAGTCGATCGTGACCTCGCGGCCTTCCACCCGGATCGAGCCAGCGCCGGGCTGCTGCATACCCGACAGGATGTTCATGAGCGTGGACTTGCCCGCGCCGTTCTCGCCCAGCAGGCCGTGCACCTCGCCGGCGTGAAACGACAAGTCGATGTCGTCGTTCGCCACCACGCCGGGGTAGGTCTTGGTGATGCCGCGCAATTCGACGATCGCGGCGGATTGAGTGGATCGGGAGGTCATGGCCGGAGGCTGCGCGGGAGCGCCGCCGGGCCGCGCCGGAGCGCGGCCCGGCTCTAGCGAGCGCTACTTCTTGAGGAGCGCCTGCACCTCGCCCTTGTTGGCGGTGAGCGGGATCTCCACCTCTCCGTCGGTGATCTTCTGCTTGACCCCCTCGACCTCGGTCCAGGCGGCGTCGTCGACCTGCGGCGTCTTGAGCAGGGAGATGCCGCCGTTGGCCAGGTCCAGCGACAGGCCTTCCTTGCCGAACGACCCATCGTTGACCTGCTCGATGGCCTGCTTGTAGGCCGGCTCGAAGTTCCAGACGACGGACGACAGGAGGACCTTCTTCTTGTCAATGGAGCTCTTGTCGCCGATCACGTCGATGAACTTCGCCTTCCCGCCCGCCTGCTCGACAGCTTGCAGCATCCCGAAGGACGACCCGTCGCCCATGCCGAAGACCACGTCGGCTCCGCCGGCGATGACCGTCTTGGTCACGCGCTTTCCGCCCGCCGAGTCGGCGTAGCCGGCCTGGCCGATCTGCGCGTAGAGGAACTTGATCGCAGGCTCGACGCTTCTCGCGCCCGCGATGAAGCCACCCGACATCTTGTTCCAGTTCGTGTCGTCCGCGGACGTGACGATGCCCAGGGTCTTCGAGGTGCTGGTCTTTGCCGCCAGCACCCCGGCGAGATAGGAGCCCTCCTGACTCTGGGTCTCGGCATCGCTGACCAGGCCGGGCTGAAGCCCCTTGGGATTGTCCCAACCCACTTCGGGCACGTTCGTCTTGGTGGCGACGTCCGAGGCCGACGCGTTGTATCCGCTGGCGTGGGCGATGATAAGTTGCGCGCCGTCGTTGGAGAGCTGGCTGAGAATGGGATCGACGTTGTCATAGCCGGATCCGTCTGCCACCTCGATCTGAACTCCCAGCCCCTTGGCGGCTGCCTCGGCGCCTTCGACGCCCTGCTGATTCCAGCCGAAGTCGTCGCGCTTCTCCGGCGTGACGATCGCGATCTTCTTGACCTTCTTCGCCTCGGCGGCCGCGCCGCTGGCACTGCTCTTGGATTCGCTGCTCTCGTCGTTGCTGCCGCAGCCCGCCGCCCCGACGGCGAGAGCGCCGATTACGGCCATGCTGGCCCATGCTCTGCTCATTCTCACTCCTCTGTCGCTGGTGCCGCTCACGTGCGCGGCGAGTCTCCCCGGCTGGCCTCCCGCCAGCCGCAGGTCCGTCATCGCTTCGATGCCCTGGCCACCGGCCCGGTCGCGTCCTCGGCGCCGAAGAAGAGCTTTCTGGCGTTCTTCTCGAGCACCCGCCCGACAAGCTCGGTGCTCAGACCAGAGACCTGGACCTTGCGCACTTCAACGCCGATCTCATGGAAGGGTGCGTCCGATCCGAACAGGACTCGATCCGCTCCGACACGCCTCACCGCTTCGGCGATCTTCGTATGCATCGGCATCCCGGAGGTCTCCAGGTACACGTTCGGATTGCGCTCGGCGACGTCGATCGACCCATTGATGTAGATCACGTTGCCGTGGCCCATATGGCCGAGGATGATCTTCGCCTCGGGAAAGCGGACCGCCAGCTCCTCGATGCTCCACGGAAGCGTGAAGATCGGATGGCCGCAGTGGATGAGCGCCGGCATGTCGCGCTTGATCAGCGCCTCGACCAGCGGATGGACCCGCGGATCGTTCGGGTGATAGGCGTCGAGCAGAGGGTGCATCTTCACGCCGAGGAACTTCGGATGCTCGAGCAGCTCGAGCGCCTCCTCGAGGAAGCCCTCCTTATGCGGGTTGGCCCAGACGAGCCCCCAAGCCCCTTCCACCGTCTCGACGACCTCGCGCACGTACTGGTTGTCTGGGTGGAAGACCATGCCCGCGGCGATGCCGTAGTGGGCCAGGGTCGCCGTCAAGGTCGGGCGGTCCATGCGCACGTCGAAGAGCGGGAACTCGCCCACGTGCATGTGCGAGTCGACGATGACCGCCGGATCGATGCCGGTGGTCGGTGGGAGGCTGGAAAGGAGGTCACTCATGGCGTTTGCGCTCGATAAGGATGGAGGTGGAGATTTGAGTTTGCGGACCGGCGGAAGCAATGCTACGGTTTCTGTCGGCTGTTGACAAGCGACAGCCGACCGCAAGTGCGAATGCCAACCAGGAAACGCGAGTGACCATCGAAATCCAGGCGGGCACTGCACCGCGACTCGAGAATCGCACTTTGCGTGAACGGGTCTTCGAGCACCTCCGTGACGAGATCCTCTCCGGTGCGCTCGAGCCGGGTTCCGAACTGCTAGAGGTGCCCGTCGCCTCCGCTCTGGGCATCAGTCGCGGGCCGCTTCGCGAGGCCCTGGGCCGGTTGGCCGCCGAGGGCCTGGTGACCATCACTCCCCGGCGCGGTGCCGTGGTCACCAAGCTCACGAGCGCGGAGTTCATCGAGGCCTACCAGGTGCGCGAGGCGCTCGAGTCGCTCGCCGTCCGCTTAGCCGTCCCCCGACTCAGCGATGCGGATCGCACCCGACTCCACGAGCTGGCTGGCGTGATGGCTCGGCACGTCGACGACGACGACGTGGATGCCTTCTTCGAAGCCAACCTCCGCTTCCACGATCTCTTCGTCCGTGCGTCCGGCAACCGGCGCCTGCAGCAGATGCACGCCCAGCTGATCGGGCAGATCAGCCGGCTGATGCGCATGTCGCATGAGCTGCGCGGGGGCATGGAGCAGTCGATCAGCGAACACCGGGCGATCCTCGACGCGGTGGACGCCGGCGACGCCGCACTCGCGGGCAAGTTGCTCGAAGAGCACATCGAGGTGCCCCAGCGCGTCCTCGACTCCGACGCCGCCGGCGGACTCTTCGACGACGAGCCGCCGACCCCATCCGACAACGCCTAGCTAGAGCACGAGGACTTCCAGACATGGCCGAAACCACCGGCTCAAAGCGACTCGAGTTCGGAGTCAACCTCAACAATCGGGAGCCTTTGATCGCTCCGGGTTACGACATGCAGGCCCTGCTCGAGCTGGCGACGGTCGTGGAGGAGAAGGGCTTTGACTCCATCTGGGTCGGAGACAGCCTCTTCTCGAAGCCCCGCTACGAGGCGATGACCCTGCTCGGGGCGCTCACCCAGCGCACGCAACGCGTCCGGCTCGGTACCGCCTGCGTGGTCTCGACCACACGCAACCCTCTGTGGATCGGCGCGGAGTGGGCGACGCTCGACGTGATCTCCGGCGGGCGGATGATCTACGGGCCCTGCATGGGCAGCGCGGAGGAAGGGGTGCGCCGGGAGTTCGCCGCGCTCGGCCTGCCGTTCAAGGATCGCGCCACGATCTTCGAGGAGGGCCTGGCCGTCACGAACGACCTGTTCCGAGACGGAAAGACGAGCTTCTCGGGCAAGTACTTCGACTACGACGACGTGGCCTTCCACTCCGGAACGGAGATGGCGCCGCTCAAGCCGCTGCAGGAGCACATGCCCGTCTGGATCATCTCGAATCCGCGGCTGATCGGCGACGCTCCGACCGACCGCATTCGCGCGACCATGCAGCGCGCGTGCCGGCGAATCATCGAGTACGGCACGGGCTGGATGACCTGCTGCCGCGCAGACCACCCAGAGGAGCTCACCGAGCAGCTCGGCTACCTGCGCACGGCGGCCGACGAGCTCGGCCGTGACTGGAACGATTACACCGTCTCCTATCAGGTGACCATGAACATCAAGGACACCAAGGAGGAGGCGAACTCCGCCATCGGGGACTACATCGGCATGTACTACCCGGAGCTCTCCAAGATGATGGACCTCTCCAACTGGGGCCCCGTCGGCTCACCCGACGACATCATCGAGTGGTTCACCGAGTTCGCCGACCGCGGCGTGGACCACTTCATCTGCCGCTTCGGCGATCTCGACCAGTTCGATCAGGTCGAGCGGTTCTCCCGAGACGTCCTGCCCGCCTTCCGCGAGGCCGGCATCGAGATCACGACCGCCTAGCCCTGGGCGAGAGAGGCTGTTCCCATGTCTGACCCGAGTGCGATCAAGCATGACGCAGAGCTGGTGGTCGACGTCTGCATGAGCGTCGCGGCGGACGACGTCGTCACCATCATCACCGACGACGAGAACGAGCACCTCGCTCGTGTGGTCCGCGACGTCTGCCTCGAGCGCGGCGCCTGCCCGGTGATCGCCAACAACGAGGCGCAGGTGCGGCGCGGCCGCGCCGATACCCACTTCCCGATGGCACCGCCCAAGCAGCTGCACGAGGCGATGGTGAACTCGGACGAGATCATCATCATCACGGACCTCGAGTGGGCCAACCGCTTCGCGCACGTCTCGGCGGTCAAGGAGTCCTGCGCGAACAACGCGAAGATCGCCTCGGTGGAGCCCGGCATGGGCTCATGGGGCCTGACCGAGGAGAAGCTCCTGCTGGCGCAGCGACGCGCCCTTGAGGCGATGGCGGCGCTCGAGGGCGTCGAGAAGCTTCGGGTCACGTCGCGCAAGGGCACGGACTTCACCGTCACGATCAAGGACCGTCCGGCCCTCGAGGTCACCTCGATCAAGCGGCGCGGTCAGATGATGGGTCCTCTGCCGTTGTGGGCCGAGGTCGCCTACGCCGCCGTCGAGGACCAGACGACCGGGACCCTCGTCGTCGACGGCGTGATGCTGGGCATCGGCCTGCCCGGGCAGGTCAAGAACGAGATCACCTGGACCCTCGAGAACGGCCGCGCGGTCAACATCGAGGGAGGCGAGGAAGCTGAGCGTCTGCGCAAGGTGATCGACGGCGTGGACGGGGCGGACGTGATCGGCGAGTTCGCTTTCGGCGTCTCGGAGGTCGCGCCCTTCGGCACCCCTTCGGAAAAGGGAAGGGTCGGTACCGTCCACTGCGCGCTCGGGGACAACCACAACGCCTACCCGGGCGGCCAGAACGTCTCGATGCTGCACCTCGACGGCGTAGTGCTCGACGCGAGCATGCAGATCGTCGACAACGACCGCTGGATCCTCAAGGACGGGGAATGGGTCCTGTGAGCTCGGTCACTGTGATCGCCCGCGCGGACGTCGAGCCGATCGAGCTGCCCGGCGGGAGCTGGAGCCGCATGGTCCTCACGGAGGCGACCGCAGGGAGTGCTTCAGCCTCGCTGGGCTACTCCGTCTTCACACCCGGAACCGAGCTCGCACCCGTGCGCCACGAGACCGAGGAGGTCGCCTACGTGGTCAGCGGGCGCGGGGAGTTGCGTCTCGAGGACGGGGTCACCGCGTTCGGCCCGGACGATGGCCTTCACATCCCGGCCGGCGTTTGGCATGCGGTCGCCAACACGGGGGACACCGACGTGATCATGGTCTTCGGCTTCCCACATTCTGAATACCCCCCCACGGAGCGCCGGTAGCCGGTGTCCCACGAGGCGCTCATCGAGCAGGTGGCCTGGGCCTGCAGGATCCTCGCTGACGAGGGCTATGAGGACCTGACCCTGGGTCACGTGAGCGCTCGGGGCGAGGATGACCGCACCATCCAGATCAAGCGCAAGGGGGTCGCTCTCAGCGAAGTCACTTCCGCGGACGTGCTCGCGTTCGATATCGACTCCGAGCTCTCCGCAGCGCCGCCCCACATGCACCTCGAAGCTGTGCTGCATCAGGAGGTCTACCGGCACCGCGAGGACGTCCGGTGCGTGCTGCACGGCCATCCGCCCTACGCGACCGCCTTCGGGGCGACCGACGCCCGATTCGAGCCGCTCACGCACGACGGCGTGAGGTTCATCGACGGGCTCGCAACCTACGAGGGCGTGCCGGACCTCATCATGGACTCGTCGCAGGCCGAGGCGGTCGCGGAGGCGCTCGGCCGGAGCTCGGCGGTGCTGCTGCGAAACCACGGTGTGCTGGTCTCTGGGCCGAGCGTCGCGTGGGCGACCGTCACGGGCGTCCTCCTCGAACGCAGCATCCAGCTGCAGTCGATCGCCATGACGCTCGGGCGGCTGCAGCCGATTGCACCCGAGCTGCTCGAGCGCATACACGAGCGCAAGTATCAGGACGGCTTCGAGCTCGAGTACTGGGACGCGTGGATCCGGGGCCTGCGCCGCACGGGGAAGGCCTTCGATATGCCTGGAGAGGTTTGACGATGGATCTCGAGCTGACGCTGAACGGCCGGCCGGTCTCCGTCGCGGTCGAGCCGCAGGATCTCCTGCTCGACCTCCTGCGCGACCGGCTCAAGCTCACGGGCACCAAGCGCTCCTGCGAGGTCCAGGTGTGCGGCACCTGCACCGTGCTCGTGGACGGGGAGCCCGTGAGCGCCTGCACCTACCTCGCGCACGAGGTCGACGGGCGGGAGGTGCTGACCATCGAGGGTATGGCCGCCCTACCGGAGTTCGCCGACTACGAGGCGGCGTTCGACCGGCAGGCCGCCCTGCAGTGCGGCTTCTGCACTCCTGGTTTCCTGCTCACGCTCAAGGCGCTCAAGGACGCCGGCGAGCTCGGCAGCGAATCAGACCTGCGCCACGGGCTCGACGGCAACCTCTGCCGCTGCACGGGCTACCGCGCGATCCTGCAGGCGGCGCGCGAGATCGCCGGACTTCCCGCGCTGGGTCATGGCGAGGAGCGGGCGGCGTGAGCACCGTCGAGCCACCCGTGCGCGTGAGCGAGGTGGGTAGGTCCCGCACGCGCAAGGACTCCCGCAAGAAGCTGCGCGGGCAGGCCATGTTCGCGGGTGATCTCGAGATGCCCAAGATGCTGATCGGCAAGGTGATCCGCAGCCCGGTGGCGCATGCGCGCATCGTCTCGATCGACGCCTCCGCGGCCGCCGGCATGCAGGGGGTCGTCGCCATCCTTACGGGTGAGGATCTTGGCGACCTCGAGCATCCCTACTTCGGCCACGCGATCAAGGATCGCCCTGTGATCGCGATCGAGCGGGTCCGCTTTCAGGGCGAGCCGGTCGTGGCGGTCGCCGCAGAAAACGAGGCCACCGCCGACGCGGCGCTGCGCATGATCGTCGTCGAGTACGACGAGCTGCCGCTGGTCGACACCGTCGATAAGGCGGTCGCTGTCGACGCCCCGCTGCTGCACGACGGCCCAGTGGTCGCCGGCCTCTTCCACGGTCTGGGCACGATCGATGAGCGCGACGGCAACGTCTGCTACCGCCATCTGCTCCGGGACGGGGACGCCTCCGCCGTGCGCGCCGGCGCCGACATCGTGGTCGAGGGCGAGTACAGCTTCCCGGCGGTCTATCAGTACGCGATGGAGACTCACACGACGATCGCGGACTGGGGTCCGGAGGGCGTGACGCTTTGGGCCAATTGCCAGCACCCCTTCCTCACCCAGGCTGAGATCGCCGACGTCTTCGGGCTCACGATCGGCGAGGTACGGATCGTCGTGCCATACCTCGGCGGCGGCTTCGGCTCGAAGTCCTATACGTAGATGGAGCCCCTGACCGTCGCGCTATCGCGCAAGGCCGGGCGCCCCGTGCGCATCGCCAACCGCGTCGACGAGTCGATGCTGACCTCCCGCCGCCACGGAATGAAGGCATGGATGCGGACGACCGCCCGCGCCGACGGCACACTTCTGACGCGCGAGACCCGCTTCTGGATGGACACGGGCGCCTACGCCGACAACGGCCCCCGGGTGACCGCCACGGCAGCCGACTCGGCGCCGGGCCCGTACCGGTGGCAAGCGGTGGAGGTGGAGGCCAACTGCGTCTATTGCACGACCGCGCCCTCCGGGTCCTACCGCGCCTTCGGCGCGACCCACTTGCAGTGGATCGGCGAGGCGCAGATCGACGAGGTGGCGCGACGCGCCGGTGTCGACCGCGTGCAGCTGCGCCGCCGGAGTCTCGTCCGCAAGGGCGAGCCGGTCCGTCCCGACGGCACCGGCAAGCCCCTCGACGCCGACCTCATCGGTGACGTCGAGCAGGTCGCCGACGCCATCGGCTGGAGCGAGCCCCGAGCCCCATGGCGTGGGCGGGGGGTCAGCGTCGGCCTGCTGGCCGCCGGCGCTCATCCTGTCTCGCGCGCCTCGGTCCGCATGACCGCCGACGGAGCGGTGCAGGTGAACGTCGGAACGACGGAGATGGGCCAGGGCGCCCGGACCGTGATGGCCCAGATCGCCGCGGAGGAGCTCGGCATGTCGAGCGACCAGGTGTCCGTGGGCGGGACGGACACGCGTTTCACCCCCTATGACCGCTCCACCGGCGCGAGCCGCTCGACCACGCTGGCCGGCAAGGCGGTGCAGAGTGCCGCCGCCGGGGTGGCCGATCGGCTGCGTGAGACGGCGGCCGAGAGCTGGGGAACCGAGCCGGCGGACGTGGAGCTGCGCGACGGCGCGGCCACGGGTTTCGGCGGTGAGTCGATGTCCTTCCCCGACGTGATCGCCAGGCGCTTCGGCTTTCGCGGCGGCGAGATCGTCGAGAGCGGCGAGGTCCGGCCGACCGGCGGACAGACCGGCTCCTACGCGGAGGGCCCGGTCTTCTGGGAGGTCTGCATCGCGGCGGCCGAGATCGAGGTCGATCCTGAAACCGGCGTAGTCGAGATCCTGCGCACTGCGACGGTCGCTGACGTGGGCCGGGCGATCAACCCGCTGCTCGTCGAGCGCCAGGATGAGGGCGCCACCATGCAGGGCCTCGGCAACGCGATGTTCGAGGAGATGGTTTGGGTCGACGGGCTCCTGATCAACGACAACCTCCTCGATTACCGGATACCGCGGATCAAGGATCTGCCCGGCGAGATGACGTCGATCATCGTCGAGAACGCCGACGGCCCCGGGCCATACGGCGCCAAGGGGTGCGGGGAGGGCGCGCTCGCCGCGCTGCCCGCAGCCATCGTCAACGCACTCGCCGACGCGGGCGTGCCCATGTACGAGCTGCCCCTCACGCCCGAGCGCGTATGGCGCCGACTTCAGCAGATCCAGCAAGACAGGGAGAACGCACGATGACCGAGATCAAGAAGGCCGCCATCCTCGGCACGGGGACGATGGGTCCCGGAATGGGCGCCGTCCTGGCCCGTGCCGGGCTGCAGGTCGCCCTGTACGACATCAACCCGGAGGCGCTCGAGAAGGCCAAGGGAGCGGCCCAGATCGCCGCAGGAGTGCTCGAACGCCTCGAAGTCCCAGACCAGGGCGGCGAACTGCACTTCGAAGGCGACCTCGCGGCAGCGGTCGGCGACGCCGACATCGTCATCGAAGCGGTGCCGGAGAAGCTCGAGCTCAAGCAGCAGGTGCTCGCCGAGGTGGAGAAGCTGATCCGCGACGACACGATCATCGCGTCCAACACCTCCGGCATCCCGATCACCAAGATCGCGGATGGTCTGGCCCATCCCGAGCGGGTCGTTGGCTGGCACTGGTCAAATCCGCCGCAGCTCATCCCGATGAACGAGATCATCGTGGGTGAGAAGACGTCTCCCGAGGTCACGGCCGCCACGGAGCAGCTCACCCGCGACATCGGCTACGAGCCCGTCACCCTCAAGAAGGAGGTCCCTGGCTTCGTCGAGAACCGCGTCCTCTACGCGATCATGCGGGAGTGCCTGGCGCTCCTCGACGAGGGCGTCGTCGACGCGGAGGGCCTCGACCTGTGCGTCAAGTGGGGGATCGGCTACAAGCTTGCCGTCGTCCCTCCGATCCAGCTGCTCGACATGGCCGGGCTCGACATCTACACGAGCGTCGCGAGCTTCCTCAACCAGGACCTGTCCAACGAGGCCGGCATCTCCAAGACGGCGACCGACCTTCGCGACCAGGGGCGGCTCGGCATCAAGTCCGGGGGCGGGTTCTTCGACTACACGCCCGAGCGCGTCAAGGAGCTCGGCGCCGCCCGCGCGGGCAAGCTCGTGGGCGTGCGCAAGGTCCTCGAGGCCTGAGGCGCGTCATGTCCAAGCCCACCAGAGTCCGGCTGCTCGACAGCGGCTCCCTCGTGATCGACCAGTCGCATATCACCTGGAACATCGGCTGCGGCACGCCGGTCCGGTTCCCGGTCTACAGCGTCCTGATCGAGCACCCGCAGGGGCTGTTTCTCTTCGACACGGGCTTCGGCCTGGATCTCGTCAACGAGAAGCTGCCGTTCGAGCTGCCCAAGCAGTCCCCGGAGCAGACGCTGCCGGCGCAGCTCAAGGTTTGCGGCTTTGAGCCTGAAGACGTCGACGCCGTGATCAACTCGCACCTGCACTTCGATCACTGCGGCGGAAACCGGTATATGACGAAAGCCGTCACCTACCTTCACGCCGACGAGATTCGCGAGGCGCGCTCGCCCGAGCCCTTCGAGGTGCTGGGCTACGCCGACCGCAGCTGGGACCGGCCCGAAGCGGAGTTCAACCCGCTGACCGGGGACGTGGAGCTGGTGCCCGGGCTGCACCTGTTCCACACGCCCGGGCACACGATCGGCCACTACTCCCTGCTCGTGGAGCTCGAGGGCCGGCGACCGCTGCTGTTCATGGCCGACGTCTCGTACACGCCGGCCGCCTACGAGAAGGATCAGCAGGCCGGTTTTCACTGGAATCCGGTCGCCGGCGTGCGATCGATCCGTCGCATCAAGCAGATCGCCAAGGAGTGGGACGCAGAGATCTTCTTCACCCACGACATGAGCGAGTTTCAGACCTACAAGCTCGCGCCCGAGTTCTATGGGGCCTGAAGTGAGGGAGGAAGCACCATGGGCAAGCTGAACGGCCGGGTGGCGATCGTCACCGGTGCGGCGCAAGGAATCGGACGCGCCATCGCGGACAAGCTGGTCGAGGAGGGAGCGACCGTCGCCATCGCCGACCTCAACGGCGCAGGGGCGGAGAAGGCCGCCGCGGAGCTCGGAGGCATCGCCGTGCAAGCGGACGTGTCTCAGGAGGACGATGCCGAACGGATCGTCCAGACGGTGCTGTCGGAGCACGGCAAGGTCGACGCGCTGGTACACGCGGCGGCGATCGTCCCGTTCGTCGCCTGGGATGACGTCGACTTCGCCTACTGGCGCAAGATCATCTCCGTCGACCTCGACGGCACGTACCTGATCGGACGGGCGGTCGAGAAGCCTATGCGCGAGGCCGGCTACGGGCGGATCGTCAACATCGCCTCCAACGCCTTCTACGCCGGGACGCCGAACATGGGGCCGTATCTGGCCGCGAAGGGCGGCGTCGTCGGACTCACCCGAGCCCAGGCGACGGAGCTCGGGCGCTACGGAATCACCGCCAACGCGGTGGCGCCGGGCATCACGAGGAGCGAGGGAGTGCTCGACTCGCCGCACAAGGACGCATTCGACTTCGTGCAGGCGCTGCAGGCGATCCCTCGCCACGGCGAGCCGCGTGACATCGCGCCGGCCGCCGCGTTCCTGGCCTCGGAGGAGTCGGCATGGATCACGGGACAGGTGCTCCTGGCCGACGCAGGGCACATCCGTGACTGAAGCCGGTGCCTTCGAGATCCGCCGGCCGGGGGTGATCCTCGCGGTGGCCGACGTCGACCGCTCCGTCGCCTTCTACCGCGACAGCCTCAAATTCGAGGTGGAGGCGAGATTCGACGCGCCCGCGTACGCGATCCTCACGTACGGTGGGTTCCGGCTCTCACTTGCGGAGCAGGGTCACGAGGCCGGGGATCTGTTGGCGGTGGTCCCGACCGCCCAGGCGGACGCGAACCGCCCGGCGGCGATGCTCGTGCTCGAAGTCGCCGACTGCGCCGCGGCACGCGAGGAGCTGAGCGCGAGGGGCGTTCACTTCGCCTCCGAGGTGTTCCGGCCGCCGTGGGGTGGCGCGCGCTGCTTCGCGCGCGATCACGACGGCTACCTGATCGAACTGGAGGAGCTCGCATGAGAGCCGTTCGCCTGCTTGGCCCTGAGAGCATCAGCGTCGAGGACGCTGCTGATCCGGAGGTGACGGCAGAGACCGACGCGATCGTCCGTGTTACGCACACTGCGATCTGCGGTGCCGATCTGCTGCCGTACCACGGCTGGACACCCGGCTTCGAAGCCGGAACGATCCTTGGCCACGAGTTCGTCGGCGAGGTGGTCGACGGCGGCGACCAGGTCACGCAAGTGCAGGCCGGCCAGCGGGTGGTGAACAGCAGCATGATCTCGGACGGCACCTGCCCTCATTGCCGCGCGGGCCGCGCGACCCAGTGCCAGACGCGCTCGCTCTTCGGCTACTCCGGCGTATACCCCCGGCTCGAAGGCGGGCAGGCCGACCTCGTACGAGTGCCGATGGCCAACCGCACCCTGTGGCCGGTCCCGGACGGAGTCTCCAGCGAGGACGCCGTCTTCGTGGCGGACATCCTGCCGACGGCATACGCCGGCGTTCAGCGCGGAGGGCTGGAGATCGGCGACCTCGCGGTGGTGCTCGGCTGCGGCCCGGTCGGTCTGATGGCCGTGCTGTCGGCGGTCGGCACGGCCCGCAAGGTGATCGCAGTCGACGGCGTCGAGGAACGCCGAGCGCTGGCCGCATCGCTCGGAGCTGACCCGGTCACGCCGGCCGAGGCGGCCGAGGCGGTCGCGACGGCGAGCGACGGCATAGGGGCCGACGTCGTCATCGAGGCTGCGGGCGCTCTACCGGCGCTCGACGCGAGCTTCGGCCTCGCCCGGGCCCAGGGAATGATCTCCGTGATCGGCGCGCACTTCGAGCCGGACTATCCCCTCAACAATGCGGTGATGTTCGAGAAGGAGCTGACGCTCAGATTTTCGATCGGCAACCCCGGCCGCGATCGTGAGCGACTTTTCTCGGCGATAGAAGCCGGTTTGATGACGCCGTCCAAGGTGCTCACGCATCGCGTCGGCATCGACGACGCGGCCGAGGCGTATCGCGCGTTCGACGCACGTGAGATGACGAAGGTCGTTCTGTTGACCTGATCGGGATTACGATGACTTGAGCAACGGCGGGTCCTTGCCCCTGTCGTCGCGAGGGCACGGAATCGCCGGTTCGTCGTGATCGGTCAGAAGGCGCCCGTCGCGCACCACGGAGCAGTACACCTCGATGTGCGGAGCGTTGAAGTTGACGTTGCAGCGCATCACCGCTTGACCGCCGAACCGATGCCCGTTGGAGACGCAGACGACATAGCGGTAGCTGAGGTTCTGCGTCTGGAGGCGATGAGCGAGCAGACGCTGAACGTTGGCCAGCTCCGGTGCACCGGAGCTGGGCAACTCGGCATGCCCGCAGCCGGCCACCAAGGCGGCGAACACGATCGACAGACCGCGCCAGGCAACCACCCGACCTGCCCTCTCCGGCCTGTCCGTCCATTGATCCATTGGGAGTCGCGTTTGACCCTGCAGGTGGCCCGCGCATCGATGTGCGGTGCGGAGGACGACCTCTGAGATCTCATCCGAAGATACAGAGTCGTCCTGCACTTCATCAGTGGCGGTGCGCGATCAGTTGTCGTTGGTGCGTGTGTCGCGAATCCGTCGCCATTTCGCGGAACGTGTCGGCGCCGGGTGAAACGACCCCCTTGTCAAGGGCCATCAAGAATCCCCACTGGTGGCCAGTTAGTTCCCCACGTTTGCGCCAGTCGAGAAGTTGATCTCCTGTTCTTGGGGGATGCCGGGCCGGCGTAGCCGGTCCGGGCTCGGGCCCGTAAGGGCCTGAGAGTGCCGTTTTGCGGTCCTGCCGGGCGCGTTTGAGCTTGAGCGGAGGCGCGTGGGAGCGTTCTGCGGGCCTGCGCCTGGGTGCCGCGGGTGATCGGACCCCCGATTCGTGGCGTTCAGGCGGGTGTGACGACTTGGCGGGCTTCGCGCAGCCGGTAGCTCTCGCCATCAAGCGCGATGACGTGGCAGTGATGCAGGAAGCGGTCGAGGATCGCGGTGGCGGTTGCGGCGTCGGGCAGGAACTGGGTCCAGCGCTGGAAGTCGACGTTGGTGGTGATCGCGATCGAGCGCTGTTCGTAGGCGGCGGCGATGAAGCGGAACAGGTGGTCAGCGGCGACACGATCCAGAGCGGTGAAGCCAAGGTCATCGATGACGACGAGGTCGTGGCGCAGCAGCCGTTCGATGAGCTTGCCGACGGTGTTGTCGGCGAGGCCGCGGTAGAGCGCCTCGATCAACTGGTCTGCCTGGAAGAAGCGAACCTTGCGCCCGGCGGTGATAGCGGCGCGCCCGAGCGCCTGAGCGAGGTGGCTCTTGCCGACGCCGGCCGGGCCGGCCAGACAGAGGTTCTCGTTGCGATCGAGCCATTCCAGGGGCTCGTTTGAGCCGCAGCTGGTGGCCAAGCGTCAGACGCGGCTGGCGGGCCTGGATGACCGGGTGCTGGACATGTACGCCGGCGGGATGAGCGTCCGTGACATCGCCGCGCACCTGCAGGGC
>Ga0136617_10001451_pt1 | contig 21077 bp, 20 predicted proteins | sample AntDrymUQ3222106_2_FD_129672 | JGI IMG/M metagenome (GOLD analysis project Ga0136617, IMG submission 129672) | Polar desert sand microbial communities from Dry Valleys, Antarctica - metaG UQ322 (21.06) | ecosystem: Environmental > Terrestrial > Soil > Desert | place: Antarctica: Dry Valley...
CGGCCGCGAGCTCGACCTGTTCTCGGTGGCGGACGAGACGGGGGCCGGCCTCATCCTCTGGCACCCCAAGGGCGGGTTCATCCGCAAGCAGATCGAGGACTTCTGGCGCGACCAGCACCTCGAGGGCGGCTACGACCTCGTCTTCTCGCCTCACATCGCGAACATCAAGCTGTGGCACACCAGCGGTCATACCGAGTACTACAAGGCCAACATGTACTCGCCCATCGACATCGAGGGCGTCGAGTATCAGTTGAAGCCGATGAACTGCCCGTTCCACATCACGATCTTCAAGGCGAAGAAACACAGCTACCGCGAGCTGCCCTTCCGCTATGCCGAGCTCGGCACCGTGTATCGCTTCGAGCGCTCCGGCGTGCTGCACGGCCTGATGCGCGTCCGCGGATTTACCCAGGACGACGCTCATCTTTTCTGCCGGCCCGATCAGCTCGAAGCGGAGATCGTCCGTGTCATCGATTTCGTGACTTCGATGCTCTCCGCGTTCGGCTTCAAGGAGTACGACGTCTACGTCTCCACCAAGCCGGAGAAGGCCTCTGGCACCGACGAGCAGTGGGAGATCGCGACCGCGGCCCTGAAGCGCGGGCTCGAGGTCCGCGGGCTCAAGTACGAGGTCGATCCCGGTGAGGGCACGTTCTACGGGCCGAAGATCGACATCAAGATCAAGGACTCGCTCGATCGCGCGTGGCAGTGCTCGACGATCCAGGTCGATTTCCACAACCCCAACCGCTTCGGGCTCGAATACATCGGCGAGGACGGCAAAGCCCATCAGCCCGTGATGATCCACCGCGCGCTCCTCGGCAGCCTCGAGCGCTTCTTCGGCGTGCTCATCGAGCACTACGGCGGGGCGTTCCCGCTGTGGCTCGCCCCGACGCAGGCGGTGGTGATCCCGGTGACCGAAAAGCACCAGGACTACGGCCGCGAAGTGGCGGCGGAGCTGAAGGCGAAGGGCGTTCGCGTCACCGTGGACGATCGCAACGAGAAGCTGGGCTACAAGATCCGCGAGGCCCAGCTGCAGAAGGTGCCGTACATGCTGGTGGTGGGGGACAAGGAGGTCGAGGCGCGCACCGTCTCCGTCCGCCACCGCCAGGCCGGTGACCTCGGCTCCATGGCGGCCGGGGACGTGGGCGATCGCATCGCCCGACTGGGGCGTGAACGTGCCATCGTCGAAGAACCGCCGCGTGTCGCGGCGCCGGGAGGTGTCTCATAGACCAACGGACGGTCCGAATCAACGATCGCATCCGGGCCAAGGAAATCCGCGTCATCGACGACGACGGGTCCCAGCTCGGCATCATGCCGCCTTCGCAGGCCCTCATGATCGCCGAGGAGAAGGGGCTCGACCTCGTCGAGATCGCCGCGACCGCGACCCCGCCGGTGTGCCGGATCATGAACTCCGGGAAATTCTTCTACCAGCAGGCGAAGCGGGAAGGAGAAGCGCGGAAGCACCAGAAGCACATCCAGGTCAAGGAAGTGAAGTTCCGTCCCAAGATCGACGAGCATGATTTCCAGTTCAAGAAGAGAAACGCCGAGCGCTTCCTGCTGGACGGAAACAAGGTCAAGTCGACGGTCATCTTCCGCGGGCGCGAGATGGCGCACAACGAGATTGGCCGCCGCATCCTGAACCGGCTCGCCGCCGAGCTGACCGAGGTCGCGAACATCGAGGTGCCGCCCCGTCAGGAAGGCATGACGATGGTCCAGATCCTGAACCCGAAGCGGGAAGCGGCGCCGAAGCCGGTGAAGCCGTCCAGCAAGGGGAAGGGCGACGGAGCCGACAAGCCGGAAGCGGCGCCGAAGAAGCCGAGGGCGGCGGCGGCGGTGGGGCCAGACGGCGCGCCGGTGGAGAAGAAGCCGAGAGTGGCGAAGAAGAAGCCGGTGACGGAACCGGCCGTGGTCGCGGGAGAGACCGACAAGGAATGAGAAAGCAGAAGACGAAGGGCAAGCTCAAGCTCAAGAGCAAGCGCGGGGCGGTGAAGCGGTTCAAGCTCACTGCCACCGGCAAGATCAAGCGCGGGCACTCGATGAAGCGCCACATCCTCACCAAGAAGAGCGCGGGCCGGAAGCGCGGACTGCGCAAGTCGACGCTGGTGTCGGAGGCGGAGACGCCTTCGGTGCGCCGCATGCTTCTCGGGTAAGATCAACGATTCACAACGGCGCGGCTGTCATGCCGCCCGGGCGGCGCCACCGCCTGTAAGCGTGGCGCGCCGGCCGCATCGGCCGGTCGGAAAAGGAACGTCTCATGCCGCGCGTCAAACGAGGAAACAAGCGCCGGGAGCGCCGCAAGAAGATCCTGTCGCTGGCCAAGGGCTACTTCCTCACCAAGGGAAAGCTCTTCCGGTCCGCGCAGGAGTCGATCATGCGCGCCGGGAACTTCGCGTACACCGGGCGCAAGCGGAAGAAGCGCGACTTCCGCCGGCTGTGGATCATCCGCATCAACGCCGCCACCCGCGCCCTCGACATGTCCTACAGCCAGTTCATCGCCGGTCTCAATCGCGCCGGGGTGACCCTCGACCGCAAGTCGCTGGCCGAGATCGCCGCCCGCGATTCCAAGGCCTTTGGCGCGCTGGTCGAGACGGCGAGGAAGGCGTCCGACGACGCGGCCAAGGCGCGTCCGAAGGCGACGGGGGACGGCGGCGCCACCGGCAGCAAGCCGCCGAAGCCGGCCGCCGGCCGCGCCCCACAAGCCGGACCGGCCGCGTAGGGCTCCCTTGTCCGATCTGAGGGCGCAGGTCAAAAGGCTCCGCGAGGAGTTCGAGGCCGCGCTCCGCGACGCTGTCGACCCGTCGTCGATGCAGGGACTGCGCGACCGCTACGTCGGGCGCAAGTCCGGCGCGGTGACCGCCCTCATGAAGTCCCTCGGCGGCCTGGCTGCCGAGGCGCGCAAGGAGGCCGGGCAGGAGCTGAACGCCCTCAAGGAGCACGTCGAGGCGCGGCTCGAGGAGGCGCGCAGCCGGCTCGAGAACCGCGCGCGTGACGAGCGGCTCGTCCGCGAGACCGTCGACGTCACCCTGCCCGGACGGACGGCCGCGATCGGCCGCCTGCATCCCCTGACCCGCACGCGGCAGGAGCTCGAGGACATCTTCCTGTCCATGGGCTACGAGGTCTACGACGGCCCCGAGGTCGAGGACGACTACCACAACTTCGAAGCCCTCAACATGCCGCCCGACCACCCGGCGCGCGACATGCAGGACACTTTCTACCTCGAGGGCCCCGGCGGCCTGCTGCTGCGGACTCATACGTCCTCCGCGCAGATTCGCTACATGCTGTCGAACCCGCACCCGCCCAACGTGCGCATCATCTGCCCGGGCAAGGTGTACCGCCGCGACAGCGACATCACGCACTCCCCGATGTTCCACCAGATCGAAGCGCTCGTCGTCGGGCCCGGCATCACCCTCGCGGACCTCAAGGGCACGATCGAGGCCTTCCTGCACGCGCTGTTCGGCCGGCAGTTCCCGGTGCGCTTCCGGCCCTCGTTCTTCCCGTACACCGAGCCCTCGGTCGAAGTGGACCTCGGGTGCGTGGTCTGCGGCGGCAAGGGATGCCGCGTCTGCAAGACGACGGGCTGGCTCGAGATCATGGGCTCGGGCATGGTGCACCCCGCAGTCTTCGAAGCGGTGAATGTTCGACTCGGCCGCGCCGTGTATGACCCCGAGCGGGTCAGCGGATTCGCTTTCGGCCTCGGGATCGATCGCGTGGCCATGGTCCGCCACGGAATCGACGACATCCGTCTCTTCTACGAGAACGACCTCCGCTTCCTCGAGCAGTTCACGTGAGCCCGGGGCGGCGGCGATGAAGATCCTCGTCTCCTGGCTGCGCGAGTTCGTCGACGCGCCGGCCGACGTGCGCAAGCTCGGCAACGACCTCACCGCCGCCGGGCTCGCGGTGGACGGCGTGGAGATGCTTGGAGACGACGCCGTGCTCGATCTCGACGTCACCACCAATCGCGTGGACTGCATGAACGTGTACGGCGTGGCGCGCGAAGTCTCAGTCCTGTACGGCACGCCGCTCAAGCCCCTGCCCGTGTCCTTCGGCGAGCAAGGCACTCCGGCCGCGGAGGCGTGGAGGATCGACATCTCGGCCCCCGACCTCTGCCCGCGCTTCTGCGGCCGCGTGCTCGACGTCCGGATCGCGCCCTCGCCGGAATGGATGCGCGCCCGCCTCGAAGCGGTTGGCGTCCGTCCGATCAGCAACATCGTCGACCTCACCAACTACGTGATGATCGAGATGGGACAGCCGACCCACGCGTTCGACCTCGAAAAGATCCCCGGCGCGAGACTCGACGTCCGGTGGGCCAAAGCCGGCGAGCGCGTCGTCACGCTCGATGGACAGACTCGCGATCTTCGCCCCGGCGTCGGCGTGATCGCCGGGCCCGCGGGCGTTCTCACCCTCGCCGGCATCATGGGCGGTGCTTCCACCGAGGTCTCCGCGGGCACGCGCACCATCGCCCTCGAGGCTGCGTACTGGGACCCGATCTCGATCCGGCGGGCGGCCAAGGCGGTCAGCATGCACACCGAGGCCAGCCATCGCTTCGAGCGCGGCGCCGACCCCGAGGCGCCTCCTTCCGGGCTCGCGCGCATCGCACATCTGGCGGAGAAGATCGGCGCCGGCACCACCCGCCCCGGGCTGCTCGATCATTACCCTCGCAAGGTCCCACGGCGCACGGCGTCCTTCCGCCCCGCGCGCGCAACCGCACTCCTCGGGGCGCCCGTTGCGGTCTCCGACGCGCGGCGGATCCTGACCGGCCTCGGGTTCGTCGTGGGGAAACCGGAGAGCGACGCGCTTCAGGTCGAGATCCCGGCCTGGCGGAGCGACGTCTCACGCGAGGTCGACGTCGTCGAAGAGGTCGCCCGCCACCAGGGATTGAACCGTTTGCCCTCGACCATCCCGCCCGCGGGCGGGGCGGAGGGTCTGCGTCCGGGGCAGGTGAGGGACCGGCGCCTGCGGGACATGCTGGCCGCTGCTGGCCTCGACGAGGCCATCACGTACTCGTTCGTGCCCGCCGGCGGCCCGGTGCCCCCGGGCCATGTGATGGCCAATCCTCTGAGCGAGGACCACAAGGTCCTTCGCACATCGCTCGTGTGGCCCGGGCTCCTCACCGTGATGCGGACCAACCTGCGGCAAGCGCGCGCCGACGTGCGGATCTTCGAGGTCGGCCGTGTGTTCGGGGCGGAGGCGGGCGCCAGGACGGCCGGCGCCGGCCGCGAGCGGAACCGGCTCGCCGTACTGATCACCGGTGTCGCCGCCCCGACGCATCACTCGGACCGGAGCCGGGACGCCGACTTCTTCGATCTGAAGGGCGTGCTGGATGGACTGACGCGTCGGCTCGGCGTCGGACGCGTGGAGATGAACGTCGAAGGAACGCCCGAGTTCCTGCATCCGGGGCAGTCGGCGGTGGTGAGCATCTCGGGACAGCCCGCCGGCTACGCGGGGGCCCTGCATCCCGATCGCGCCGCGGAGTGGGAAGCGCGTGGGCCCGTTTTCGTCGCCGAGCTGGACGTGGACGCGTTGCCCGAGGCGCCGGTGACCCGGGCCCGGCCGCTGCCGCGTTTTCCCGCCGTGGAGCGCGATCTCTCGGTGCTGTCGGGCGCGGACGTGCGCGCGTCGGACGTCAGCGCGATCATCCGCGCCGCGGCGGGATCGCGGCTATGCGACCTGGACCTCACCGCGCGCTACGACCGTCCGCCGGTGCCGCCCGGACGTGTGAGCCTGACGTTCCGGCTGGTGTTCCAGGATCCGTCCCGTACACTCACCGGCGACGAAGTGCAGGCGGCGATGGATACGGTGGCCGCGGCCCTGCGCGCGCGCGGCCATGGCCTGCGGCAGGCGGAGGCCATAGGCGGGATTCGCGGAGAGGGATGATGGACAACGCGTTCGACCAGCTCGAAGACAGGGTGAAGAAGGCGGCGGAGGTCGTGAAGACCCTGCGCCACGAGAACAAGACGCTCCAGGACGAGCTGGGGCGCATCCGCCCGCGGCTGCAGGAAGTCGAGAAGACGGTCGCGGCGATGGAGAAGCCCAAGGACCAGGGCCCCACGCCGGACGACGTGCGCCGCCTCGAAGCGCTCGGGTCCGAAGTGAAGGATTTGCGCGCCGAGCGCGAAGAGATCCGGCGCCGTATCGCGAAGCTGGTGCAGGTCCTCGACGGCCTCGATCCTGAGCCCGAGTAATTCACCACGTATCTGCTGCGACGATCCGTGGTGAATTACCCGGGCTGGGAGTAGGATCGGCCCTTCGGAGGGCGAATGGCGGCGGAGAAGCCGAACCTCGTGCACGTCGAGATCTTCGGCCAGTCCTACGCGCTGAGCGCGGGGGCCGAGCCCGGCTACGTCGAGCAGCTCGCGGCCCACGTCGACGCGCAGATGCGCGAGGTGGGGAAGAGCGCGGGCGCAGTCGACTCGCTGCGCGTGGCCGTGCTGGCTGCCCTCAACATCGCCGACGAATGCTTCCGCCTCCGCGCGGGCAAGGACGGCGTCGCGGGCGAGGCGGAGCGCCGCGCCACGGCCCTGGCGCGCGAGCTCGACGCCGTTCTCGGCGGTTGAAAAACGGTTTACACCCCGGCGGCAGGCAGCTATCATTCGTTCGGCCCCCTGCGTTGCTCGTGATGGACGCGAAGCCTTGAACCAACGTCCTTAATTCGGGGTTCCGGAGTCGTTCCGCGGTGTGCATGCCTCCGAGTCGAGGAAGCCTAATGCGGGGCGCAGGTTCCCCACCTTGTGACCAGGTTCATGGTCATCATCCACACGGCATCGCGGGGGGCTTTTGATTCGCGGTGGCGCGCCGCTCGCGCCTGAGCGCACCATCGGCGAAGTCGGCGAGCGCGCGCTGCTCGCGCACATCCGCTCCCGCGTGCCCTTGGGGCCCGGCGTCGTGATCGGTATCGGCGACGACGCGGCCCTCCTTGCCACCACGCCGCTCACCCTCGTCACCACCGACTCTCTCGTCGACGGCGTCCACTTCCGGCGCGAGTGGTCGCCTCCCTCCCTCCTCGGCCGCAAGGCGCTCACCGTCAATCTCTCCGACATCGCGGCGATGGCGGGCACCCCGCGCTTCGCCACCGTCTCCCTGGCGCTTCCCGCGGACGTCACCATCGGCTTCGTCGACGCCCTCTACGATGGCCTGCTGGCCCGCGCGGCGGAGACGGGCGTTTCGGTGGTCGGCGGCAACCTGGCGGCGACGACGGGGCCCATGGTCATCGACATCACCTTGATCGGCGACGCTGGGGGGTTCGTGCTACGCCGCAAAGGCGCGGAAGACGGGGATCTCGTGGTCGTGACCGGCACTCTCGGGAGCGCCGCGGCCGGGCTTCATCTGCTCGAGACGGGAGCGCGCCTCGATGCGGAGGGCGGAATCGTCACCGCGGGACTATGGGTGGGCGACGCCTCGGACCTGGCACGCTGCCTTCGCGCGCAACTCGATCCCGCGCCGCCGCTCGCCTTTGGCCGCGCGCTGGCCGAGCACGCGCTCGTGCACGCCGCGATGGACCTCTCGGACGGCCTGTCCGGCGACCTCGCGACGATGTGCGAGGCGAGCGGCCTTTCCGCGTGGCTCGATCCCGCCGCCCTTCCCATCGAAGCGTGCGCAGCCGCCATCGAGAAGGAGGGAGGCCGGGACGCTTTCTCGCTGGGCCTGCACGGTGGGGAGGACTACGAGCTGCTGCTCGCCGTGCCGCCCGACGCGCTCGACGCCCTGCGCGACGTCGCGGCGGTCTGGGACGTAGCAGTGACACCGATCGGCGCGTTCGTCGCGGGCCCCCCTGGCGTATCGCTGCGGTTCGGCGAGACGCTGCGACGGCTGCGGCCCGCCTCGCACGATCACTTTCGTTCGTGAAGGCGAGGTTCAGGCAGCTCGTCGACTCCTTCCTGCACCTCGACGACACGCCGCGCCGCATCGCGGCCGCCTTTGGCGTCGGCGTCTACCTGGCCTTCCATCCCCTTCTCGGGCTGCACACCCTGATGGCGCTGGGCATCGCGTTCGCGTTCCGGTTGAGCCGCGCCGCGGTGCTGATCGGGATCTACGTCAACAACCCCTGGACCATCGCGCCCATGTATGCGGCGGGCACGACGCTCGGATGCTGGATGCTCGGAGTCCCCCTCGACGGCCTGAGCAGCATCCAATGGGACCTCGGCAACGTCGCTTTCTATCGGGTGCTGCTGGTGAGCCTGCGTCCGTATCTCTGGCCGTACGTCCTGGGCAACACGATCCTCGGCATCGCGTGCGGGCTGGCCGCCTATTTCGGGATGCGCTGGGTGCTCGAGCGCCGCGCGCGACGGGCCGCGGCGGCGATCAGGCCATGACCGGCGAGCGGAGATGGTGGTCGGTCAGCTCCTGGTAGGCGCGTCCGGCCCGGAACAGCGAGGCCTCGTCGAAGGTCCGCGCGATCAGCTGCAGGCCGATGGGCAGGCCGTCCGCGAACCCGCACGGGATCGAGATCCCGGGGTTGCCCGCGAGGTTGACGGGCACGGTGAAGATGTCGGCGAGGTACATGGCCAGGGGATCGGCGGTCTTCTCGCCGAACCGGAACGCGGTCGAAGGCGTGGTCGGAGTAGCGACCACGTCGCAGGTTGCCAGCACCTGCTCGAAGTCCCGCCGGATCAGCGTGCGGACCTTCTGCGCGCGCAGGTAGTACGCGTCGTAGTACCCGGAGGACAGGACAAAGGTGCCGAGGATGATGCGGCGCTTGACCTCCGCTCCGAACCCGCGGTCGCGCGTGCGCCCGTACGTCTCCCGGAGGTCGCGCCCGGCGTCCACTCGCAGCCCGTAGCGGACGCCGTCGTAACGCGCGAGATTGCTCGACGCCTCGGCGGTGGCCACGATGTAATAGGTGGCGATCGCGTGGGTGGCGTGGGGAAGCGACACCTCGACCACCTTCGCCCCTGCCGACTCCAGAGCGGCGAGGGACTTGCGGAAGGCGTCGAGCACCGCGCCATCGATGCCCTTTTCGAGGAAGGCCCACGGCACGCCGATCCGAAGGCCGGCCGCGCCGCCGTCGCCGGCGGTGAAATCGGGCACTTCCAGCGCCGCGCTCGTGGCGTCGCGATCGTCGCGGCCGAAGAGCACCGACGCCGCCAGCGCTGCGTCCTCGATGGTACGCGTGAAGGGCCCGACCTGGTCGAGCGACGAGGCGAACGCGACGAGGCCGTAGCGGCTGACGCGGCCGTAGGTCGGCTTCAATCCCACGATTCCGCAGAATGCGGCGGGCTGACGGATGGAGCCGCCGGTGTCGGAGCCCAGCGACAACGGCACCATGCCGGCCGCCACCGCCGCCGCGGAGCCCCCGGAGGAGCCGCCCGGCACCCGCGTGACGTCCCATGGATTGCGTGTGGGTTTGTAGGCGCTGTTCTCGTTGGACGAGCCCATCGCGAATTCATCCATGTTCGTCTTGCCGACGACGATCGCGCCCGCGGCCTCGAGGCGCTCGACGACGGTGGCGGTGAAGGGAGGCCGATACCCTTCGAGGACGCGCGACCCGCACGTCGTCGGCACCCCTTCGATGTCGAGGAGATCCTTGATGGCCACGGGGACGCCGGCCAGCCGTCCGACGTCTTTGCCGGCGGCGATGGCGGCGTCTACGGCGCGTGCGCGGTCCATCGCGCGGTCGGCCGTGACATGGAGGAACGCGTCAATGACGGGCTCGATCCGCGAGATGCGGTCGAGATGCTCGCGCGTCACCTCGGCCGCGGAGAGATCGCGATTCCGGACCCGCCGCGCGATGTCGGTGGCGGTAGGGACGACCTCGCTCATCCGCCGAGGACCCGGGGAACCCGGAAGAGCCCCGCCTCGCCATCCGGCGCCTGCGCCATCACCGTCTCGCGGTCGAGGCTCGGGACCGGCGCGTCCTCGCGCAGCGTGCCCGCGCCCGACACGTGGCTCATGGGCTCCACCCCGTCGGTGTCGAGTGACTGCATCGACGCCGCGTAGGCGAGGATGTCGTCGAGCTGGCGCGCGAATGTCCCACGCTCTTCGGGGGTGAGGGAGAGTTGCGCGAGACGCGCGACGTGCTCGACGGTCTCCGGCGTCACTTTCGTCATGGCAGCCGAGTACTGTAACTCCCGGGCGGGGGAGCGACAACTTTCGATTAGACTTCCCCGATGCCGAGCTGCCCGCGCTGCCAGAACGCACTGCCGGACCCGCCGGAGCGGTTCTGCCCGAGCTGCGGGGCCGACCTCTCGCTGCTGCCGCCGCCGGCGCCGACCGCGCCGCCCCCGCTGACCGCGCCGCCTGGTCGGCCCACCATCCCACCTCCACCCGCATCCGACGTCACGCCCTCTGTTCCGTACAACGCGCCCTACGGTGGGCCGCAGGGCGCGCCGCGCGCGACCGGATGGGCGCCGGGACCCGGAGCGCGCGAAGGCACGCCCTGGGAGCGCCGCGCCGAGATCGGCCTCGCCACGGCGCTGATCGAGACCACGCAGCGTGTGATCACCGCGCCCGGCGCGTTCTTCCGCGCCATGCCCGTCACGGGCGGGATCGGATCGCCGTTGCTGTACGCGGTGATCATCGGATACGCCGGGGTCGTCATCTCCGCGCTGTACGACTTCGTGCTCGAAAGCGTGATGGGCTCCGCCTTCACCCGCTTCGGCGGCGGGGACTCCGCCGCGGTGGCGGGGCTGATGCCGTACTTCCAGGGCGCGATCGGTTTCGGCATGCGCCTGATCCTGGGCCCCGTGTTCCTCGTCATCGGCCTCTTCCTTTTGTCCGGGGTCGTGCATCTCGGCCTCATGGCCCTCGGCGGAGCGGCGCGTGGATTCGAAGCGACCTTCCGTGTCGCCTGCTACGCGGAGGCGGCGGCCCTGCTGAACATCATTCCCGGCTGCGGCAGCCTCATCTCCGCCATCGTGATGCTCGTGCTGATGATCATCGGCATCTCCGAGGCGCATGGGACGACGCGCGGACGCGCCGCCGCGGCCGTCCTGTTGCCCATCGTCCTGTGCTGCTGCTGCCTGCTCGTCCCGCTCGGCTTCGGCCTGGCGTCGCTGATCGGCGCCGCCGGCATGCAGTGACGTGCTGACCGTCCGGACGAGGGCCGGCGCGCTGCCGCTGGGCGCGATCTTCCTGGGCATCGGAGCCCTTGCCGCGGTAGCGGTGGCGGTCCTGCACCTCGACCGTCTTCCCATCCTCGTCTGCGTCTTCCGCGCCGCGACCGGAATACCGTGCCTGACCTGCGGGGCCACGCGTGCACTGGGTGAGCTGGTGACAGGTGACTTCCGGGGCGCCCTGGCCATGAACCCCCTGGCGACGCTCGCCGCTTTCGCCCTCGTGCCGTGGGGGATCGGCGACCTCGCGTTGATGGCACGCGGACGGGCCTTGTCGCTGGAAGTCGCGCCCGCGGGAGCGCGCGTGCTGCGCGTGCTGGCCGTCGTCGCCGTAGCTGCGAACTGGGGGTATCTGGTCGCGGCGGGGCGCTGATGGCGTGGGCTAGCATCATCAAGCTGGGGGGGAACGTCACCGACCAGGAGTGGCGGTTCGCTCCCCCCCAGACCCCCCAGCGGGCACCGTCGGCTGCGCCGCCGCCGCCCTCCCGATCAGCTCGTTAACACGGCCCAAATCCGCCCGCTTATACTGCCCCAGCGATGGCACAGCGGCCGCACATTTCCGTCGTGATCCCCGTCTACGACGAGGCCGGGAACGTGGGCGATCTCCACCGCGAGATCACCGCGAGCCTCGAGGCGCACGGCCGTCCCTACGAGGTGATCTTCGTCGACGACGGCTCGCGCGATGCGACCGTCGCGCGGCTGCTGGAGATAGAGGCCGGCGATCCCCGAGTGCGCGTGCTCCGCCTGCGCCGCAACTTCGGCCAGACGGCCGCGTTCTCCGCCGGGTTCGATCACGCCCGCGGCGAAGTCGTCGTCACCTCGGACGGAGACCTCCAGAACGACCCCGCCGACATCCCGCGCCTGCTCGCCCGGTTGGACGAGGGGTACGACATGGTGTGCGGATGGCGGCAATCGCGCCAGGACAACACCTCGCGCAAGGTCCCGTCCTGGTTCGCGAACCGGCTGATCTCGTGGGCCACCGGCGTTCACCTGCACGACTACGGGTGCTCGCTGAAGGCGATGCGGCTCGAGGTCGTGCGGGGGATGCGCCTGTACGGAGAGATGCACCGGTTCATCCCCGCCATCGCGTCGTGGATGGGCGTCAGCGTGTCCGAGATGAAGGTCAACCATCGGCCGCGCACGCGGGGGACCAGCAAGTACGGCATCGGCCGGACGCTGCGGGTGCTCCTGGACCTGTTCACGGTCAAGTTCCTGCTCGAATTCGGCACGCGTCCTTCGCACCTGTTCGGCAAGTGGGGAATCGCCAGCGGCGCCCTGGGCATGGCCATCCTCGTGTACCTCACCTACGTGAAGTTCTACGTCGGAGAGAGCATCGGGGGCCGGCCGCTGCTGATCGTCGGCATGGGGCTGGTGCTCTTCGGCGTGCAGCTGGTCTGCACCGGGCTGCTGGCCGAGATGCTCGTCCGCACCTACCACGAGAGTCAGGGCAAGCCGACCTACGTGGTGAAGGAAGTCCATCCGCTCGGCGTGGCCGACCGGGAGCCGGCGCTGCCCGTCCGCGTGCCCTTGCTTGGTCACACCAAGGGTTGACGTCGGTCCTCTTCCTGACCGAGTCCTTCCATCCCGTGCTCGGTGGCGGCGAGCAGCACATCCGAAGGCTCGGGAGCGCCCTGGCCGGATCGGGCATGGCGGCGACTGTAGTGACCCGTCACGGTGATGCGCGCTGGCCCGCGAACGAGACGATCGACGGCATTCGCGTCGTGCGTGTCGGCCCATCCGGCGACGCGCGCCGCGGGAAGTATGCGATGGTGCCCGCCGCCATGGCGGCCGTCCGGCGCTTGCGGGCCGGCTTCGACGTGCTCGTCGTGCGCGGCACCCGCGTGCTCGGGCTGCCGGCACTGATCGCGGCCCGCGCGTTGGGCAAGCCCGTCATCCTGCAGGCCGAGGTCAACGGGGAGATGACGGGCGAGGTCTACACGTGGGGGACCGCGTTCGACAGGGGATGGCCGCGTCGCGCGATCCATGCCGGGGTCGCGGCGCGCAACGTGCTGCTGCGCGACGGCGACGCGTTCGTCGCCATGTCCCGGGCGATCCGCGATGAGTTCGTCGGCTCCGGCGTGCCTTGCGAAAAAGTCGCCTGGATCCCCCATGGCGTCGACACCACGCGCTTCCGGCCCGCGTCGTCCTCGGAGCGCGCGGCGCTGCGCCAGGGGCTGGGCCTGCCGATCGATGGCCGCGTCATCATCTATACGGGCCGTCTGCTGCGTGGAAAGGGGCTCGAGAACCTGATCGCCGCTTTTGCCCAGGTCGCGGCCGCCGTGCCGTCCGCGCATCTCGCCATCGTCGGCGCGGGTGAGGGACACCTCGCCGTGGAAGGCCCGCTCCGCGCCCAGGCGGGGGCGGAAGGGCTCGCCGGCCGCGTCACCTTCGCGGGGCGCGTCGACACGGTCGACGACTGGCTGCGCGCCGCCGACGTCTTTGCCTTCCCGTCCCTTTACGAGGCGCTCGGCATCGCATTGATCGAGGCTGCTGCCTGCGGCCTGCCCGCGGTCGCTTCCCGGACCGGCGGCATCGTCGACGTCGTCGAGGATGGCCGGTCGGGATTGCTGGTGACGCCGGGCGACGTCGGCGAGTTGTCGGCGGCGTTGCTGCGCCTGGTCAAGGGCGCCGGCGCGGCGGCGTCGATGGGGGACGCGGCCCGAGCCGTCGCCTGCGCGCGCTTCGACGAGCAGGAATCGGTCGCCCGCTACCGCGCGCTGTTCCACGAGGTCGCGGGCCGGAGACGGGGATGACGGTCGCCGGATGAGGATCGCGCTCACCGGCGCGACCGGGTACACCGGCGGCCGATTGCTGGCGCGCCTGCGCGGGCGTGGTCACGAGATGGCGGCGCTGGCACGTGCGACACCGAGTGCTTCCGCGGTTGACGGCGTGCGCTGGGTGGAAGGCGACCTACGCGACGGCGGTGCCCTGCGCCGTCTCGTCGAAGGAGCGGAGGCCGTCGTCCATGTCGCCGCCGTCTATCGCACCGCCGGCCATCCCGCTGCGTATTACCGCGACGTCAATGTGAGCGGCACGGAACGGCTCCTCGACGAGTCCGCGCGGGCAGGGGTGCAGCGTTTCGTTCATACATCGACGGTCGGAGTGCACGGCGACGTCCAGGAGCCGCCCGCGGACGAGACGGCCCCCATCGCGCCGGGCGACATCTACCAGCGGACGAAGGCGGAAGCCGAGGCCCTCGCCCTGGACTTCCACCGCAAGCGCGCGCTGCCTGTGGTGGTGCTACGTCCCGCCGCCATCTACGGTCCGGGAGAGACGCGCCTGCTGAAGCTATTCCGCGCCATCGCGCGCGGGCGTTACGCGATCGTCGGCTCCGGGCGGGCGTTCTATCATCCGGTGTTCATCGAGGACCTGCTCGATGGCTACGAGCTCGCGCTCGAGCACCCCCAGGCGGCGGGAGAAGCCTTCATCATCGGCGGGCCCCGGTACGTCTCACAGACGGAGCTGGCCGGGCTGATCGCGCGCCACACCGGCGGCCGCGTCCTGCCCCTCCGGATTCCCGCCGCGCCGCTGCAGCTCCTGGGCGATCTGTGTGAGGCGATCTGCGTGCCGTTCGCCGTGGAGCCCCCGCTTCACCGCCGCCGCGTCGACTTCTGGACCAAGAGCCGCGCCTTTTCCATCGACAAGGCGCGCCGCGTCCTCGGCTACACGCCGCGCGTAGATGTCGACGAAGGCGTCGCGCGCACCGCGGCCTGGTATCGAGAGGCCGGGTGGATCTGACCGAGCGCACGGCGCGCCTGGTTCTGGCGGCGATCGCTGTAGCGGCCATCGCCGCCTGCGCGATCGCTCGCGTGCCCGCGTTCTGGGGAGATTCCGCGACGTACCACGCGATGGCGTGGAGCCTCGCCGAGGACGGAGATCTCGAGTACGAGGCGCGCGACGTCTTCCGCGTCCGCCGCGAATACCCGACGGGACCGCAAGGCATTTTCCTGAAGCGTGCGAGCGGCGGGTACACGCTCGAGGGCGGCTCGCTGACGCGAGTACCCGAGGACCAGCCACGGATCTACTTCGCCAAGGCCTTCGTCCACCCGGTGATCGCCGCGCCGTTCGTGCTCCTGCTCGGGAGCCGGGGGCTGCTGGTCGCCAACGCCCTCGCGCTTGCCATCGCGCTCGTGCTCGCGTATCGCGAGCTGCGCCGCGCGGCGCCGCCCGGGCGCGCGTTGCTGGCGTCGGTCGCCCTGCTGCTGGCGACGATCGCTCCCGTCTACCTGGCCTGGCCGACACCGGAGATCGTGACCCTTGCCCTGGTGATGGGCGGACTCTCGGCGTGGCGCAGCAACCGCCCACTGCTGGCCGCGATCCTGCTCGGCATTGCCACGTACACGAAGCCCTACAACCTGTTCCTCGCCTTGCCCCTGGGGGTGGAGCCGCTGCTCGCGCTGCGGCCATGGTGGAAGGGGCTTCTGGAAAGCGCCCGGCGCGGCGTCGCCATGGCGGCGACGGTGGTCGCGTTGTTCGGCCTGAACGCGGCCATCACCGGCGAGCTCAACTACCAGGGCGGCGAGCGCAAGACGTTCTACGGCCGCTTCCCCTTCGAGATGGACGGAGAGCGGGAGATCACCTTCGGCAACAGCGGCATATGGATGACGACCAACCAGCCCGGTCCGCTGGTGGAGGGCCGCGACGACCACCTCGTCACGCGTCAGACCGGCCCCGCGCGGCCGGCGGGGGAGGTCGAGGCCTCGTTCGCGCGCAACCTCTACTACTTCTGGATCGGACGGTTCGGCGGAGCCCTCGCCTACTTCTTTCCCGCCGTGCTCGCGCTGGCGGCGTTCGTGTTGTTCGGACCGCGGCCGCGCGACGGCTCTCTCGCTGTGGCGGCTCTGGGCGTTTCCTTCCTCTTCTATATCTGGATGATTCCGGACAACTGGTACGGCGGTGGGGGGACCCTGGGCAACCGGTACTTCCTGAACCTGCTGCCGCTGGCGGTTTTCTTCCTGCCCCCCGGGCGGGAGGTGGTTGTCGCGGTGACCGGCGCCATCATCTCCGCGATCTTCCTCTGGCCGATGTGGATGTCCCCGATCCAGCACTCGCTGCGTCCCGGCCACCACGCGACCGTCCAGCCGTTCCGGGCTCTGCCCGCGGAGCTGACGATGCTGAACGACCTCGCCGTCTTCACAGAGCTGTGGCGGAAGAAGCAGTCGTACGGCGACACCGAGGGCGACGCGCACAAGAACTGGCCGGCCGACCCGAAGGCCTACTACCTGTACTTCACGGACAACGGCACCTACGGACGCGAAGCCTGGAACGGCGCCGACGGCTTCTGGCTGCGGGGCGGAGAGCCGGGCGAGATCGTCATCCGCGCCCTCGAGCCCGTGAAGCGGGTCACCATGCGCGTAGTGGCCGGGCCCGCCGGCGACGACGTGAGCATGAGGATGGGCGTCGACGACCAGCGGTTCCAACTCGCCCCGGGGCAGGTGGGGGAAGCGTCCTTCACGCCCGGCCCTGGATTTCCGTACTACGACACCTTCGTCCACGTCGCGCGGATGAGATCCCGGCGCGGCGCCGCGTCGGGCGACGGGCGAACGCTGGGCGCCTTTGTATCGATCGCCCTCGAGACCGACCGGCGGCGCTGAGCCGGTTTCGGTGGGATTGGCGCGTGAGTGAGCAGGGGGGACGTTCGCACGCATGTCCCGAGTCACTCGAACGGGGCCCAAACGGGGCCTAAAGGGGTATTCCTTGAAAAAGCAGATCGCCGGTGCCTTGGTCGCCAGCATGTTGATGGTCTCCGTGCCGGGGCGGGCAGACGACGCGCGCGTGGAGACCAAGGCCGCTACCTCCGGCGCAGAAAGCGCGCAGCTCCGCGATTCGATCGCCCGCGTGCTCGCCGCTTCACCGCTGACCGAGAGCGAGCAGGCGGACCTCGAAACGCGCCGCGCGGTGCTGCGGACCGATCCCGTCGCCTCGGGCGGAGGCGGCATCCTGATGTCGCTCATCGCTACCGCGGCGTCGATCGGCCTCACGATCTACCTGCTGAAGAAGACGAAGGAAAGCCTCCCCACTCCGACAATGGCCGGTCGCTAGGTCCAAGGGCCGGGGCGCGCGCGAGGGCGAGGCCCGCGTTGCGCCCCGGCCCGGGACAACCTGAACATCGGCCTCCGCGCGGACATCGAAGCGGGCAAGGACCACGGCCGCCGGATCGGGGGATACACCGTGCGCTTCGCGGCGCAGGACGGGGCGCGCTAGCCGAAGATCAGGCGGCGTTCCTTGTCGTCCCAGACCCGGAACGCGAAGGTCGCGGCGACGAAGACGAGCGAAGCGAGGACGCTGATCGCCAGCAGGGGTAGCCCCCGCCCCGCCCACAGGGTCAATCCGAACACCACCGTCGCCAGGAAGGGCCTCCAGGTCGAAGCGACCCACGCCGCCCGCAAGCCGTGTGACCGCAACGCGACTGCGCCGAGCGCGAAGTAGACCGCCTCCGTGACCAGTGTCGCGCGCGATGATCCCAGGAACCCGTCGGAGGGGATCCACAGAAGGTTCAGGCCGACGTTCAGGACGAGAGTCACTGTGGATACGATCACGATCGTCCGCCAGCGGTTCACGCAGGCGAGCGTCGTCTCGCCGAAGTTGGACAGGAACATGAACACCGCCGCGGGCAGCAGGTAGCGCGCGGCGGCGGCGCTCGGCGCGTACTCGGCGCCGAACAACGCATGGACGAAGCGCGGAGATTCGAGGACGCCGAAGACGGCGATCGGCAGTCCGACGACCATCAGATACTTCGACCCGCGGCGATACAGCTCCGCAACACGGCCGGGGTCGGAGGCGTGGAGCGCGGCCATGGTGGGAATGAACGCGTAGCCGATCACGCGCGGGATCAGGGTCAGGCCCCCCAGGACCTGGACCGGGGCGCGATAGAAGCCGACCTCGGTGGCGCCGCGCATCGCTTCCAGCAGGACGGCGTCGACGTCGAAGATGAGAGTGATCATCGCCCCCGCGTACGCGTAGGGCAGCCCCTTGCGAAGGAGGTCCCACCACAACGGGCGCTCGTAGCGCGGGCGCAGGGGTAGGACCCGCCGGTGGATGTAGCCCGTCAGGGCGAGCGCCTCGACGAGGCGCACGGCCGCGAACACCATGCACAGCGCGACGACACCGCGCCCGGACGCGAGCACGGCCACCCCAAGGCCGAGGAGCAATCCGCGCTCGGCGAGCAGCGAGACCGCTTCGGCGTCGAAGCGCTCCTGCGCCTTCAGCACCCATCGAAGCGTGCCCTTCAGCGACTTGAAGATGAGGTCGACGGAAAGGATGGCGACGGCCGCCCATGCCACGCCCTCGTACATCGCCCGCCCGGCGAGCAGGCAGAGGGCAAGCGTGATCACGCTCAGCACGGCCTGGAACCCCAGCATGCCGCCGGTCAGGCGCTCGGCCAGCGAGCGGTCGCGGCTGATCTCCAAGGTCGACGCGTAGGCCATCCCGAAGTCGGGCAGGACGCGGAAGACCCCGACAAAGGCGAGGCCTGTGGTGAAGTAGCCGAAGTCCGTCGGCCCCAGCCAACGCGGGGCGAGCAGGGCGAGCGCGAACAGCAGGACGTTGGAGCCTTCGCCGACCGCGGAGAAGAAGGTGTTGCGGGCGAGGGCCCGGGACAGGGTCAGGCGCCGTGCTCCTTGCGGAGGAGGGCCTCGACGCCGCGGCTGATGCGCTGGCAGCGCTCGCTGGCAGCGGACTCGAGCAGCTTCTGGCGCGCGGAGGGGGAGATCGGAAGATGCTGGCAGGCCAGGTTGACCCAGCCCATGGGCTCGCGCGACCGGCGCTGCTGGTCGAGGAACGAGCGCAGGTCGGGGTGGGCGTGCAGGTAGCGGGCGAGCGCTTCCACCGCCGAGCCCCAATCTTCGCCGGCGTCGCCGTCGGGCACCAGCTCGGCTTCGGCGACCAGCACGTCCATGCCGATGAGGGAGACGACGCGCGCGCGGTGCATCCCCCCTTCGAGCTCGACGCGGCGCCCGTTGTCGGAAGCGGGGACAAGGCCGGCGATGGTCGCGACGGTTCCCATCGAGTGGACGTCGCGCACGGCCCCCGCTTCGTCGCGGTTGGCGACCGCGAGCAGCCGGCCCCCTGTCCGCGCCGTCATCTCCAGCGCCTTGAGCGCGCCCGGCGCCGTCACCACCACCGTCATCGACGATTGCGGGAAGAGGCAGTCCTCTCCGAGGGGGAGCACGGGCAGGAACACGTTGCCGTCGGACAGGTCGCTCACGTGCGCAGATGTTATATCGGGCCCGCGCCGGGCTCGCGCCTTTCCGCTGCCTTTGGCCGACTTCATCGACCTCGGCGACGGAGTCGAGTTCAAGGTGGAGGCGATGGAAGGGGAGTGCTCGGCCTGGGGTCGGATCGCGTCGATGCTACTCTGCATCCTCGCTTGCCGAGGTGGCCGTGATCCTGTCGCTTTCCCTGGTCGGATTCCTGCTCGCCGCCGCCACCGCCGCCGCCCAGGAGACGGCGTACGACGTCGTATTCGCCGGTGGGCGAGTGGCCGACGGATCCGGGAAGCCGATGTTCGTCGCGGACGTCGGCATCCGTGGGGATCGCATCGCCGCCCTCGGGGATCTCTCGAAGTCCGTCGCGAAGCGGCGCATCGACGCGCGGAAGCTCGTGATCGCCCCCGGCTTCATCGACATGCTCGGCTGGTCCGAGTACAACGTGCTCGTCGACAGCCGCGCCGCCAGCAAGATCACCCAGGGCATCACCACGGAGATCACCGGGGAAGGGCACTCCATCGCCCCCCAGAACGCGGCGATGCTCGCCGCCGACCGCTCCGTCTTCGAGCATTACGGCGTCATCCCCAACTGGACGACGTTCACCGGCTACTTCGCCGAGCTGGCCCGGAGGCGCGCCACCATCAACATCGGGACTTTCGTCGGGGCCGGAGGCGTGCGCGAGTACGTGATGGGGCGGGCGAACCGGCCGCCGACGCGCGCGGAGATGACGCAGATGGAAGCGCAGGTCGCGCAGGCGATGGAGGAAGGCGCGTTCGGCCTCTCCACCTCCCTGCTGTACGTGCCCGACCGCTATGCGACGACCGACGAGATCGTCGCCCTCGCCCGCGTCGCGCGGCGCCACGGCGGTACCTACATCACGCATCAGCGTGATGAGGGGAGCCGGATCCTGTGGAGCCTCGACGAGGTCTTTCGCATTGCGCGCGAGGCACAGATCCCCTCCGAGATCTGGCACCTGAAGACGGCCGGCCGTCAGAATTTCGGAAAGATGGGCGCGGTGCTGATGCGCATCGAGAAGGCGCGCGCGGAAGGGCTCGAGATCACCGCGAATATGTACCCGTGGATGGCGAGCTCCAACTCGCTGCACGCGAGCCTGCCGGCGTGGGCGCGCGCCGGATCCGCCGAAGAGATGGTCGGCCGGCTGAAGCAGGCCTCGGTTCGCGCCCGCGTGCGCGCGGAGGTGCGCGAGGACTGGGGACGCAGCGACGGCTCCCATATCCGGATCGCGGACACGTTCGACGAGGCACTCGCGAAGTACGAGGGGCGCGCACTGGCCGAGATCGCCCGCGCCGAGGGCAAGGACCCGGTTGACATGCTCATGGACATCGTCATCGCCGACAAGGGCAACACCGGCAAGCTCAGCTTCACCATGAGCGAGGACGACATCCGGACGGCGATCCGGCATCCGCTGGTCTCGTTCTGCACCGACTCCGGCGCCTCCGCCACCGACGGCATCTTCTCGAAGAAGCGCAACCATCCGCGGGGGTGGGGAACCATGTCGCGCATCCTCGGGCGCTACGTGCGTCAGGAGAAACTCATCCCGCTCGAAGAGGCGGTGCGCAAGATGACGTTGCTGCCCGCGACGCGGATGAGGCTCCGGGATCGCGGGTTGATAAAGGTGGGCTATCTGGCCGATGTGGTCGCGTTCGATCCCGAGACCGTGATCGACAAGTCCACCTATGCGCATCCCTGGGCCTACAGCGCCGGCATCCCGTACGTCGCGGTCAACGGCGAGCTGGTCGTGGACGGGGGAGCGATCACGGCCGCGCGTCCCGGGCGGATCCTCCGCGGCCCGGGTTGGAAGGGCCGC
>Ga0136617_10001452_pt1 | contig 21066 bp, 25 predicted proteins | sample AntDrymUQ3222106_2_FD_129672 | JGI IMG/M metagenome (GOLD analysis project Ga0136617, IMG submission 129672) | Polar desert sand microbial communities from Dry Valleys, Antarctica - metaG UQ322 (21.06) | ecosystem: Environmental > Terrestrial > Soil > Desert | place: Antarctica: Dry Valley...
GCCAATGCGCTCATTGGGGACGGTTTGCACTGGGACAACAGGATAGATCCTCATAGACGGGCAACTGGAACGTCTTTCACCAAGCCGAGAATAGGGCCCCAGATGACGAAGTGCTGCTGGACGCCAACAGCCTTGAAATTCTTGTGGTCGTACGTTCCGCCCATGATCGGACTCTGCCTGGCGAGGCACCCTGCTCTGATCCTACTTTGGCTGCTGCGGGGTTAGCCTTCTTGGTCGCGGCAGCCTTCTGACCTGCGCTCATCGGCGCCGGTGCGGCAGCCTTCTCCGGAGCTAACCTCCTGGCTGGGTTGCTGAGAATGCCCCAGCCCCAACCCGAGGGCCTTCAGATCGAAATCCCAATAGGCACGATGAACTCGACTGACTCACGATTGTGAGGAGGCTTACTTGAAAAGCGATGTGGGTACCCCAGGCTGTGGAAGGCCAGACTCCGGGCATGGATGGAGGTTTCGTGAGACCTGGGAGTAGAATGATCGTCGAGGTGAATAATGAATATCAAAGACGTAGTGGAAGTTGACCCTGAGAAGATGAGTGGTACGCCGTGTTTCACTGGAACGCGGGTGCCCATTGGCCACCTCTTTGAGTATCTCGAGAGTGGTGAAACATTGGATGAATTCCTGGATCAGTTTCCTTCCGTGACGCGTGAACAAGCTTTAGGTGCGCTTGAGCTGTCTAGGGAATCACTACTCGCTCATCATGAGATTGCTGCTTGACGAATGCGTCGCCCGAAAGCTCAAGCGCGATCTCGTCGGGCACGAGGCGGCCACGGTCGTCGAGGCCGGCTATCGCGGAATGAAAAATGGCGTTCTGTTGCGCGCCGCCTCAGGCAACTACGATGATGCGTGACAAACTATCGAGACACGTCGTAAGCTTAACGCCATGAGCACCGTAACAGAAATCATTGAGGCGGTAAAAAAGCTCCCTGAGGCGGAGAAGGGGGAATTTCTTCAACGTCTGAACGAGGTCGACTTTGATGACTCGTGGGACCGGCAAATAGAAGCCGATGCCCAAGCCGGGCGCCTGGATCATCTCTGGGAGCAGGCGCTGGGGGAGATCAAAGCGGGTCAGACAAAACCTCTCGATGAAATCCTCAACGACTGACAGCTTCTGGCGCGCTTACCACTCACTTCCGCAAGAGATTCAAACCGAAGCCCGCAAGGCGTATCGCCTCTGGCAACAAATCCGCGTCATCCTTCCCTTCGGTTCGAGCGCAAAGGCGATTATTGGTCAGTGCGCATCACGCGCGGCTGGCGTGCGCTCGCGCGATTCCACGAAGGCACGCTTTATTGGTTCTGGATCGGATCACATGACGAATACGAAAGACTGCTGAAGAAATGAGAGCGAGCACTTGCCAAAATTGCAAAGACAGCCGAAACATTATGCTTGATGGAGATCCCCGGTTACCCGCGATGTCTGAGTTGAGACGTTGGAAAGTGCCAATCTGCGACCAGAATCTGAGGATCGCGTTTAGACATCAATCAGTTCGGATTCGATCTGTTTCCAAAGGGACGGCTTCAATGCTCGGCGGGAAACAAGGTCCACATGCTCGCCGAGTAAGTCTTCGAGCTGTTCAGCGAGCGTGACAAAGCGAAGTCCTATCGACGGATCTACCTCAACGAGGATATCGACGTCACTATGCGAGTTCTGTTCGTCGCGAGCATACGAGCCAAACAACGCCAATCGATGCACGGGAAATTCCGATTGCAGAGACGGTTTGACCGCTCGAAGTAACTCAAGAATTTGGCTGCGCATTTTCATATCTTTTCAATCATCGGCCTCATTCATATGAATGACCATTGGCCATTGATAAGGTGGGAAGGAAAATATAGCGCTTCAACGAACACTTCCGCGTTCATGCATCTCTTCTCGTGAGAGTTTTTGACCTACCCCAAATCCCCTGGTTGTATTGAACAACTCTTTCATGCGAGATCGGGCTGAGGCAAGCCGAATGTCATCGCCGTTCAACGCTTTGAGGTAACTTGTCACTTGCTCGTTGACAGATGATTCCAGGTCAGGCACTCGTTCTTTTGCGCGATCATAGAGCTGGTCATCGATTTTATTGATCTCTTTCATGCATTTAACCCTAGCGCTGAAAACAAGCTAACGTCAAGATCACGAGAACGTTCAGATACGATCACCTCGGGCGTCTCGGTGTGGTAACTCGGCTTAACTTCGATTGTTTCGGAACGCGCGTTGATTGACCCCTTCGCTTCTTTACTCCAGGAGGGAATCAGACCCCATTGAAGCAACGCGGCTTCACCGCCCTGAACAATGGCCAGCACATCCTGACTGGGAGCGGTGTTGTACCGCGGAAACAGCGGCGGCAGATGCTTACGAGTCAGGGCATCAAACTTTATTCTGCCGGGTGATTTGAGGGTAAAACGACCGCACATTTAGACCGACAACATAACCTAAAGATTTCTTCGGGACAAATGATAAGCCGTTCCTTGCGGAGTGGGATGTTTATAGCTGGCGCACGAACAGAAGGTCTCGCACTCCTTTAGAAGTGGGATGTTTATAGCTGGCGCACGAACAGAACGTCTCGCACTCCATTAGGAGTGCGATGTTTATAGAAGGCGCATGAACAGAAGGTCTCGCACTCCTTTAGGAGTGGGATGTTTATAGCTGGCGCACGAACAGAAGGTCTCGCACTCCTTTAGAAGTGGGATGTTTATAGCTGGCGCACGAACAGAACGTCTCGCACTCCTTTAGGAGTGGGATGTTTATAGCTGGCGCACGAACAGAAGATCTCGCACTCCTTGAGGAGTGCCATGTTATAGCCTCTAATCGTAGAACTTGAAAACATATTTTTCTTTGAACTCGATGTCGAACTTGCGCAATAACGTCAGGTATTCATCCCTAAACGATCTACGTCTGTGATGCTTTTCTTGATTCATGATGTAGCGAACAACTGTGTCGAGCTGGGAATGACCATACGAGAACGCGCCATAACCCTCTTGCCACGCGAATTTTCCGCGCGCTATTTGTTTTCGATTGATCCATTCCGAGGAATCCGATTTGATGTCTCTAACCAGGTCGGCTAGAGCCATGGCCGGCCTTAATCCGATCAAAATGTGAAGATGGTCGGCCATTCCATTAATTGAAATCAGTTTTTGACCTTGCCCCTTCACAATGCCCGTAATGTACTTGTGTAATTCCTCTTTGAAGTCTGACGTAATCAGTGAGATTCGGCCGCTAACCGCAAAGACTGTTTGAATGTAGATTTGTGAGAAGGTGTTAGCCATGAGGTAGCTTCTTTCTGCTTTTGCCAGCGTGAGGTTTGTAGAACTTGGATGGGATGATACCAGACTATTAATCCGAGGTTGCACACAAACATGAGACTCCGCAGGAGTGCCATGTGTATAGCAGACTGATGACGTTGGGTTTCCGGCACTCCTTTAGCGACGATGCGTGGCACTCCTACGGAGTGCGAGAAACCAAACGACTGCCTTTTCCATGAACATGGCACTCCTAAAGGAGTGCGAGGTCTTCTAACGGTTTGGGGCTATAAACATCGCACCCCTGACGGGGTAAAACCTGTTTGCATTCGCTAAAGCGTGTCAGCTCATGCTTTCCCCGACAGACCCTAACGGGTTGAATTCGCGGGCTCAAGCGGGTTAATTGGAATTTCAATGCGCTTTTGCGCGATTTAAGAGGTGGAGGGGAAGCATGGGAATTTTGAAAGTTACAACCGTTGGAAATTCCGTCGGCGTGATTCTGCCGAAGGAAATCTTGGAACGGTTGCGCGTGAAAAAGGGGGACAGCCTCTACGTTATCGAGACGAAGAACGGGATCGAACTTACGTCGTATGACCCTGAGTTTGCCAAACAAGTTGAGGTCGCTGAGCGCGTAATGCGCGAGGATCGCGATGCGTTGAAGAAGCTTGCCCAATAGTAGTCATGCCTGAGATTTCATTATCGACGGTGCTTGGCTATTACTTCCTCATAAGAAAGTGTGGGAATTCGACCCGCTTTATAGGCTGTCCAGCGTTTGCGTGCTTCTTCAGCCCAGACGCTGTCTATCTCAGGATCCGGCTTGTCAAGGTCCGTGAGAATTGCATCCACCAAACGCAGCTTTTCTACGTCCGGGAGTGCCCTAATCTCCGAAACCAGCTTGTCCGCTGTTGTTGACATATCATTGTCTCCGCTTCCATTGCGCGCGTTCTAGCTGACGCCTGACCATCACGTTCATTCTTCTCGCCGTTAGTTTACCACCTCTCAAAGCAACTCGGCGGCCTCTCCATCGGTTTCAGCAGACCGGCTTCGTCGTCTAAATGTACCGCGCCTCACTGCCAATAAGGGTCGACGCAGTAGTTCGTTCGCTGTGGTCGTAATACCCCGGCCCTTTGAGATCACAGATTGTGATCTCAAAGAACCAACTTCCTCTCTGGTCAGTTGGAACACAAAATCTTGTGGAAAACGTTTGCGGTTCCGTTTCACGGCTAGTCTTTCAAGAGAGAAACGTATTCGGTTGATTGGAGGGCCACACTCAGTAATAATCTCTCCATGAGCAAAACCGCGATTCTGGAAGAACTACCAAAACTCACTAAAGAGGAACGATTTGAGATTCGGCTGAAGCTGGCTGAACTGGATGGTGATGCCTGGCTGGACGACGACGATCCGTTGACGGACGAACAGAAGGCGCTGTTAGAGGCTCGCCTTGCGGACATTGAGGAGCACCCGGAAAAATCGATTCCCTGGGAAGACGCCAAGCGACGTCTCGAGGAGCGGTTCGGCAGGTGAGGTACCGTTTGGTCATTCGCCCTGACGCTCTTGCCGACATCGAACAAGCCGCTGACTGGTACGACCAACAAGAACAAGATCTGGGAAGTGATTTTGTCAGCACCGTTCTTGCGACGCTCGATAGCCTGCCGGCAAATCCTCTGATAAACCAGCTCCGTAATCGCCGCCGAATGTGCGTTGGCTTCTAACGCACCGATTTCCCTACCGGATTGTTTATCAAATGCAGGGGCAACTCATTGTCGTGGTTGCAGTTCTCCACACTGCGCGACACGATCGACATTGGAAGCGACGCGTATGACGACCCGAATTGCAAGTGAACCAAGTATCACTGCGCCACTCGTCCGACACGCCGGCGAACGCAAATGGCGACTGGTCTTTCATCTGGAAGTAATAAGGCTGGGCTATTTTTCCAAACCTCTGGTGTCGAGATTAGCGCGCCAAACGGTCCCTTGTGAGACATTCATGCAAAATGCTCTTCCTGGTCAGCAGGCCCAAAATCTTCCAGGTTCGCGTTGAGGTCTGCCAGAAAAAGTTCATCATTTCATCTTTTCAGGATCACGTTCAACTAGCTCTTCAATCTTCATTGGTCCGGGTCTATTCGCTTATGTAAAGGTTAGTAAGGAACGCTCAAGGGCCCCGTTATTTTAGTGTGCATCGATTCGCAAAACAAGGACCGTGGTCGTCCTCAGTGCGCCAAGAAATTGTAGGTAAGTCTAGTCTGAGCAATGTAGTTGCTTCTTATTCACACCCTGCTTTAGCTGGGTGTGCAGCCACCTCGGCGACCTCGCAACCGTTTTAACGGTTTCGTAGCGCAACCGAGACCTGAAACCGTTAAAACGGTAATAATATACTTGACTCATATGAGAATTGGTGCTAATCTCTCCTCACCATGAACGAGACATTCCCAAAGACACTGATTCAGGCCGTTAAATACTTTTCCGATCCTGATACCGCGCTTGGCTGCATGATTGCGATTCGCTGGCCGAACGGCATCACTTGCCCCCGCTGTGACAGTGACGTGCATTCGTTTGTTAAGACCCGCCGCATCTGGATTTGCAAGGGCTGCAAGAAGCATTTCAGCGTCAAGCTCGGCACCATCATGGAAGATAGTCCTATCGGCCTCGACAAGTGGCTGGCTGCTATCTGGCTGATCGTCAACGCAAAGAATGGAATTAGTTCTTACGAGATTCACCGTGCAATCGGTATCACTCAAAAGAGCGCGTGGTTCTTGCTTCACAGAATCCGCAAGGCAATGCAGACCGGATCGTTTACTAAACTTTGCGGCGAAGTTGAGGTTGACGAAACCTTCATCGGTGGCAAGGCTCGCAACATGCACCGTTCGGCCTTGGCTAACCGTGTAGCTGAATTTGCTACTCCGCTCACTGGCAGAAACCAGACTACCGGTAAAGTTGCGGTTATGGGCCTGCTGGCGCGTCACGGTGAGGTTCGGACTATGGTTGTGCCAAACACCAAGCGCAAGTCGCTCCACGGCGAAGTGACCAAGCATGTCGAAACTGGCTCTACTGTCTACAAGTGACGCGCTTCGCTCTTACAGACAGCTTGACGAGGATTACACCCACAAGGTTATCAACCATGCCGAGAAATATGTTGACGGAATCGTTCACACTAACGGGATTGAAAACTTTTGGAGTTTGCTCAAGCGAACCATCGGCGGCACTTACGTTTCGGTAGAGCCATTTCATCTTTTTCGTTATCTCGATGAACAGAGCTTTAGGTTCAACAACCGCAAGGGCAACGATTCGGATCGCTTTCTCAAGGCAGCGCAAAACATCACTGGCAAGCGTCTGACTCTCAAGCAACTGACTGGCAAAGAGCCTGCGGGGTATGAAACGAGCCACTGACGTAACTCCGCGCCGTGGCGCACCAAAACGAGGTAAGAAAAAGAAAGGGTGAAACATGAAACCTGCTACGCGGAAGGCCGCTAAACGTGAGCCGATGGAAGAAAACTTCCGTCGGTTTGCTACAGCTTTAATGGCCGTACCCAAGAAAGAACTTGATAAAGAACCAGGAAAGCGTGACCAAGCAACGCGGAAAAAACCTAAACGCCGCGAGCCATAATTTTCATAAACTCTCGTACATTCTCCATGAAGTGTTTTACTTTCGCGTCTTGAACCTCACCGTTACGTGAGTGAAAAAACACATCGCGCCACGCATCTTTCACAAAGCTGAATTGGCTAGCTGCGTGATTAAAGTATTCTAGCTTCTTGGCTTCCCTGGTGGTCTTTGCGGTTGGCATCTTTTTCACTGCCTCTTCGATTTGGTTAATAACGAAACCCCAAGTTTGCAATTCCAGAGAGCCTTTTTTCATCGTACAAGGTACTGATAATTGTCGCGCTAATTTCCGCAATCCATATTCCAGTACACGGAGTAAATGGAAGACACATCCATCGAAGTCTTCGACCGCATAGGATGTTCCAGCACCAGCGATGGCGGGAATAGCTTCGGGGAAGCGAGTGCTAACTCGCTTAGGCACCGACGGTTCGTCACCATCAAATAGCCCACCGAGTTTACGATTTTTCCGCCACTCATCGAAATATTCCACGCGCTCAGACGGGAAGTGCATTAAGGTCATATCGGTAAAGTCGAGTTTCACTTCAACCTCAAGATGCTCCATTACCCAAAGCATCTTTTCAGGCGAGGCAGCGGCAACGTGGTTCATGGCTCCATAAACACATCCCAATGTTCGGGTCATCTTAAATCGCTCCCCAAACTCTGCTACTAGTTTTAGCGTCTCTCTCGCGTGGGCTTTGTTTGTTTCACTTAGCCCGTCTTGTTTCCGACTAATCGCCTCTTTAAGTTCCGCTGTATAAGTCCAGACGCGACATATCATCACGTAGAACGGGTGGGCAAATAGTTGCAGCACGTCAAGTAGACTCACAATCTGGAACGGACGGAAAGACCATCCATTCTCAAGGCTAGGTAAACCATGAGAGACAGAACGCCCATTCCCGCCAAAAGCGGGAGCAATGATCCGCTCCTGTATCCTCTGTTACCATTATCAACGGCCTTGATTATGAGTCAAGTATATTATTACCGTTAAAACGGTTAATGAGCGAGCAAAATGGTCCTAACGGCCACCCAGCTAAAGCAGGGTGTGAATGAGAGTGCCTACAATTTCTTGCCGCACTGGGTCGTCCTTTTGTTGCCCCCGGCTGCTCCAAATCTTGATCGGGATAGTCTGCCAGGATTGCATGTTTCACCCTGAGCGATGCTAGATGCCGATCTGGCCGAGTCTCTATTGTGTTACAACCGCCCATCAGCAAGTTCATCGGCAATTGCCTGAATTTCGTCGCCGACCTTCTCGATGCTGAATACTTGCTTGGCGGCATTACGGGCAATCAGCCAATCCCAGAATGCCGGGCAAAAGTCGAGTCCATAGTGGAGGTTCTTTGCCTGAATGAAGACGTTCGCGTCCAACAAATAAGACACTAGGCCACCACTCCTAAACTGCGTCCAAGCTTCTTAAAAGTTTCCAGCTTTGCGAAACCGAGCATGCGGAAGGCATCACGGTGCAGTGTCTGGCCCTCAAGAGTGCTTATGACCAGTGAACGAGCGAAACGCTTGCTGACTCGAGCCGCCTGCGTCAAATAAAAGTTGCCGCCGCTACTCTTGGAAATAGCCAGCAGTCGTTTGAGTTCTTCCTCGTACGCGTGCCAAAACTCTTTCCTGGGGAGGCCACCGGCATCGTGAATCCGACGCAAGATGACCAGCGTACTAACCTTGAAGCGTCTGGCCAGGCGATCGAGTTCGCGTCTCAGCCGGGAGCCATCCTGATACTCCTGCCGCTGCGTTACGCGGCGGCGTTGTTTTTGATGGAGTTTAGGATCGTCACGATTGCGTTTGCATCCTGGTCTACGAAGAGGCCATCCAGCCCGGTGTTCGCATAGTCCGTGAAAGGCGGTTCGTACAGAAGTCCGGGGTCCATCGAACCGTTCTGCGTAAGGTAGTCAATAATTTGATCAATAAACCTAATCTGATTTGCAGTAAGAGTTTTCCGCGTAAGGTAATCTCCAAACGCCTGTTTGGCGGCTTCGCGATCAAGGCCAACCAGGGTTCGAATGAACAAGCCCAGGTGCTCTTGCTTACCATAGGCTTTTTCAAATTCTTCTCTGGAACTCACTCCAGGGAGTTCAAATAGCAACCGGTCAAGCTCGTTGATATCACGCGCCGTGACCGGTATGTTTCGTTTGAGCTTATGCAGAGTCATGTGACCTTCGTGCGCTTTCAAGAAACTCATCACCTTCTTCTTGTACTGAACGATATTCACGGCCGACGGGGGCGCGACGAACTCCCCCTCCACAATCTCACCCAATTCATCCTCGAAGTCAGTGTAAATCAACTTCCTCTGCTGCTTGTCAATGAACTTCACCAGATCGCGGATTCTCTTACGCACATCCTCGAGCATCGGCAAAGTGATATCGGCCCAGTACTCGTCTTGCTGAAGATCCAGGATCAGTTCAAACTGCTCGCTGACCATAGGAATCGTTCGCTTCTCCTCCAACCGGTTTGCAATCTCTTTAACCTGATCGCGCAGTTTTGTGAACGATAGGTCGTTGATAAGAACGGCCAGCTGAATCTTGAGCATCAGCAAATCAAATCGCTTCGCCGTCTCGTCTTCCGGATCCAATTCGTTTGGCAATCCGGCCAGAACGTATTCAAGTTCTTCAAACTCATCCGGACTTAGTTCCTCCCAGACCGCCGGTTCGCGAAACTTCTCAACGACTTCTCGGTGAGGTCGGACAACGAAGTTGTCGATATTCATCGCCTCGATCTGTTGCCTCAGAGTTTCAGAGATCTCAACATCTAACTCCCGGATAGAATCATTGCCGGCACCGATCTGTCGGAACTTCTCAAGCAAATCGACTCGCGCCTTAAATATCTTGGTGCCTAGAGATTCCTGCGCCGAGCCTTCAACTCCTTTTGAGTCCTGATTGAAGAACTCCAGATTTCCGCAAAAGTCGAATATGTAAAAGAACTTCTTATCTTCACCCAGACCGAAGAGCTCCGGCCTCAGACGTGTGCCGCGGCCAATCATCTGAAAGAACTTTGTTTTTGACCGAACGATCTTGAAGAAGACCAGATTGACGATTTCCGGAATGTCTATCCCGGTGTCGAGCATGTCAACCGAAACGGCGATCTGCGGAAGCTTTTGCGGTGTTGAGAATTCGTCGAGTATGTTTTGTGCATATGCCTCATAGTTATCGATTACTCGCGCAAAGTTTCCTTTGTAATGCGGATAGTTCTTGTCGAAACGTTCCTGGAGGAAGATCGCGTGTTTGTGATTCTTGGCGAAGATGATTGTCTTGCCCAGAACGTCTCCTCCAGAAACCTTCTGACCTCGCTGCATCAGGGTCTCAAGCACCTTGTCGACAGTGTCAGCATTGAAAAGCCATTTGTTTAGGGCAGCGGGATCAACCGAATCAGGAACATCCTCTTTTTCTTCATCCCATTCGATCGCATCCCACTCTTCCTTCTCCTCCTCACTCAAATCTTCGTATTTGATTCCCTGGCTCACGAACTTCAGAGGAACTTCCACCGGCACGTAAGGAACGAGAAATCCGTCAGCAACAGCTTGATCGAGATCGTAAGAATGAGTCGGCACACCTTTTTCAAGATCGAAGAGTGAATAAGTATTCTTGTCCACTTCGTCTTTTGGCGTGGCGGTTAGCCCAATCAGAAGAGAATCAAAATACTCAAAGATGGCTCGATACTTTTGATAGACGGAGCGATGCGCTTCATCGATGATCACAAGGTCAAAGTGTCCGATTCCGAACCGGCGCAAGCCATCGTCGACTTCATTAATCTGACCCATTATCGTCGGGTAGGTGGATACGTAGACACGGCTGTCCGTGAACTTCTCCGTGACGAGGTTAACAGGATTGGAATCCGGCAGATGTGTCTTGAATGCGTTGCAGGCCTGCCTTACGAGGGCGACACGATCGGCAAGGAAAAGGACTCGCTTGACCCAATTACATCTTTGGAGCAGTTCACAGAGGGCGATGACCGTTCGGGTCTTGCCGGCACCGGTGGCCATCACGATGAGCGCCTTGCGCTGAAGTTTGGCAAAGTGTTCAGTGACAGCGCGGATTGATTCTTCCTGGTAGTAGCGCTCAACGATCTCTTTGTTTACGCCTTCCGTTGCTACATCCTTGCGCTTGTCGCGGCGTTGAATTAGCAACTCAAGCTCGTCGCGTTTGTAAAACCCTTGTACTTCTCGTGGCGGATAATTCTGATCGTCCCAGAACCAGGTCTTGTATCCATTCGTGTAGAAGATTAACGGGCGCTGCTTGAACTGAGCCTCGAGACAGTCGGCGTAAAGCTTCGCCTGTTGCCGTCCAATGCGCGGGTCCTTCTTAGTGCGCTTTGCCTCCACAACGCCAAGAGGCAGACCGTCATTGCCCCAAAGGACATAGTCAACAAAGCCCTCGCCCTTTTCGTTCGGCATTCCCGTAACCGGATATTCACGGTCCTCAACGTTCTCGAGCGGCCAGCCTGCTTCACGCAACATCAAATCGATGAAGTAATCGCGCGTTTCCGCTTCCGAATAGTCGTGATCGTCGGGAATCTTCTCGTTCTGCTTCTTGGCTTCGGCAATCTGTTCGCGAAGGAGTGCGATCTGAGTGTCGGTGTCAGCAAGCGCTTTTGCTTTCTCAGCAATTTCTCGGTCGCGCTCTCTTAGCTGTTCCTCGAGTGCTTTGAGCTGATCGAGTGTCTTTGCTGATACTGAAACCTGGCGAGCAGGCACTTGCTGTTCATCCCAGGAGATATCTTTGTATTGAGCCGGCGAGTGACGTGTGTACATTCGCGCGAGCCAGTAGAGAAAATGAAACAGCTCTTTAGTGGCCCTGAGCGCATCCCTCTCCGTGATTGGCTTTCGGCTGTGAACGGCGAGATTGCCGATCTCTTTAATCGTTTTGACCTTGAGAAAGAGTTCGCCGGTTAGGTTCTGTTTGAAGGTTGGTTCGTAAACAAGGGCGCTGAGATTATCGTCGTAAGGTTTTTTGAGCTCTGCGTCATTTTCATATAACCAGAAGACGGCTAGTTCGAGTGTGCGCCGAGCGTAGAAACAGCAACTCCGTGGGTCGCTCCGAGCGAGCGATTCAACCTTTACCGCTGAATCGTAAAGCTGCGGCCATTCGGGTTTAAGGAAAGTGAAGTTTGACACCGGAGCTTTATCCACTATTTGGAGCTTAGCTTGACGCAACCGCGCGACTTTCACGACATGCGCCTCTGACCGAAGCAGCAGCTTAAATCGTAATGGAGTCAGTACCACCATGCGGTAGCGGGTGGGTCGCTTGGTGTCCACCATGCCGAGTATCGGATCGACCCACCCGCTACCGCATGGTGGTACTGACCTCATTTCACCAGCAGGCGTTTAGGGGGCGCACTAACTTCACGTGATTGCTGGTTCGCCAGTTTCACAAATCTGGTCGCGAACGCAGACAAGATTTTGCGCATCAACAAATCATCAGTCGGCTTACGCGATTTGACCTCGTTGAGCATGCGATAACCGGCGCGCTGTAACGCATCGCACAATTCTTTTTCCAGTCCTGCCATCTTGTCTCGCTCCGGTCGATGGAGTTCCATGGTTGCGCACTCCGACAGGATCGGACCATAGCATGTCAGGTGGAACGAGCGACATGTGTCCGGCTCCACACCAGCTCTCAAAAGATTTCGGCGCAGCGCGTTAGGCTTTGGATTCTGACTCAAATGCTGACTCAAACGAGTAAATGGCGATTGTGCATTTGGCGATGAGCTATCACCGGTGCGGCCAACATAAAGCCATTTTTTCCCGACACGTCCGTCACCTCCCACACATAGAGCCAGAAACCACGAGCAAGCATGGCACCGGGCAAAGACAGTTGATGAAGCGCCGGTTTCATGACTCGCCACGAAACGCGCGGTGCTGCAGCGAGGCGAAGAGTGCGTCCAGTTCCGCCAGCGATGCCCGTTGCGCCGTTTTCATTTTCTCCACTGCCGTCACCCGCCGGGCGAATTCGCGTTGCAGAGCGATTGGCGGCTCACAGAACGTGATTTCCTCCAGCATCGTTTGGTTAACCTTGAAAGTGCCGTTGGTCGTGCGTGCGAGCGATTCAACCTGGCGGCGCACAGCGCTGGAGTTCCAGATATATTGAAGGAAGGAGCGCTCAAGTCGCTCGGGCGAGACGCGGGCGGCAATCATCGTGTCCGGAAAAGTAACATCGACCATTTGGGTTTGTGGAAAGTAGCCTTTCCCGACGAGGCGGACGTTCCCGTTGCCTCGGCAAATAAGAAAATCGAGTTCATCCACTGATTGGTCAGCCGGAGGCTTCGCGTTAAAAGTGCTCGTCTTCAAAGCAGTCGCATCGAACTCGCTCCCAGTGATGGCAGATAGCGTCAGAACCTTTGCCTTTACACTTCCAGTGTTCGATGGCGAGCGCCCGTTACGAAGGGGTATTGAAAGTACGTCTTGTAGCCGAAGTGTTGGCCAGTCTTTCGGATTCGCAACGGGGTCGCCGAAGAGGTCGAGGAAGATGGATTGGGTGAGGGAGTAGAGTTGGGTAAGGGTGGCTCGGCGCTTGGCCCGCAACGAGTCAGCCCGGTCCAGCACCTCCGCAATCCGCCGCTGCTCCTCCAGCGGCGGCAGAGGGAGGCGCGTCTTTGTGGCGAATTCACGAGAAATGCCGCCAACCGTTGCGCCACGAAAATCAAGGAGGATTGCTTTCTGACCACGGGCCGAACGCAGGAAGTGATAGACATACCCTGGCGACGCCTTCGCTTGATCAACGCGGACGCAGAAGACGTGCTCGTTTACCGCTGCTTCGGCAAACGGAAAGTCTTCTCGAACAAGGCTCGTTTTGCCGGTCGTAGCTCCGTCCTTTACGATGAGAATATCCGATTGAGCAATTCGCCCTCCGCGCATGGTCGCGAAAAAGGAGCGTGGGATGCGCTTGATACTCGTGAAATCGAAACCGCCGTCCGAATTCACATGTTCACCCCCGAGGCTCGGAATTTCGCCCGAGTCGGCCGAAACGCCTCCTTTCGGGCGCGCGCCGCTCTCAAGCGACAGAAGAACTGTTTCGAGCGGAGCAACCTTCACCGCAGCATCCCCTCCAGTTCCTTCATACCCCGGTGAATCTCCGTCTCCATCCGCGAAAGTTCTGCCAGAATTTCCATTGGCGGACGGTGTTCGATTTCCTCGTGGACGACTTCCTTGTAGCGGTTGAGCGAGAGGTCGTAGCCCTGCGCTGCAATGTCGGACTTCGGTACGGTAAAGCTTTGCGAAGTGCGCTTGCGCTCAGCTTTATCACGCTGCAACCAGCGCGCGAGTATGTCGGGGAGGTTGTTCTTCGTATGTTCGTCGGCCGTGAGCGCGACCTTGGGCACCGGACCGAGCTTTTCCTGCGGGAGAAGTTCCGTGCGTTTATCGTCCAGTGACATGCCGTCAGCTTCAACATCATAGAACCAGACGTGGTCCGTGCCGCCGGAGTTCGTCTTGGTGAAGAGAAGAATAGCGGTAGAGACGCCCGCGTAGGGTTTGAACACGCCGCCGGGCAGTGAAATGACGGCATCGAGTTTCTGATCTTCAACTAGAATCTTGCGTAGTGTCTTATGTGCGTTCGATGATCCAAAGAGCACGCCGTCGGGGACGATGACGGCGGCGCGGCCGCCGGGCTTGAGCAAACGCAAAAAGAGAGCGAGGAAGAGCAGTTCGGTCTTCTTCGTCTTCACGATCCGCTGCAAATCCTTCGCAGTGTTTTCGTAGTCAAGAGAGCCTGCAAACGGTGGATTTGCGAGCACGAGGGTGTATTGCTCTTCGTCGCCGGCGTGTTCTTCTGCAAGCGAATCCTTGTAGCGAATGTTGGGATTCTCTACGCCATGCAGCAACATGTTCATGCTGCCGATGCGTAGCATCGTCGAATCAAAATCAAATCCGTTGAAGAGCTTCTCATTAAAGTGAAGACGCAAGTCATCCTTGGTGAAGATCTCCGGGTGACATTCTCTAAGGTATTCACCGGCGGCGACCAGGAACCCGGCCGTACCGCACGCAGGATCGCAAACGATATCTTTGGGAGTCGGAGCTACCATCTCCACCATCAACCGAATGATGTGTCGCGGCGTGCGAAACTGTCCGTTCTGCCCTGCCGTCGCAATCTTGCTGAGCATGTACTCGTAAAGGTCGCCCTTCGTGTCCCGTTCCTCCATCGGGATCTTGTCGATCATGTCAACAACCTTGGCGAGCAATCCCGCATTAGGGATCGTAAACCGTGCATCCTTCATATGATGCTGGTAAGTCGAATCCTCACGCTCACTCTTGAGTTCCTTAATGAACGGAAACACCTTCTCCGAAACAGCCTTGTACATCTCGCCTGCGGCTTCATGCTTAAACCGTGACCAACGAAGCGGCTGTTGCTTCTGGTTGAAAATCGGATTCTCGATCGGCTTCTTCAGACGATTGGCCTTCGCCTCTTGGGCCGTATGCAGGTCATCAAGCCGCTTGATGAAAAGCAGGTAAGTGATCTGCTCAATAACCTCAAGCGGGTTAGCGATGCCGCCCGCCCAGAATGCGTTCCACAACCGATCAACCTGTGATCTTAGTTCGCCTGTAATCATTCTTAGCCTTCAACGGTTTAATGTCATCGAGCGCGACCCAGCGCTAACTGCTTTCTTCCTTTGGCCGGCCAGCTGTGAAAATCGGCTTGCTGATCTCCAACCTCTTAGTCTATTTCTTTAGGACTTGCGGAGGATTCTCTTTCCATGGCAGCCTCAAGAGAACCATAAGAAGCCTGCGAGAGGGCGAATTCGACCTGGATTATAGCGGCCGAGGTTGGCCTTGCAAAGTCTGGCGCAATGCGCCGGCGTGTAACTGCATTCGGTCATTCCTACAAGCAATGATACAAGGGATTGGCGCGTCACGCGGCGGAATCGCCCTGACGATCTGGTTTCCACCCTTCTTCAAGAACGCCGAATGGGACAACGTCCTGTCTGATGATCAAGAGGTAATCTATGAGCGCAAGATCGATGGCAATGGTAAGTATGTTCGAGAGTGCCTAAGCCAGCCTGAAAAGTTCGCTCGGTTAGTTTTTCCAGCGACACGCCCTCAAGGCAAGGTTAGGTATCGGTTCCAGGACTCTATAACATCGATCCAAAGACACCGACGCCGGTGATTGAAAGTGTAAATGTATCCTCACTAACGTCCGCATCACTCCTGTGGCTGAGCAAATCCACAATCGCAATTTGTTGGATGCATCCCGACGGTTCTTCTGCCTTCTTGGTGGCGATGGTGTCGTACCGCCCGATTTAGATTCCGAACTCCTGGTCTTGTTCGGCGAATTCTCCTCGCTTCGAGACACCTAACCATCGATCACTGCCCCTTCTTTTTTAGAGCGACTGGCTCTATAATCCATCGAGTTCGGTAACTCTACCTTGGCGGAGACTCATATCGAGGATAAGACGATACGTAAAGGGCCTCAACTGCCAACCTCGCAGCAAGCAATCCTCAATGGCGAGGTCCACAATTGGTATCGAATCGTCCACGGATACTCTGATCACCTTGTCAAGAAACTTCTAGACCGATTCGAGATTCGGCACGGTCAATCAGTCATCGACGCTTTTTGTGGAAGTGGGACCACGTTAGTCGAGTGCATGAAGCATGGCATTAATGCAGTCGGCATCGACGCCAACCCCTCAAGTTGCTTCGCCGCGCGCGTAAAAACAAACTGGAGTCTGCGGAGCGACTTACTACTGGAACTGCTCCAAGAAGTTTCGCGAAAACAACGGAGAGCTCTTAGGTACGAGCACACCACTGATCTCACGTACAAGTATTTGGAATCAAGTGGAATGATTGCGCGCGGGTGGATAAGTCCTGAACCGTTGCGAAAGGCCATTGCTATAAAGTCCTCCATCGCAAACTTGCCCGCTTCAGCCTCATACAAGAATGCGCTCATGCTTGCACTGATCAGCGAAGTAGTGAAGGGAGCATCTAACATAAAGTTTGGACCCGAGCTCTATTGTTCGGCGAAAAAAGAGGATGCTGATGTATTTGGTGGATTTGAAGTTCGCGTGCAAAACTTTGCGAACGACTTGAGAAAAGTTTCGTCGTTAACACCAGGACAGGTTCAAGTTGTTCAGGGCGATTCTAGGAATTGTTATGCACTGATCAAAGATCTGGCTCCAAGAACTTATGCTGCCGGGATCTGCTCGCCACCTTACCCAAGTGAACACGATTACACACGCAATGCTCGGCTAGAGCTGGCATTTCTTGAGGAGGTGTCCGATCTTTCCACCTTAAGAGCGATCAAACAATCAATGATTCGCTCTCATACGAAGAACATTTACAAGGGAGATATGGACGACATATTGGTCCGACGTTATTCGCAAATCTCAGCAATATCGGAAACGCTTAAAGATAAGACCAAAGACTGTACTCATGGATTCGGTAAGTTATATCCGAAGGTCATTGCGGAATATTTTGGCGGAATGAAACGTCACTTTCAGAGCATGAAGAAGGTCCTGGCGCGGGGCGCTTACTGCGCTTACGTTGTGGGGGACCAATCTTCGTATGCTCAAGTTCCTATTCCAACAGCAGAGATACTCTCGGCCATAGCCAGAGCTATAGGTTTTAAAACCGTAGAAATTGAGAAGTGGCGCACTCGCTGGTCTACCTCGACCTCTAAAAGCATTCAGGAAAACATTCTTATTCTGCGCAATTCGAAATAGGAGCAGCAACAGCAGTGCCTAAGATAAAGGTTCATGAAAAGGCATTAGCACACCTTAGTCGCGGACTGTACAGGAGCCCGGCGAGCGCTATTCGTGAACTTGTTAGTAATGCGTGGGATGCGAACGCCAAGGTTGTGCGAATAAACACGAACTATCCAAATTTCTTCCAATTATCAGTTCAAGATAACGGCGAAGGTTTTACTATGGCCGATTTCAAGGCTCTCATGGAAGGAGGCATCGGCAACAGCGAGAAACGCAGTGAAGAGTTGCCACTATTTAACGACCGCCCAGTAATAGGACGACTTGGTATTGGACTACTAGGAATTGCCCAAATTTGTGGGGCGTTCACTGTTACGTCCAAGACCCGTCAAGGAGAAGGCTTTCGGGCTCACGTAAACTTGTATGATTTATTGAAAGAGAAACTCGATCGTAACGATCCAGCGATTGTTAAAGAGATAGTAAGTACCCCCGTACCAGGCGAGGGTCTGGATCCAGATGAAGAATATGGACTGCGCGAGGTGGATATCGGCGAATACAATTTTGATAAGAACTTCGATCCGGCGTCGGTTCGACGGGGAACGACAATCATTACTGAGGACATCCACCCGACCTTTGTACAAACATTCAAAGAGTCTCTTAACAAAGAGGAGTTCCCAAAATTCAAAGATCCTCCCCCCGATTGGTCGAAAGCGCTAACAATTCTTTCGAGAGTGCATTCTCTTCAGGAAATGGGCGATTACTGGCGCTTACTGTGGGAACTGTCTGCTGCATGTCCAATACCATACGTCAGCGATAGAGCTTTACCGAGGCGGATTGTCGCTGAAGATCAGAAGCGCTTAGGGGGTTACGACTTTAAAGTCCTAGTAGACGGCATTGAGCTCTTCAAGCCTGTCAGCTTACGCGGAAATCCTGGCGGGTATACTTCGCGGATCATCGAGCCTCAATCAACCACGATCTATGGCAAACCATTGACGTTTCACGGATACCTTTTGGTGCAAGAGGGAAAGCAGCTTCTTCCGGACGAACTTCGAGGGATTTTAGTGAGAATTAAGAACGTTGGAATCGGCTATTACGACCCGTCAATGCTTGACTATCGCTTTAATGAAGGCCCTCGGAGCAAATGGCTGACCGGCGAGATTTATGTGGATCAAGGGCTCGAAGATGCTTTGAATATCGACAGAGATAGTTTTAATCGATTTCACCCCCAATTCCGTTTTGTTCAGTCTTACCTTCATAAGATTCTTCACAACGAAGTCTTTCCCGAAGTCTACCGGAATATCGACGCTCGATCGCTCGCGAAAAAAGAGATTAAAGGCAAGGAACACCGACAACATCTACGCGCGATTCTGTCTGGCACCTCTGGTAAGCCTGTAAGGTTAAAACAGGCGCCGAGAAACGAAGAAGATGATTTGCCATCTGTGCACGTCTCCGAAGAAGCTGATGCCGTGGAAGTAACGATGCCGAACCCGACGAATATTAAGACCAGCAAAGCTTATCGCGATTTAGCGTCTGCACTTATCACGATTCATGGAGTAGCACTGAGAGAGAAAACCCGAGATAGGCAGCGTAGGATCTTCACTGAACTACTCTTAAAGCTTTTGGCGGAGTGGTAACACCTATGGCAAATGGTGTCTTCAGGTACGAAGACGATCTCTTAAAACATTACATCAGGACAACAGCTTGGCTACCCCTTTGCAAGAGTCGCTTAGCAGCCGTTCGCGCGGCACCAACACGTCGCGAGCGTGAAAGACGTCTCAGATACTTCACGTTTTGTGCTGTGGGCGCGATTGATGTTCTCATGCTAGACGTTGCCAATATCATCAGGCGATCGTCTGATGGCCGATTCGATACAGTCTTCTTCTTCGATCGATCGCCTGAATACGTCATTGAAACTCAGAAAAGAATTCCGGGCGCGATCGGTTTTCCTGGAGACTTTACAAGTGTGGTTTTATTAGAGGACGCAGAAGAAAATTCTGTTTTTGACTCGGAAACTCCGCTTGAGCCGGCGCTTAACTCAGCTGATGTTAGGGAGACCCGAGTAAACCAATTGCTATTGTCACAACGCCGCAACTTTATTCAGTACTTTCCCTTCGACGTGGTCAATTTGGACTTAGAAGAATTCTTATTGAAGCCTAACGACGAGTTTCCGGGAAGGTTGATCCGAGCGCTCTCCAAGGTCTTCACGTGGCAGAAAAGACCGCTTCGGATTTCTGGGGGACCGTCTCGAAGCCTAGATGGTTTCAGTCTAATGTTCACAACGCAGGTGGGTCCTCCGAACCTAACGGACGAATACTTGGGCATGCTGCGTGACCGAATAGGAAATAATCTTGCGACCGATGATCAGCTTCTGGACATCATGCTAGATCGAACTGGAGTGAACGATCCACTTCTTCTTCAACAGACGCAGTTTGAAATGTTTTTCAAACTCGGTATGCCAAAAGTATTGGCATCAATTCTTATGGGCACAGATTGGTATGTCGATGCTGAGTACGGATTGCAAATATATGAAATCGAGAGATCTACTAATGGAAGTTCATACAAGATGCTACACCTGGTAATGGATGTGAAGCGACATAACCCACCAGATGACCGAAGGGCACCGGGTACTCAAAGTGCCGAAGCTGAGGAAGCCTATCGCACGCTCGTCAGACAAGTGTTTGCGACACCTGAAACAGTCGTCAGCGATGACACGATCGACCGGGCACAATTACAAGCAGACCTTGATCGGATTAAAGCTCGTAGAAGGTTATATTACGATTCAGAGGCTGAGGACGGACAATAGCTTAGGATTTGTTACCGGCTTATCAAGAGAGAGAGAAAAAAACCTCGGGAGCAATGAGCGTGTCCAGTGCTTTTGAGCAACGTAGAATCTAGCCTTCAGGAAGCTGGATCGTGGGTTCCTGAGCACCTTGATAGCGCCCCTTGTAGGGCTCGACGAGCCGAGTGGAAGTCTTAAAAATAAATAGTTGAGCAACCCTTTGATTTGGCAAGAGCCTTACATCGAAATTTGCCATGTTGATTATTTCAAAAGTGATCTTTCCAGAATAGCCCGCATCTACTTGACCGTCGCAGCAATTAATGAGCACAAAGAGCCGTGCTAAGGATCCTTTGGTTTGCAGTAAGCCGAAATAGCCAAGGGGCATACTGATCACTTCCCTTGAGCAACCCAAAAGACAGCTCTTACCGGGAAGCACTATACCAGCATCCTCAATGCGCTTCTTTTTAATCCAAGCTGCAGGCAGAGCGTGACTGTAAGTGGCTTCGGAGGCCCCCTCGGGCTCTACAGAAATCACTGTTCTAAACCGTGAGGTCGGAGGTTCGAATCTCGCCTCGACCAGTAAAATCAATCCATTTACGCCGACCAGCAATGGCGGCCGTATTTCATTTGTAGCCAATTTGTCTGCTGGTACTCGGTCCGGCTCCGACGCCTCTCGCCCGTTCCACTTGCAATGATTCCGACCTCGTTTGCGCGAATCATCAATCACCACCCATGACAACAAACTGTCCTACCTATTGACACGCGATAGGGCGAGCGGTATATTCTTGCTCCTATTGGATGGCGAGAGGAGGTATATGAAGAAACAGA
>Ga0136617_10001453_pt1 | contig 21056 bp, 18 predicted proteins | sample AntDrymUQ3222106_2_FD_129672 | JGI IMG/M metagenome (GOLD analysis project Ga0136617, IMG submission 129672) | Polar desert sand microbial communities from Dry Valleys, Antarctica - metaG UQ322 (21.06) | ecosystem: Environmental > Terrestrial > Soil > Desert | place: Antarctica: Dry Valley...
ACCCACCAGTGCCTGGATCACCTCCGCAGCCGGGCGGCCCGCACGAACCAGGTGACGGACACGATCGAGGACGAGCCGTCGCTCTCGGACGTCGGGAGCCGCGGGCTCGCCGAACGAACGGTCGCGAAGATGGACCTGGAGCGGGCGGTGGCGAAGCTGCCCGATGGTGCGCGGGCCGCTTTCGTGCTCCATGATATCCAGGGGCTTGAACACCGCGAGGTCGCCGAAGCGCTCGGCATCGCGGAAGGAACGTCGAAGTCGCAGGTGCACAAGGCGCGCCTGCGGTTGCGCGCGCTACTGAGTGGTGGATAGAAATCAGCCGAGCGGCCGGAGCGGAGCGAGAGCGAGCGAAGGCCGCCAGGCGGGGTGCAGGGGGCCCCGCCGATAAAGAACGTTATGTATTGCAACCAGTACGCGGAAGCGATTCAGGAGCTGGCGGACGGGACCCTCGGGCCCGTGCGACGCGCGGAGCTCCTGACACATCTGGACCACTGCGACGCATGCCGCGCGCTGGCCGCCGATCTGCGCAGGATCCGCGACGCGGCCGCGTCGCTCGACCAGCCCGCCCCACCTGAACGCGTGTGGCTGCAGGTCGCCGGCCGTCTGCGACAGGAAGGGCGCGTCGTCGACAGCGCAGCGCCTCGCAAGAGACGGATGGCGCTCCTCGCCCTCGCGGCGGCCCTCGTGCTGACGGTGGGGGGCTCGCTGTGGCTGCTCTACCCGATGCGGAATACGGACGCGGGCACCTCCTCGACGTCGGGGCCGGCCGGGACCGCCGCACCTTCCGCGTCCGCGGGCGGCAACGCGGCCGGGAGCGATCCCGTCCAAAGTGTTGCGGACGAATTCGCAAAGGCAGAGCAGCACATGCAGGCGGGTATCGCAAAGCTGGAAGCGGTGGCGAAAGCGGATCAGACCGCGATCGATCCGGGCACGGCGGCGACGCTGCAGAAGAACCTGGTGATCATCGACCGCGCAATCGCCGAGAGCCGCGCGGCGCTGAAGACCGAGCCGCAGAGCGCGCCGGCGCGCGACAGCCTCTTCGAAGCGCTCCGCCGGAAAGTTTCACTGCTGCAGGACACCGTCGCGCTGATGAACGAAATGCGGAAAGGCAATTCGGCAGGCGCGGCGCAGATCATAGACGCGAACAAGTCGTAATGAAAAAGGCCTCTGGCCGTAACGAGAACAAGATGAGACAGACAGCCACGATCGTCATCGCCGCACTCGCGCTCGGCGCGGCACCGCTGGCCGCAGCGCAGGGGCAGGACGATGCCCGAGTGCGCGCGGTCACGCGGGTGACCGTCGACCAGCAACGCGAACGGCCGCCCAGGGTCATCGTCCAGGACCGCGGCGGCCGCGAAGAGCAGAGCGAGACGTTCAAGAAGACGGTCAGGATCGGCAACAGCGGCGAGCTGGACATCACGAACATTACCGGGAACATCGACATCAAGCGCGGCGGCGGTGGTGACGCCACGATCGAAGTGGTCAAGGTGGCACGCGCCCGCTCGATTGAAGAAGCGAAGGCGCTGCTGCCGCTCGTCAAGGTCGAGATCAACGAGCGTCCGAATCGCGCGGAAGTCCGGACGATGTACCCGGCCGATCATCACGTCATCAACCACCGGCGCAACGTCAACGTCCAGGTCCATTACACGATCACCGCCCCGGCGGGTACGCGCGTGTCGGCGCGCTCGATCTCCGGCAACGTTCGCGCGGCCGACATCACCGGCGAGCTGTCGCTGGTCACGACCAGCGGGGACGTCCAGATCGTAAGGGGCAGGCGCGTGACAGCGGCAAAGACGACCTCGGGAACGGTCAGCATTTCCGACACCGAGTCGGATACCCCGGTCGAAGCCGCGTCAGTCAGCGGTGACATCCTCGTCCATCGCGTCAAGGCGGCCCGGATGGAGCTCAGCACGATCAGCGGCAAGGTCGTCATGCAGGAGGTCGCCTGCGATCGGATCGAAGCGCATTCCCTCAGCGGTGATGTCGAATTCATCAGCCCCGTGATGAAGGGGGGACGCTACGAGTTCAACTCGCACTCCGGCAACGTTCGTCTTGCCGTCGCCGGCGGCGCCGGGTACGAAGTGGAAGCGAATTCCTGGAGCGGCAACGTTCAGTCCGACGTCGCGCTGGACGGCGGCGGCGTTCAGCCGGCGGGTCGGGGCCCACGCCGGAAGTCGGTCAAAGGGGTGGTCGGCGACGGCAGCGCCATGGTGGAGATCACCACCTTCTCGGGCAACGTCCACATCATCAAACGGTAACTTCATCGGCTCATCTGTCGGGTTTCCAAACAACCCGCGCGGGGTCTCTCGACGCCCGCCAGCCTCGCCGGCGCGAATGCCGCATGTTTTCCCCTGATTCCGTGGCATCCCGATTGCTGCCTGTACGGCCAGCCGACCGCCGTCCGCGCATCTGTGTGCGCCAGGACCTATAATTGCCGAGCTACGGCGGACGGATTGTCGGTGAGGAGATGGATATGAGAAAGCAGTGGATGGTGGTGGGGATCCTGGCGGGAACGCTAATGGCGGGCGACGCGCTCGCACAGCACAAGACGCCAAAGCAGCAGCCGAACACCGCTCCGGAGCCGGCGGCGCCGACCGGCGAAGTGGCGCTGGGATCGGTGCGGCTGGCGAAGAACCTGACCGCCGACGGGAAGGCGCTCACAGCCGGCACCTACCAGGTGCGCGTGACCGCGCAGGAAGCGAAACCCGAGACCATCGGGCAGACCGAACCGCTCGAGCGCTGGGCGGAGTTCCTGCAGAAGGGTGAAGTAAGAGGGCGCGAAGTGGTCACGATCGTGCCGAACGCCGAAGTCAAGGCAGTCGTCAAGGATCCTCCCCCACGTTCCGGCGGCTACAAGGTGGAGAACCTGGTCGGCGGGGACTACGTGCGCGTGTGGGTCAACAAGGGGGGAAATCACTACCTGATTTACTTCCCGACAGGCGCAACCGCTACGAAGTAACGGAGTCGTCAGTCGGTAGTCGGGGACAGCCACCTTTTCGGTAGCGGAAAAGGTGGCTGTCCCCTTTGCTTTTACGTCGCCATGACGTCGAACTGTTCGTGATGGAGGTGGGTGTCCGGACGAAGCGTCACGGGCTTCCCGAGCACCTGGGACATCTCCCGCAGAACGCTCCCCTCCTCTTCTTTCAGCGCCCGCGCGATATCGGGATTGACGCGGAGGATTACCCCCTGACCCTCGAGGTCCCCGCCGATTTTCTTCAATTCCGTCAGGATCTCGAAGCACACCGTCGAACTCGACTTGATCGATCCCGAGCCGGAGCAGTACGGGCACGGCTCTGTGAGCTGTCGTTCGAGGCTCTGTTTCACGCGCTTCCGCGTCACGATCACGAGGCCGAAGTCCGACACCTGGATCGCCTTCGACGGTGAACGATCGCGCCGCAGCTCCTTCTCGACCTCCTGGAAGACACGCTGCCGGTTCTTCTTCTCCTCCATGTCGATCAGGTCGAGGACGATGATGCCGCCAAGGTCCCTCAGCCGGATCTGCCGGACGATTTCCTTCACCGCTTCGAGGTTGGTCTTGAGAATCGTGTCCTCGAGCCGGCCGCTGGACTTCTTCCCGACGTACCGGCCGGTGTTCACGTCGATGGCGACGAGCGCCTCGGTCTGATTGATGACCAGGTACCCGCCCGACTTGAGCCACACCTTGCTCCGCAGCGCCTTGTCGATCTCCGCCTGGACGCCGTACTCCTCGAAGATCGGGAACTCCTTCGAGTACAGCTTCACGCGCGGCAGCAGGCTCGGCATGATCCGCTCCATGAGCGTCACGACGCGCCGATGCTCCAGCTCGTTGTCGAGCCGGATCGCGCTGTAATCGTCCGTAATCAGGTCGCGGAGCAGCTTGGTCACGAGGCTCTGCTCCTGGAAGAGGACTGCGGGCGGACGGCGCGCCTCCATCCGCTGGCGGATCTCGGTCCACACCTGGTGGAAGTAGGCGAGATCGCTGACGATGTCTTCCTTCGTGCGGCCGGACGCGGCGGTGCGGATGATGACGCCGCCGACGAAGCCGTGCTCTTCGCGGAACTCGCGTACGATTCCGCGCAGCCTCGCGCGCTCCTCGCGCGATTCGATTTTCCGGGACACGCCGACATGGTCGACCGTCGGCATGAAGACGAGAAACCGGCCGGGCATCGTCACGTGCGAGGTGAGTCGAGCGCCCTTGGTGCCGAGCGGCTCCTTGACGACCTGGACGAGTACCTCCTGGCCTTCCTTGAGAAGGTCCTCTATGCGCGGCTCCGGACGGTCGCGATCGTCCCTCGAGTGGCCTCGGCCTCCCTCGCGGTCCTTCGAGCGGCGTTCGGCCTCGCGGTCGAGAGCGGTGGAGGGCGGAGCCTCTGCGCCTCCCCCCGCTTCGACCAGGACCGGCTCGGGGACGTCGGCGGTGACGGGCAGGGCCCCCCCGTCGTCCTCTTCCGCCCCTTCGAGCCGGTCGAATTCGGCAGGGGTGACGACCTCCGAGACGTAGAGGAACGCGTCGCGTTCTAGGCCTATGTCAACAAATGACGACTGCATGCCGGGGAGTACTTTCGATACCCGGCCTTTGTAGACATTGCCGACGACCCCGCGCTGATTCTCGCGCTCGATGAAGATCTCGACGACCTGGTCGTCCTCGAGGATCGCGACACGTGTATCGTGCCCGCCCGAGGAGATGATCATCTCCTTGTTCATGGAAACAACTCCGCAAAAGGTGTGACGCCGGCCCGCGAGACGCGCCGGCGCCGGCGTGGCGAGTGAGCCACGCGAGCCAACAGGCGAACATCGCGAAGAGAAGCAGCGTCATAAATTAATCAGCGGGGCCCCCTGCACCCCGCCTAGCGGCCTTCACTCGCTCTCGCTCCGTTCCGGCCGCGATCGTTCAGTTCGTAAAGCGGCGCATCCGCACGTTGAGGATGAGCCCGAAAGTCGCCATCGTGGCGATCAGGGACGATCCGCCGTAACTCATGAGCGGCAGCGTGATCCCTTTGACGGGGGCCAGCCCCGCCGACATCGCAACGTTGTATATCACCTGGAACGAGAACCCGGCGATTATGCCCCCAACCAGATACGCGCCGAGACGGTCCTTCGCCAGCCGGGCCGCCTCGAGAGATCGAAGTATCACGAACAGATAGAGTCCCAGCGCGACGAGCACTCCGATAAACCCCTTCTCCTCCGCCAGGACGGAAAAGATAAAGTCATTGTGCGCCACCGGGAGAAACTTGTATTGCCCCTGCGTGCCCTTGCGAAAACCCTTGCCGGTGAGGCCCCCCGAGCCGACGGTGATGCGAGCCTGGATGGTCTGATAGCCGGCGCCGCGAGGATCCTGGCTTGGATCGATGAAGGTCTGGATGCGCGAGCGCTGATAGGGCTCCAGCGCAAACTTCCATGCGATCGGGGCGATCAGCACGCCGGCCAGCGCAATTACCGCCAGCAGCCGCATCCGCATGCCCGCCAGATAGACGACCCCGAGAAAGACCGGCACCAGCGTGACCGCGGTGCCGAGGTCGGGCTGCTTGGCGATGAGCAGCAGCGGCAGCAGCATGAACAGGCCGCCGATCACCAGGTCTCCTGAATTGCGTGCGCCCCGCCGGCTCTCGCCGTAGTACATGCCCAGCATCAACGCGAGGACCAGCCGCGCGAATTCCGACGGCTGCAAGTTGAACGGACCGAGATCGATCCAGCGCTGCGCGCCGAACTGCGTGGAACCCTTGAAGAGAACGAAGATCAGCAGCCCGGCCAGGCCGGCGTAGAGAAAGAGCGAATGCTCGGCGAGAATGCGGTAATCGATCGCGAGGCAGACGATCAGCGCCACGAGGCCGATCGCCAGCGCGTACAACTGCGTCCGCACCTGCGAGCCGGCGTACCCCTCGCCGCTCGGCAGCGTCACGTAGGTCGTGCTGTAGATCATCGCCACCCCGATACCCGCCAGCAGCAGGATCGCGGTCAGCAACGCCCAGTCGACGTGGAAGAACAGTCGTCGTTCGAACAAACGTCAGTTGCCTCCACTGCGAGGTCTCGCTGGAGCAACGGCGTCGGCGACGATGGTGGTCGGGGGCGGCTCCACGAGCGACGGCAGCGGCTTGCCGTGTTTCTTGGCGTAGTACGTCTGGATGATGTGTTTCGCGATCGACGCGCCATAGTAGCCGTGTTCCGCGTGCTCGGCGAATATCACCCCGGCCACTTCAGGCTTGTCCCGGGGGGCGAAGAAGACGAACCACCCGTGATCGCGGACGTCGATCTTGCCGCGCGCGCGCTCGGCGCCCGTCAGCGAAATGACCTGCGCCGTCCCCGTCTTCCCCGAGACGTCTGCACCCTCGATCCGCGCGCGCCCCGCAGTGCCTGCGCCGTTGACGGCGAGCCACAGCCCGTCGCGAAGCGTTTTCACCGTCGAATTCTTCATGCGCACCGCCGAGCGTGGCGGCGGCGGGGCGAACGGCTCCCACCCTTTTCCCTTGTCGATCGCCTTCAACACATGCGGCGTGTAGCGGGTTCCGCCGTTGGCGACCGTCATCATCATCACCGCGAGCGACAGCGGCGTCACGTTCACCTGCCCCTGGCCGATCGCGACGGAAATCGTTTCGCCGGCGTACCACTTCTCTTTCTTCTCGCGCCGCTTCCATTCTGTCGACGGCACGAGCCCCGACAGCTCGTTCGGCAGGTCGATCCCGTTCACCTGGCCGAGACCGAGCGCCGACGCCCATTTGTGGATGCGATCGACCCCGAGCATGTTGCCAAGCGTGTAGAAGTACGTGTTGCAGGACTTCTCGATCGCGTGTCGCATGTCGAGACTGCCGTGACCGGTCTTCAAGTGGCACTGGAACCAGCGCCCATAGAACGAGGCGCCGCCAGGGCAATGGACGCGAAACGCCGGCGTCGCAACCCCCTCTTCCATGGCCGCCGTCGCCATGACGACCTTGAAGGTCGAACCCGGCGAATACGTCGACTGCAAGGCGCGGTTCGACAGCGGTTTCGCCTTGTCGGTGAGGAGCGACTTCCAGGTCGCGGCGTCCAGGCCCACAGCGAACTTATTGGGATCGTACGCGGGCAGGCTGACGAGCGACAACACCTCGCCCGACCGCGGGTCGAGGACAACGGCGGCGCCGTTGTACGGCTTGCCGGAGTTCACGACCCCGAAATGGGCGAAGCCGTCCTCCGCCGCCTTCTGCAGGTCGGCATCGATCGTCAGCTGGAGCCGGTTGCCTTCGCGTGCCTGCTGCTCATAAATCGGCTTGCCGATTTCCCGCCCCCGGCTGTTGACGATCATGGCCTTGTAGCCTTCGGTTCCCATCAACAACCGGTTGTACGCCTGCTCGACGCCCGCCTGGCCGATGATTGCGCCAGCGCCCAGATCCTTGTAGTCGGCTCGCGAAAGCTGCGCTTCGCTGACCTCACCCACGTAGCCAAACAGATGCGCGGCGATGGTGCCATCGTATTTGCGCGCAGGCATCGGCTGGGATTGGACGCCGGGCATCTCCAGCGATCGCGCGGCAACGGCGACCACCTGCGGCCGGCTCGCATTTTCGATCAAGACGATGGGCCGGTAGCTTGGGTCCTTGCGGCGCCGCTCGACGGTTTCCTTCAGCTGGGCGAAGTCGGTCCCGGTTGCCTGCACGAGGATTCGAAGCGTGTCATCGATGTCCTTCGTCTGCTCCCGGAAGAGCACGATGTTCATGACGTCCTGGTTCTGCACCAGGACCTTGCCGTTGCGGTCGAACAGCACACCGCGCGGCGCGGGCAGCGGGAGACGGCGCATATGGTTGTTCCGCGCCATGTCGCGAAAGCGTTCGTGATCGGCGACCTGGAACATCCAGAACGAAACGGCAAGCGCGGCAAAGACCGTGGCCAGCAGATACTGCAGCACACCCAGCCGCAGCGTCAGCATCCGCCGGTCATCGGGCTGCATCGGCTGTGATGACATGACTAGAACCGCCTCCTGGTAAACGACGAGCGCCGTGTGTCACGCCGTTGCATGGCGCCCGGGACTCTTTCCACGAGGTAAAAAGCCGTAATACCGACGAGCCCGTTCACCGCCGCCTGCGTCAGCACCTCGCGCTGGTGAAACCGGACCCCGTGCGATTCGGCGAGCGCGTACAACGCCTGAAAGCAGAACTCGTGCAAAACCGTGGCCCCGGCAAACATCACGAATCGCGGCAGGGGTTGCGAGACGATGAACTGGGCGCCGAGTACCCCTACGAGGAACCCCGCAACCGTCTTCGCGATTCCACCAATACCGACGATTCCCCCCGCGACCGCGTCCTGCGCCAGCCCCCCGGCCATGCCGGTCAGCAGCCCGGGCAACGATCCAAACAGAAGAGCTATAAAAATCACGGCGACCAGCACGAAATTCACGCGAGTTCCGGCCTGAAATGACATGCCCGAGAGCGTCGTCTGGATCAAAAGGGCCACGGCAAGGCCCACGAGAGCGCCAAGCGTTTTCACTTCACGACCTGCGGGGTCGCCGTAGGAGTCGCCGGCTTTTCCTCCGGTTCAGGCGTCGCCGGTCGCGCCGGAACGAGCACCACCAGCACCTCTTCGAGGCTCGAAAAATCAACTGCCGGCCTGACGGTAATCACGCGGTACAGCCCGGGGCCGCGATCTGACGTCTCGACGGTCCCAAGGATGTAACCCTTCGGATAAATTCCGTCGACGCCCGACGTCACGACCATGTCCCCGGCCGTGACGTCCGCGAGGTTCGAAACGAGGTCCATCGACAGCGGCGGCTGCCGGTCACCCCCGGTGACCATGCCCCCGGCGCGGGTCCGCTCGGTCAGCGCCCCGGCCGCCGCGCTGTGGTCGATGATCAGCTGGACGCGCGCCGCTCGAGCCGACGGATAACCGATCACGCGCCCCACCACACCGCGTGGCGAAATCACGGCCATGCTGTTCTGGACGCCGTCAGCCGATCCGCGATTGATCGTGATCTGGCGCACACCGGGATTCGCGCTGCCCGCAATCACTTCCGCGGCGACGGTCGGCAGCGTGGCGGTCTGTTTCATGTCGAGCAGCTCCTGCAGCTTCGTCGTCCGGGCCGCGAGCGCCCGCTGCTCCTGGAGCCGCACCTCGAGCTCCGCCATCCGCCGCTTCAAGTCCGCGTTCTGGTCGGTCGCGCCGCGCAGCGCCGCATAGTTCGTCCACACGTCGCGGACCCCGCGCACCATCGAGGAGGCCGCGCCCTGCACCCGCGCGAACGTGCCGAAGGAGACCGCTTCGATCGCACGCACGCCGGACTTCGTCTGCACCTGGGCGGAGACGAGCAGCACCTGCGCGATGATCACCGCGAAAAGAATCCACCCCGTGCGCTTGCGGAAGCTATCAGCCATCAGCTAGCTGTCAGCTAATCAATCGAAATCTTTCGCAGCAGATTGAAATCGGACAGCATCTTCCCCGCGCCGAGGACCACTGACGAGAGCGGATCCTCCGCCATGGCAAGCGGCAGCCCCGTCTCTTCGCGCAGGCGTTTGTCGAGATTCTTCAGCAGCGAGCCACCGCCCGTCAGGACGATGCCGCGGTCGACGATGTCGGCCGAGAGCTCCGGCGGGGTGCGCTCGAGCGCGACGCGGACGGCGTCCACGATGACGTTCACCGTTTCGGCCAGCGCTTCCCGGATCTCTTCGTCGCTGATGGTGATGGTCTTCGGCACGCCCTCGATCAGGTGCCGCCCCTTGATCTCCATCGTCATCTTCTCCTCGAGCGGATACGCGGAGCCGACTTCCATCTTGATCGCTTCCGCCGTCCGTTCGCCGATGAGCAGGTTGTACGTCTTCTTGATGTACTGGATGATCGCGTCGTCCATCTCGTTGCCCGCGACCCGGACGGCCTTGCTGTACACGATGCCCGCCAGCGAAATGACGGCGATGTCCGTCGTGCCGCCGCCGATGTCAACGATCATGTTGCCGGACGGCTCGGTGATCGGCATCCCGGCGCCGATGGCAGCTGCCATCGCTTCCTCGACCAGGTACACCTCGCTCGCCTTGGCGCGGTACGCACTGTCCCTCACCGCGCGTTTCTCGACCTGCGTGATCTCGGACGGGACGCCGATAACGATCCGCGGCCGCACCCACACGTTGCGGTTGTGCGCCTTCTTGATGAAGTAGGTCAGCATCTTCTCGGTGACCTCGAAGTCCGCGATGACGCCATCCTTCATCGGCTTGATCGCGACGATGTTGCCGGGCGTGCGCCCGAGCATCTCCTTCGCGTCCTTACCGACGGCTTCGATCCGGCCATTGACCTTGTTGATCGCGACAATGGACGGTTCGTTGACGACGATGCCCTTGCCGCGCGCGTAGACGCAGGTATTCGCGGTGCCGAGATCGATCGCAAGATCGCTTGAAAACAGTGAGAACAAGGAACGGAGACTCAACGAACTCTCCAATCGAACATCCACTTAATCGACACTCGCGGACACCTCAGCAATATGGATCCCGTTCTTTCCGTGATCCTTCACCCAGTACATCGCCTTATCGGCCGACTGAATCAGGGATTCCACCGATGTCGCAACATCAGGCAGCGTGGCGATCCCGACCGATGCCGTCAGGCGGATATCCAGGCCGTCCGGCTGCAGAAACCCATGGGCCGCGATCCTGTCCCGGACGCGTGCGCCCACGGCCGCCGCTCCTTCGCTGAGCGTGTCCGGCAGCACCAGTGCAAACTCGTCCCCGCCGTATCGCGCGCCGACATCCGTCTCGCGGGCGCTGCCGCCGATGATCTCGGCCGCCTCGATCAGGGCCCGGCTCCCGAACAGGTGGCCGTGCGTGTCGTTGATGGACTTGAAGCCATCCAGATCGATGAAGAGCAGCGACAGCGGACGCCGGTGCCGGGTCGCGCGCTTGACTTCCCTCCGCAACACCTGCGCCAGATACCGGCCGTTGTACAGCGACGTGAGGTCGTCGGTCACCGACAGCGCTTCCGCACGCTGGATCCGGAGCGCGTTGTCCAGCGCGACGGCGCCCGGCTCGATGGCCGCCTCGAGCGCCGCAAGCGCCGCGCCCAGCCGTGGTTCGCCGTCCGAGACGCGGCGATCGACGGCGACGAGCGCCCCCACGATCCGCCCCCTGCACGTGAGAGGAACGCCGAGCGCCGAAGCCCCGGTCGCGACACCAAGGCGCCCGTCCGCCGACGTGTCGGCGGTCGCGTAGTGCTCGCCGGAACGCACGACGAACCGCGCAACGCCCTCGGCAGCCGACTCTGTCAACGGGGTAAGACCGCGGGAGGCCATCGGCAGCGTCGCACCCTGCCCATCCTCGACGACAACCAGCCAGCCTGGAGCGGGGAGCCAGGACGCGACACGGGTCAGCATCGCGTCGGCGACACGCTCCGGATCGAGTGTCGAATTGACCGCGCGAACCATATCCAGCAGTGTGTCGGCGCGGGAAAGCTGTCGTCGAAGCGCCGTGCGGCGCAGCCGGAGCCGCGAGGCGAGGTCCGGACGCGTGGCGGTGGCGCCAGCAGAAGCCCTGCGGGGGCGAGTGTGCCTACCCGCCCGGGTCAATCGGCTCGGCGTCCCATCGGTATGGCGAATCCCTCTAAGTCCTTCTATCCACCGAAAATATAGCACATTGCCGCGTTCCAAAACGTGGCATAATCGGCGTTTCTACCGCCTGAAAAGAACGTTGAACGCTGAACTGCGAACTCTGAATGCGGCATTCACGGTTCAGCGTTCACAGTTCATACTTCAGAGTTTTTAGAGGCCCATCCACATGACAATGCTCGACCGGATGCGCCGGCACAAGAACTGGCTCAAATGGAGCCTGGCTCTGGTGGTGCTCGCGTTCGTCCTTCTCTACATTCCGGATTTCCTTCGCGGCTCGGCGGGGGCGGGGCTCAATGACGCCATCGCCACTGTGGAAGGGCGCGAAATCACCGTCAACGAGTTCCGCCGCGCCTATCAGCGGCAGATGCAGCAGTACCGCGCGGCCTACGGCGCCAGCATGGACGAACGGCTGCTCAAGCAGCTCGGCATCGACCAGCGCATCGTCCAGCAGCTGATCGAGGAAGAAGCGGCGCTCGCCGAAGCGGACAGGCAGGGGATCAAGGCCACCAACGAGGAAGTCCGCCAGCGGATCCTCGCTATCCCCGCGTTCCAGGAAAACGGGCAGTTCATCGGCTACGAGCGATACAGGCAGATGCTGCAGATGCAGGACCCTCCGGTTCGTGAAAACGACTTCGAGGAACAGGTCCGTCGCAGCATCGTCGTCGGAAAGCTCCAGGCCGCGCTGACCAACTGGATCACCGTCACCGACGCCGAGGTGGAAGCCGATTTCAAGAAGCGCAACGAAAAGGTGAAACTGGCGGTCGTCTCTTTGCCGGTGGACAAATTCCGCGAGGCGGTCAAAGTCGACGACGCGGAGATCGCCGCCTGGTTCGAGCAGCGGAAGAACGATTATCGCGTCCCCGAGAAGCGCAAGATCCGGTACGCCCTGGTGGACGTGCAGGCCGTCCGCGAGAGGATCCAGGTCTCTCCGCAGGACGTCGACCGGAGCTACGAAGACAACCAGAAGCAATACTCCACGCCCGAACAGGTCCGCGCCAGTCACATCCTTCTCAAAATCGAGGGAAAAGACGAAGCCGCAGTGAAAAAGCTCGCTGAGGATCTGGCGGCAAAGGCGAAGGCCGGCGCGGATTTCGCGGAGCTCGCGAAGAAACACTCCGAGGACGACTCGAACAACTCCAAGGGCGGGGATCTCGATTTCTTCGGCCGCGGACAGATGGTCGGGGATTTCGACAAGGTGGCCTTCGAAATGAAGCCGGGGGAGATCAGCGCGCCGGTGAAGACGGAGTTCGGGTATCACGTCATCAAGCTGGCCGAAAAACGTCCCGCGTCTCAGCGTCCGCTGGCGGAGGTCCGGGGGCAGATCGAGGACCAGATCCGCTGGCAGCGTGCGCAGGACGAGGCGCAGCGGACGGCGGACGAAGTCGCGGCGCAGCTCAAGAAGCCGGCCGACTTCGACACGGTTGCGAAGCCTCGAGGGCTGGCCGTAGCCGAGTCAGGAATGTTCGGCCGCGACGAACCGATCGCGGGTCTCGGCATGGCGCCCGCGGCGGCCGAGCGGGCGTTCGATCTGAAGGATGGAGAGGTCAGCGACGCGATCCGGACACCGCAGGGATTTGCGTTCATCACCGTGACGGGCAAACAGGACGCCTACGTGCCGAAGCTCGACGAGGTCAAAGCGCGCGTTCGCGACGACGTCATGAAGAAAAAGGCGGTCGACGTCGCCAAAGAGCGTGCGACAGCCATCGCGTCGCAGATGAAGAGCGGTGATTTCAACGCGACCGCCAAAGCCGCGGGGTTCGAGGTGAAGACGACCGAGCTGATCGCGCGCGGCGGTGCGATCCCTGACGTCGGCACGAGCCCGGCCATCGACGCTGTGGCCTTTTCCCTGCCGGTTGGCGGCGTCAGCGACGCCATTGCGACCGACAACGGCGCGGTGGTCGTGAAGGTTCTCGAGCGGAAGGATCCGACGCCCGGGGAGCTCAAGGCCGGTCGCGACCAGGCGCGCGCCCAACTGATCAACGAGCGCCGCGGCCGCTTCTACGCGTCGTACATGACCAAGGCGCGAGAGCGGATGGGGATCAACGTGAACCGACCACTGATTGCGCAAGTGGTTGGGGCCTAGAGCCTTTCAGCGAACGAACACGTTCGGCATGATCGCCAGCGGTTCGCCGCGGCGGAAGAGGCGCAGCGGCGCGGTCAGGGTCTGCACCGCCCGAGCGTCACGCAGACCGGCAATCCGCGCGAACAGTCCTTCGCTCCCGGTGCCGAACGGCGCCTGCACCAGCTCGTAGAACGTCTTCCGCTGCGGGTAGATCACCAGTTCGACTTCAGCCTTCTCGTCGATCTTCGCCCGTCGCTTCGCCAGCACCAGCGCGCGATCGAGGCCGCCGAGCTCGTCGACGAGGCCGATCTGTTTGGCCTGCGCGCCGGTCCAGACTCTCCCCTGCGCCACCGCGTCGATTTTTTCGGGCGTCGTATTGCGTCCTGATGCCGCCTTCTCGACGAACGACTCGTAGGTCGCCTGCAGCGACTGTTCGATCCGCTGCCGTTCTTCCGGCGTGAACGGACGGTCAGGCGCATACAGATCCGCCCAACGGCCGGCGGTCACGCGGTCCAGATTGACGCCGAGTTTGTTGAGCGTTCCCCCGATGGCGAACTTGACCATGACGACGCCGATCGACCCGGTGAGGGTCGCTGGCTGCGCCACGATGCTGTGGGCCGGCATGGAGATGTAATACCCGCCCGACGCTGCCACATCCGACATCGAGGCAATAAGCGGTTTCTTCTCCCGGGTGAGGAACACCTCGCGCCAGATCAGGTCCGAGGCAATGGCCGAACCGCCCGGGCTGTCAACGCGCAGCACGACGGCCTTGATCGAGTCGTCCGCGCGCACTTTGCGGAGGTTGTCGATGAGCGTGTCCGACCCGACGCTGCCGCCCACCGGATCGCTTTCGCCGCTCGTGATCATGCCGACCGCGTAGATCACCGCGATCCGCGGCCCCCTACCGAGCCCCAGCGACACCGCGCTCACTTTCCGGTAGTCCGACATGTTCAGGAACTTCACGCGGCCGCCATCGCGCCCGAGCCGCGCCTTGTCGTCCAGCTCGTCCTCGTAGGCCACGTCGTCGATGAGTCCGGCGCGGATGGCGTCCTCGGGTTGATACGGCCCATGGTCGATCAGCACACGCATTTCCGCGGGCGTCTTGTGCCGTCCTTCTGCCAGGCCCCGTACGAGCTGTTCGTAGAGGTCGTTGTTGAGCGACTCGGCCATCTCGCGATGCGACGGGGTGAATCCCTTCTCGGTGAACGTATTCCCCGCGGTCTTGTATTCGCCGACGTGCAGGACGTCGGGGTAGGCGCCGATCTTGTCGAGCGTGCCGCGCAGGAACAGCTCGTAGCTCGCCATGCCGGTCAGGTCGAGGGATGCGGTCGGTGCGAGAAACACTTTGTCGCACGCGGACGCGAGGTAGAACTCCTGTTCCCCGCCGTACTCGATGAATGCAATCGCCGGCTTTCCTGACGTCCGGAAGTCGGTGATGGCATCGCGGACTTCCTGGACCTTGCCCCACAGCGCCGCCGCGCCGCCGGGACGAACCACGAGGCTGGTGACGCGCTTGTCGACCTTGGCCTTGCGCAGCGTCTCGACGACGGAACGCACCGACGGGGGGGCTTCGAAGAACTGGCCGATCACCCCGCCGGGGTCGTTTTCCTCCAGATCTCCTGACAACTTCAACAGGAGCGTCGAGTTACCCGCGATCGGCGGTTCCCGCCCGATCAGCAGCGACGTAAAGGCGAGGGCTGCCGCCGAGATCATGACCGCGATGAAGATGAGCGCGACAACCAGCCAGACACCACGGCGCACAGCCACGACTTGCCTCCTCGAAATAGACTGGGGGACTTCGTCCCCCAGACCCCCTTACGCCCTCGCTCGCGGGGCCCCCGTGCCCCGCTCCGCTCGGGCGGGCACGCCCTTGGCGCGCCTGTCTTCGCGTTCGCCCTACGAAATTCTCATTGCGCGCGCATAACGGTTAAGAGAGCCGGACCTTCGAGTATAGAACCCTTTTGCTATCGGCTTATCGGGCTATCGGCTCATCGGCGGGCTCGACCAGCAGGTGGGGCATCCGCTATAATCTGGCTCCCAGCCGGTTGTTTTCTCCTCTTCAAGTGCGGAAGTGGCGGAACTGGCAGACGCGCTAGCCTCAGGAGCTAGTGGCCGCAAGGTCGTGGAGGTTCAAATCCTCTCTTCCGCACCAGCCTTCGCTCAGAATTGATGAAAAGGGGGATCCGCGAAGACCACTCGGCATAGCCGATGCTTTCGATCCTTCGAGCGTTCGCGATGTGCGAGCAGCTGAACAGGAGGCGAAGGTGGCGAAGAAGACCGCGCGAAAATCATCGGCGAAGAAATCGTCCGCAAGAAAATCCAGCGGCAGTTCGAAACGGACGACGGTGGACACCGGCACGACCAAGATGTTCGCGAAGCGCACATCGCGAGGCCAATTCAAAGAGATGGACGACGTGGGTCGTTCGCTGACGACAGATCGGCGGCAGGCCGCCAAGAAAAGCACCAAGTCGGGGTATGGTGACCAGGGAGACCGCAAGACCTCGTCGAAGAAGCGATAGCGGATCCGCGTGCTGCCTGCTCGGACAACGAAGCGCGCGAGAGCAACCGCCCTGCGGCATTTGTCGTGGCACGCGACGTGACAAGATGCAGCCGGACACCACTGTGATGCCCGGCTGCCCGGCGAAGGAACCGACCTCCGGCGGTAGTATTGAGCAGCGCGATGGTCTGCAGCTGCGCTTCTCTCCGATGTCGAGCGCGACCTTGCCGCGGATTTCCAGCCGCGTGATGTGGTCGCTGGTGTCAGGGCGGCCCCGCACCTCCACCTTCACCGACGCTCGTATGCCGTCCATGATCGACAGGACGTCGCAGGCGCCTGGACCGACGCCTTCGAGCAGCCCGGACGTGGACACCTTGAGGATGGCTTCGTTACTCGACGAGAAGGTCACCTTCGCAGTTACATCGACCTCGACGCCGGTGTTGAGCAGCGCGATGGCCTGCAGCTGCGTCTCTCTCCGAGGTCGAGGGCGACCTTGCCGCGGATCTCGAGCCGCGTGATCTGGTCGCTCGAGCCATCGTCGCCGCGACCCCGCACGTTGACTTTTACCGAGGCCCTGATTCCGTCCACGATCGACAGGAGGTCGCAGGTGCCGGCGCCGACAGCTTCGAGCACCTTGCCGCGGATATCGAGCCTGATGATGTTCCCGACCCGCGCCCTGATGTGTGTGTTCAGGTTCGCCGAGATGGCGCCGACCAATGCCGTAAGGCCACAGTCTCCCGGAGCCAGCGCGCGCAGTTCTCCCGACGCCGACACCGTTGCCACGGCGGCATTGCTGACCGACAGCAGCGCCTTACTCGTGACGTCGGAATTCCACCGCCGGCAAGCGTTGCCACCACCCTGATTTGCGCGCTGTCACCAACGGTGAGTGTTGCTGGAGCTTCGATCTTGAGCGAGACGATCGCGTTAGGTCCCGTGAACTCCGACGAACCCCGGTTGACCGGGCGCCGTCGGCGACGCCGAGTTTCCCCCGCAGGCCAGCGCGAATGTGAGTGCCGCGCCGGCGGCGAGTGTGAACATGCGTTTCATCACTCTGCACCTCCGATCCCCGTGGAGCACGAGGTGTGCCCGCGATCGGTTCTGTGGCCGATCTCTGGCAGTCGCCGCCGGCGCCAGAACTGTGATCAGAGCAACCTTTCGAACGCAACGCATTCTCCGGGCTGCACTTCCATGAGGACCCGCCGAAACACTCCAGAGGGGCCACACCGGCTGTCGGATTGCCACAGGAAGATTTCTCGCACGGGGCGGGATGGGTTGCGCGCTCTTGAATTACAGAAAAACGCCGTCCGGAAGCATGCCGCCAGGCATCCCTCTTACATACTGTTGGCAACGACTGACTCAGTGCAGACGGGCTGCCTGATTAGATGGAGCGATGGTGCTGCAACCGCAACCGCGACTACGCGCACACGTCGACATGCTCGCGGGCACGATCGGCGAGCGAAACATCTGGCGATACAGCGGTCTTCAGCAGGCCGCCGAGTACATCGTTGATGCGTTCACCGCGAATGGATACGCTGTCCTTCGGAGCTGCTTCGAAATCTCCCAGGCGCCGGTCTGCAATCTCGAAGCGACGCTCAACGGAACATCGCGCGCAGAAGAGATCGTCGTGCTCGGGGCTCATTACGATACGGTGCCCCAGAGCCCGGGTGCGAACGACAACGGGACAGGTGTCGCGGCGCTGCTCGAGCTCTCGCAGCGATTCGCACGGCGGCCCCACGCCCGCACGCTCAAGTTCGTGGCGTTCGTCAACGAGGAGCCGCCGTTCTTTCAGACACCGCAGATGGGGAGCGTGGTGTACGCGAACGCGGCAAAGGCACGCGGCGACCGGATCGTCGCGATGCTGTCGCTCGAGACGATGGGCTATTACTCGGACGTCGCAGGCAGCCAGCGGTATCCGCTGCCCCCGGGCGGGAGCTATCCCGATACCGGCAATTTCATTGGGTTCGTTTCGAATCTCGGGTCGGCGCGGCTGCTGCTCCGCGCCCGCCGGGCGTTCCGCCAGCGCACCCGTTTTCCATTGCAGAGTGTTGCCCTGCCGTCGGCGGTTCCAGGCGTGGGGTGGTCGGACCACTGGTCGTTCTGGGAGGCCGGGTACCCGGCACTCATGGTCACCGACACCGCCCCGTTCCGATATCCCTGGTATCACACAGCGGAAGACACGCCCGACAGGATCTGCTACGAGCCGTTTGCGCACGTCGTCGATGGCCTCGAACACGTGGCGGCGACGCTCGCCGGTGGGCTGTAAAGCCGAGCTAAACCTGCCCGGGCCGCGTGCCGATAGGGCATTTATGGGTGGCTGTCTGATTCTGCACGACGCACGCATCGAGAAAAACATTCCCTTGGCGGCACTCAGTGCCAGGACATTCTTGAGTCCTACGATCGTGCGAAAGATTGACGAAGGTCGGTTCGACGAGCTGCCGCCGGGCCTGTATGCGCGGTCGTACGTGAAGTCGTTCGCCGCCGAGGTCGGCCTCGACCCCGGGGACGCGCTCAAAGCCGTCGAGCACCTGCTCCCCGGCGCGCCCGATCCGCTGCCGGTGATGCGCGAACTGAAGGGGCCAACGGTTACCGATCGATTCCTTGCGATGGCGGCGCGGTTTCGCACGCGCGAAGGCGCCTGGCGCTTGCCGGAACGGGATGTACGTGAAGAGCACGACGATCCAGGACTCGAGCACGGTGTGTCGGCGTTCCAGCAACAGCTGGTGCGGCTCGGCTGTGCAACCGTGGATGCGATGGTGCTGCTGGCGATGAACGGGGCGGTCGTCCTGGTCGTTGCGATCGGGACGGGCCTGTCGCCCTCGTCGCTCCTTGGCCAGCCGTTCGCGCTCGCGACGCTCTGTGCCGTGCCAACCGTGCTGTACTTCGTGCTGTTTGGCGGGATTGCGGGCAGAACGCCGGGCGGATGGGTATGCCGCATGCCGGAGTCCCAGGCGCACGCGCCGCTCACGCTGGATACCATTTTGCGGCGGAGCGTTGCGCCGGGTTCGTACTTCGACCCGCAGCGTGAAGGAATGTCCCGACCAGCGCTCGTCGGACGAAGATCCTAGGTAGGTGGAGCTCCGCGCCTCGCGCGCCTCACGGAGTGTGGACGATTAACGCGTCCCGTCGGCTGGCATCCCGATCCGCCGGCGCCACTCCGCATAGAAGGCCTCCGGCTGGACGCCGTGACGGCTCAGCGCCTGGTCCACCGTATGTCCGTTCCCAAGTAACTGGAGGAACGATCCTGCATGCGGGCTGACGCGCTCATACAGCAGCTGCGCGCCAATCTGACTCTGCGCGTAGGCGATCAGCGCCGTCGCGCCGTCGAGCCCGCCGAACCCCTCGACAAGCTCCTCGAGCCGAATGCGGATGCGTGCCGCGCGCAGCGCCTTCGAGGCCCAGGTCTTGTCCCCCGGCTCAAAGTAGCTCGCCAGGCCCTCGCTGAGCCACGCCGGCACGCCGGCGCCTCCCGCATGCCGCACCACCGAGTGGACGTATTCGTGAACCACCACGCGCTCGAGCGCCTGCAGTGACCGCAGCGCACCGCCGACCGGAAGCCTGATGCGTCCGTCGTACCCGCCACTTGCCCACGCAGGGGCGCGCGTGACGTCGCGGAACTGTTGATTCGAATAGAGGATGACGTCGAGCGCCGCACCCGGGTAGACGTTCAGCGTCTTGCCGATATTCCAATACGCAGACTCGAGGACGGCCGAGACGTGCTCACCGACGGCCTTTTGGTGCGGACCTTCGAACAGGACATTGAAGTGGACGCCCGGCTGCGTCTGGAAGCTCTGATGTAGCGCCGCTTCCTTCCGCCACTGCGCCAACTGCGACGCGATCGTGGGATCCTGCGGCGCGATCGCCGCGGCCCCCTCCAGCATCCGCACTGCCAGGTCGAGATCCGCTGCATCGTAGGCGACCTGCGCCAGCAGCACCATCGCCTGGATGAATTTCGGGTTGTATTCGATCGCGCGTTTCAACGACGAGATCGCGGCGTCCGTCCTCCCGAGCGCGAGCGACGCCTGGGCGCTGCCGTAGTGAAGCACGGCGTCGCGAGGAGACCGGTCCAGCGCGTCACGGAAAATCGCTGCCGCCTTCGAGGCGTCGCCACGCTGCAGCGCGACCCAGGCGTCCGGCGCCGCCAGCTCCTGCGAGACGACGGTCGTCGCAAAGGACGAGAACAGCAGCAGGGCAACCAGGAATCGGCGGACACGTTGGGCGACCATCGGCGCAACGCACGGCAAACGGTATGCCTCGCGGCAACCGTTGTGTTGTCGAAGGTTTCTGCTCCGCCTGACGCCGGCTGATTACGTTTCCGTCGAGTTACCCTCGTTGCGGTCAGCGGGCGGGTGGGGGGCGTGCAATTTACCGTCCACTGAGACCTGTGCGGTATGCTTTCGCAACACCCCAATGAAAGGGACGCGGATTCTGCTCGTGGACGACTTCGAAGACGCCCGCGAGATGTACACGACCTATCTTCAGTTCGAAGGGTTCGAGGTGCTGACTGCCTCGACGGCCGTCGAGGCGTTGAAGCTCGCCGCCGCGGAGGATCTCGACCTCATCCTCATGGACGCCGGCCTGCCGGGCATGACCGGATGGGATGCGATCGTCGCCTTGAAGAACGATGACCGGACGAAAGAGATACCCGTCCTGATGCTCACCGGCCACGTGCTGAAGGAATCGCAGGACCGCGCTGCGGAAGCGGGTGCCGACGGGTTCATTCCGAAGCCCTGTCTGCCCGACGAATTGTTGCGTGAGATCCGGCACGCCCTCAAATCGCGCGCGACCCGCGGCGAGGAGACCGGCGCCCAGCAGCAGGACCGCACGCGGAGCGCCAGCGCGGAAACGCGCGCCCGCCTCAAACGTGCTCGCGAGCGCAAAGAACGCTGATCCCCTATTGACATGTAGCGCTCGGTGTAAATCGTGTCGTAGTGATTCCACGCCGTGACCGGTGAGGACGCGGACGCGGCCGCGTAGAC
>Ga0136617_10001454_pt1 | contig 21055 bp, 24 predicted proteins | sample AntDrymUQ3222106_2_FD_129672 | JGI IMG/M metagenome (GOLD analysis project Ga0136617, IMG submission 129672) | Polar desert sand microbial communities from Dry Valleys, Antarctica - metaG UQ322 (21.06) | ecosystem: Environmental > Terrestrial > Soil > Desert | place: Antarctica: Dry Valley...
AGCTGCTCGCCGCCGCCGCCCCCCGAGGCGCCCTCGGGCGTGGTCTCGGCGGCCGGGCTCGGCGTCGCCGCTCCTCCGCCGCCGCTCTCCTCGTCGTCGTCGCCGCAGCCGGCGAGGGCGAGGCAGAGGGCGGCGGCAAGCGTGGCGGTCTTGCGCATGGGGTCTCCTTCGAGCTAGTTCAGGGACGCGGTCAGGACATCGGTCATGCTCGTGCGGGCGCGGCGGATGACGCGGATCGCGTCGTACTCGCCGCGGCGGGCCGCGGTGGTGAGCACGACGTAGGCGCGGCCGCGGGTGTCGGCGCGGAACGTGCCCGCGCTCGCGCTCCAGCCGGGCGCGTCGCAGCGGACCTCGTAGACGATTCCGGGGTCGGGCGGCAGGTCGCGCACCCACAGGCGCAGCGTCGTGCCGCCGGCGGCGCTCTCCAGCTCGGCGCGGCCGGCCGCGGTCGTGCCGGCAACGGGCCGCAGCTCGACCGGGTACCCGCGAGCGTCGTCGTCGCGGCTCAGCACGAGCGCGAGGGCGACGGCCGCCACCGCCGCGACGGACGCGGCGGCGAGCAGCGCCGGCCGCGCGGCGAGGCGCCGCCACCCGCCCGATCGCTCCGGATCGCGGCCCTCCGCGGGCCTCGTCCCCTCGCGCGCCACCGCGTCGAGCACCCGCTCCTCGACCGCCGGCGCGGGCGCCCCCGGCTCGACGGGGCCGGCGAGCGAGAGCAGCGCCGGCAGCCCGGCCAGCCGGGCGTGCTCGCGAACGCAGTCCGCGCAGCGCGACAGGTGCCGGCGGACCGCCTCCGCCTCGTCGGGCTCGAGCGCGCCGAGCACGTAGGCGCCCAGCTCCTCGCGCACGTGGTCCTCTTCGCTCACCGGATCCCCTGCTCCTCGAGCGCCAGGCGCAGCGAGCGCAGGGCGTACCACGTGCGGCTCTTGACGGTCCCCACCGGCAGCTCGCAGCGCTCGGCGATCTCGCGCACGCTCAGGCCCTGGAAGTGCGCGAGCCGGATCACCTGCCGGTGCTCGGGCGAGAGCCGCTCGAGCGCGCCGGCGACCTGCCAGCCGAGCATCGCCTGCTCGATCGTCGGCCCGACGGCGGAGTCCACTCCCGCCTCGTGCAGGGCGAGCGCGGGGCGTGCGGAGGCGCGTCGGCGCGCGTCGATGATCGCGTGGCGGGCGATCTGGTAGAGCCAGGTGCGCACGCTGCCGCGCCCCGGGTCGTAGGTCGCGCAGTGCCGCCAGGCGCGCGTGAACACCTCCTGCACGACCTCCTCGGCCGCGCCGCGCTCGCCCAGCGAGTTGAGCGCGAAGCCGTACAGCTCGCCGGAGTAGGCCTCATACAGCGCCCGCATCGCCTCGCCGGTGTCGTCACCGCGCATGCGCTTCAGGAGCTGGGCGTCGCCGGTCGCCATGGCCTGCTGCGGTATACGGCCCGAGCCTGACCGCGGTTCGAGCCTCCGTCAACCCCGCAGCGCGGCCCACAGCGCGGCATCCGGCCGGCCGGCGTGGCGCTCGCCGTCGACGAACAGCGTCGGCGTGGTCGCGACGCCCGCCCGGATGCCGCCGCGGAAGTCCGCGCGCACCCGCTCGGCGACGGCGTCCGAGCGGCGGTCGGCGTCGAAGCGGGCCAGGTCGAGCCCGAGCCGCTCGGCGCGGGCCCACAGGTGCGGGTCCTCGAGCCGGCCCTGGTCGGCGAACAGGGCGTCGTGGAAGGGCCAGAAGGCGTCCTGGCGCGCGGCGGCCTCGGCCGCGCAGGCGGCCGCCTGCGCACGCGGGTGGCTCGAGCGCACGGGGAAGTGGCGGAACGCCACCCGCAGCTCCAGCTCGTGCAGGCGCACATCGACCGCCGCGCAGAACGGGCACTCGTAGTCGCCGTAGACGATCACGAGCCGGGCGCCGGCCGGCCCCCGCACGTGGTCGGCGGCGGAGAGCGCCGGCAGCGGGGCGGAGCCGAGTTCGGTCAGGTCGCGTCGAGCGCGTCGAAGATCAGGTTCGCGCCCGGCAGGTCGCCGGGCGAGTCGGCTTCGTGGCTCCAGCGCACGACACCGTCGGGCCCGATCATCACGAGCGCGCGCTGCGCGAAGCCGCCTGGGTGCAGCACGCCGAAGACGCGGCAGGCGGCGCCCTTGGGCTCGAAGTCCGACAGCTGCTCGATCGTCACGCCGAGCTTGTCGCGGAACGCCCGCTGGGACCACACCGCGTCGCAGGAGACGCCGTAGAGCGTCACGCCGCGCGCCTCGAAGTCGCCGACCACCTCCTGGTAGACGCTCAGCTGGTCCGTGCAGACGGGCGAGAACGCGAACGGGTAGAAGACGAGCACGGTGGTGCCGCCCCGGAGGTCCTGGCGGGTGAAGGGAGGGTCGCCCTCGAAACGCGCGAGCGAGAACTCGGGCACGGGCCGCCCGGCCTCGATGACCGCCACCGCTAGCGCCGCAGGCCGAGCTCGCGGATGAGCGAGCGGTAGCCCTCGAGGTCCTTCTTCTGCAGGTAGTTGAGGAAGCGCCGGCGGCGGCCGACGAGCATCAGCAGGCCACGGCGCGAGTGGTGGTCGTGCTTGTGCGCGCGCAGGTGCTCGGTCAGCTCGTTGATGCGGCGCGTGAGCATCGCGATCTGGACCTCGGTGGCCCCGGTGTCGCTCTCGTCGCGCCCGAAGCGGGTGACCAGCTCGCGCTTGTCCTCTGCAGTCATGGTCATGTGCGGTGGAGCAGGCTAGCAGCAGATTGGGTCCCACCCACCCGCCCCACCCGGCTCTAAGCGGCGATCCGGCGGGCGTCGTCGACGTCCCGGTGCATCTGCTCCACGAGCGCGTCGACGGTCTCGAAGCGGCGCTCGCCGCGGAGGCGCTCGAGGAAGTCCAGCCGCAGCTCGCGCCCGTAGAGGTCACCCTCGTAGTCGAGCAGGTAGGCCTCCACGAGCAGCCCGCGGCCGGTGTGGAAGGTGGGGCGCACGCCGACGTTGACGGCGGCCAGGCGGTTCTCCCCGCCGACCTGGGCGCGGCAGGCGTAGACGCCGTGGCCGGGCACCGTGAGCGCGCTCTCGGGCACGAGGTTCGCCGTCGGGAAGCCGAGCGTGCGCCCGCGCTCGTCGCCTCCGACGACGGTGCCGCGCATCTGGAACGGCGCGCCCAGGAAGCGCCGCGCCACGTCGACCTCGCCCGCCGTGACCAGGCCGCGGATGTGCGTGGAGGAGACGATCTCGCCGTCCAGCTCGACCAGCTCGGCCACGCGCGTCGTGAACCCCGGCTGGGAGCGCAGCAGCTCCGCGTCGCCCTGCGCGCGGTGGCCGAAGCGGAAGTTCTCCCCGATCGAGACGGTGCGAGCGCCGAGGCGCTCGATCATCACGCGGTCGACGAACGCCTGCGCCGACTGCGCCGCGAAGGAGCCGTCGAACGGGATCACCACCAGCTCGCGCACGTCCAGCTCGGCGATCAGGTCGGCCTTGACCGCCAGCGGGGTCAGCAGCTTCGGCGCCGAGTCGGGCGCCACCACGGCGCGCGGGTGCGGCTCGAAGGTCAGCACCGTGTCGGCACCGCGGATGACCTCGCGGTGGCCCACGTGGACGCCGTCGAACTCTCCCACCGCGAGGTGGCGATCGCGCGGCCGTGCGTCCAGGAGCCAGGTGACGTCGATGTGGGGCATCAGCCGCGGAAGCCTACGACGGGCTTGAGGGTGCCGTCCGGACGCGGTTCGGCGAGCGCGATCAGGCCGTCCGCGTCCGTCAACCGAACCGGGGTCAGATCTTGCAATCCAGCACCGCCTGCTGGATTGCAAGATCTGACCCCTCTGCCGTGAGCGGCGTGGCGGGCGGCCTCGCCGTCGAGCCGGACCTCGGGCAAGAACGCGAGCGCGTCAGCCAGCGGCACGAGGCGCTCCTCGTCGGCGTCGGCGACGTCGAAGGCGCCGATCGCCGTGCGCCGCAGCGCGAGGCAGTAGGCGTCGCCGAGGTCGGCCACGAGCGAGCGCACGTACGTGCCCGAGGAGCACTCGATCGCCAGGCCCGCGCGCTCGCCGTCGCGCCACAGCGCCTCGAAGCGCGTCACCGTCACCTCGCGCTCGGCCGGCTCGACCGCCTCGCCGCGGCGGGCCCGCGCGTACGCGCGCTCGCCGCCCACCTTGACCGCGGAGTAGGCGGGCGGGCGCTGGCGGATCCGGCCCGTGGGCAGCACGAGCGGCTCGGGCGGCGTCCGCCCCGGCGCCAGCACGCCCTCGGGGTCGCCGGTGGTCGAGGTCCACCCCAGCCGCGCCACCGTCTCGTAGCGCTTGGGCAGCGCCATCAGGTAGCGCTGCACGCGCGTGGCGCGCCCCACCAGCACCAGCAGCAGCCCGGTCGCGAACGGGTCCAGCGTGCCGGCGTGGCCGACCTTCACGCCGCGCTCCAGCCGCCGCCGCGTGGCCGCCACCACGTCGTGGGAGGTCACCCCGGCCGGCTTGTCGGCGAGGATGACGCCGTCCGTCAAAGCTGGCGCGCGAGCTCGGCGCGCAGGACCTCGACCAGCTCTGCGAAGGCGAGGTCGGTCGAGAAGCCCGCCGCCCGGCGGTGGCCTCCCCCGCCCTGCGAGCGCGCGATCTGCGAGACGTCGATGCGGTCGTCGGTGGCCCGCAGCGAGACCTTGCGCCGCGGCGCCGAGTCGGTCAGCAGGTCGCGCACGAGGCCCGCGACGGCGGTCCCCTCGACCGAGCGCAGGTGGTCGACGATGCCCTCGGAGTAGCTCTCGTCGGCCCCGGTCGAGCGGTAGTCCTCGAGCGTGAGGTGGGTGACGGTGAGCAGGCCGCCGTCGTAGCGCTCGACGCCGTTCAGCCCGCGCGCCAGCAGCGCCAGCTTGCCCTGCGGGACGCCCTCGTAGAGCCGCCGGTAGATGCCGTGCGCATCGACGCCTCCTGCCAGCAGCGCGGCGGCCATCTCGTGCGCCCGCGGGCCGGTGTTCTCGTACATGAAGCGCCCGGTGTCGGTGACCAGCCCGACGTAGAGCGCCTCGGCGATCGCCGGCGTGACCTCCACGCCGAGGTCGCCCATCAGGTCCCACACCATCTCGGCCGTGCAGGAGGCAGAGCCGTCGACGTGGTTGACGGTCCCGAAGCGCGTGTTGTCGTGGTGGTGGTCGATGTTGAGGATGCGGTGGTCCTCGTGCTTGAGCACGTCGGCCGGCGTGCGGTCGATGTTGCCGCAGTCCAGGAACACGAGCACGCGCTCGCGGAGGTCCGCCGGGGGCTCGGTGACGAGGCCGCCCAGGCGGATGAAGCGGTACTCGTAAGGCAGCGGGAACTCGTCGGCGGCCACGAACGCCAGCGCGTCCTTGCCGATCGCGGCGAGCACCTGCTGCATCGCGGCCAGCGAGCCGACGGCGTCGCCGTCCGGGCGCTCGTGGGTGGTGAGCAGCAGCTTGTCCGCGCGGCGCAGCTCGTCCAGCAGCTGGGTGCGCGAGGCCGACGCGCCGTTCTCCGAGGTCATTCCGGCGCCTCGGAGTCGATCAGCTCGGCGATCCGCAGCCCGCGGTCGGCCGAGTCGTCGTAGAGGAACTGCAGCGTGGGCGTGTTCTTCAGCCGCAGCTGCCCCGCGACCCGGCGCTGCAGGTAGCCGTGGGCGGACTCCAGGCCGTCGATCGAGCGCCGGCGGACGGCGTCGTCGCCCAGCACGGAGACGAACACGCGCGCATGGCGCAGGTCGGGTGATGTCTCGACGGCGGTCACGGTGACGAACCCGACGCGCGGGTCCTTGATCTCAGAGGTGATCGCGTCCGACAGGACCTCCCTCATGGCCTCGTCGACGCGGCGCATCCGGTCGTTGGTCATCGTAGTGACTCCAAATCGCTCCACGAGGCGATTCGCCGCTCGGTGCGAACCCCCTGCGGGAAGTGCGCGTCGAGCATCCGCACGACCCGGTCGGCGGCCTCCTCGCAGCGTCCCGGCGAGCCCTCCGCGAACGCGACGGCCAGCGTCGAGCGCTGCCACGTGTCCTGGTGGGCGACCTCCGCCACCGAGGCGCCCATGCGCTCGCGCAGGTGCGCCTTGACGCGGTTCAGCCCGGCGCGCTTGGCCTTCAGCGAGCCGGCGTCGGGAAAGTGCAGGTGGACGCGCATGAGCACGACGAACGCTCGTTCGCGATCAGATCCCACCCCCCGCCCCCAACACCGTTAGGACAGCGTGCGCTCGACCTGGCGGGTGTCGTACGCCTCGATCACGTCGCCTTCCTTGACGTCGGCGTAGTTGTTGAGCACGATGCCGCACTCGAACCCGGACAGGACCTCGCGGACGTCGTCGTTGACACGCCGCAGCGACGCGATCTCGCCGTCGTAGACGATCGTGCCGTCGCGGACGAGGCGGACCTTGCCGCCGCGCGTGATGCGCCCGTCGGTGACCATCGAGCCGGCGATCGTGCCGACGCGCGAGGCGCGGAAGATCGCGCGCACCTCGGCGGTGCCGACGGTCTCCTCGACCTCCTCGGGCTTGAGCATGCCCTGCATGGCGTCGCGCAGCTCGTCGATTGCGCGGTAGATGACCGAGTAGCCGCGGATCTCGACGCCCTCGCGGTCGGCCAGCTGCGCCGCCTCGCCGACCGGCCGGACGTTGAAGCCGAGCACGATCGCGTCGGACGCCGCGGCCAGGTTGACGTCGGACTCGGTGATGCCGCCGACGCCCGTGCGCACGACGTTGATCGTGATCTCGTTCTGGGGCAGCTTGGCGATCTCGTCCTCGAAGGCCTCCAGCGAGCCGGACACGTCCGCCTTGAGCACGAGCGCCAGCTCGGTGACGAGCGCGCCGCGCTGCTGGTCGAAGATCGTCTCGAGTGAGAACTTCTTGCCGCCGCGGCGGGCCTGCTGCTCGAGCTTGAGCCGCGTCGCGCGCTCACCGGCGATCTGGCGGGCCTTGCGGTCGTTCTCGGCGACGCGCACGAACTCGCCCGCCTCCGGGACGGAGTCGAAGCCGAGCACCTCGACGGGCATCGACGGCCCGGCCGTCTTGACGCGCGCGCCGTGGAAGTCGTGCATCGCGCGCACGCGGCCCCAGTGGGCGCCGGCCACCACCGCGTCGCCGACCTTCAGCGTGCCGCGCTGGACGAGCACGGTCACCACGCTGCCGCGGCCCGGGTCCAGCTTGGACTCGATGACCTGCCCGGAGGCCTCGGTGTCGGGGTTGGCCTTCAGCTCCTCGACCTCGGCCACGAGCAGGATCGACTCCATCAGGTCGTCGAGGTTCTGCCGCGTCTTGGCCGAGACGTCGACGAACATCGTCTCGCCGCCCCACTCCTCCGGCTGCAGGCCGAGGTTGGTCATCTCGGTGCGCACGCGGTCGGGCTGCGCGCCCTCCTTGTCGATCTTGTTGACGGCCACGACCATCGGGACGTCGGCGGCCTTCGCGTGGTCGATCGCCTCGCGGGTCTGCGGCATCACGCCGTCGTCGGCCGCCACCACGATCACCGCGATGTCGGCGACCTGGCCGCCGCGGGCGCGCATGGCCGTGAACGCCTCGTGGCCGGGCGTGTCGAGGAACGTGATCGGCCTGCCGTCGTGGCGGACCTGGTAGGCGCCGATGTGCTGGGTGATGCCGCCGGCCTCGCCCTCGGCCACCTCGGTCTCGCGCACGGCGTCCAGCAGCGAGGTCTTGCCGTGGTCGACGTGGCCCATGATCGTCACCACGGGCGCGCGGTCCTGGAGGTCGTCGGCGGCGTCCTCGAACTCGGGCTCAGCGTCCGCCTCGTCGGCGGCGTGGACGATCTCGATCTCCTTGTCGAACTCGTCCGCGATGACCTGGATCGCGTCGTCGGAGAGCGTCTGCGTGAGCGTGGCCATCTCGCCGAGCGTCATCAGCTTCTTGATGACCTCAGGGACCGCCACGCCGAGGTACTCGGCGACGTCCTTGACCGTCGAGCCGGAGTTGACGCGGATCGTGTCGGCCTTCAGGACGGAGACGTCCTGGGGCTGCGGCTCCTGGTAGGTGCCGCGGCGCCGGCGGCCGCCGCGGCGCGGCGGGCGGCGCGGGGGCCCGCCGCCGGGGCCGCCGGGCCCGCCGCCCGGGCCCTGCCGGCGCGCGGCCTGCGAGTCGATCACCACGCGGCGCACGCCGCCGGTCGAGCCGGGGGCGCGCTCGCCCTGCAGCGAGGAGCGCGTGGGGCGCTTGGCGCGGTCGCCGCCGCCGTCCTGGCCGTCCTGGCCGTCCTCGGCGGGCTTGCCGTCGGCCGGGGCGTCGGTGCCGGCCGGCGGGCGTGGGGCGCGCGGCGCCGGGCGGTCGAAGCCGACGCCGGTGTGCGCCGCCGCCGGCGCCGCCGCGGCCTTCTTCTTGGCGCCGTTCGCGGACGCCGCCTTGGGCTTGGCCTTGCCCGTCAGCGCGGCGTCGGCGAGCTCGGTGTCGACCGCCGTGGCGGCGGCCTTGACCTCCAGGCCGTAGGCCTGCAGGCGCTTCATGACCTCGCTCGAGGGCATGTCGTACTGCTTGGCTAGTTCGTGGACGCGCTTCTTGGCCATGTGGAGATGAAGTCTAGGGTTCTTTCGGGGATCTTCAGGGGCGCCTTGAAGGCGCGTTGGAGGCCGCGGCGGGCGATCGCCGCCTCCCAGCAGTCGAGGTTCTCGTGCAGCCAGGCTCCGCGGCCCGGCGCCCGCGCCTCCGGGTCGGGCACGACGTCACCCTCCACGGTAGCGAAGCGGTGAAGCTCGGTCCGCGGGGCGCGCACGCCGCAGCCGGCACAGCGCCGGCTCGGTTTATGCCTGCCCGATGACGTCGGTGTCCTTGTTCTCGAGCGCCTGGTGGCTGTCGAGCCCGCAGTAGCGCGAGTTGGGCAGCGCTGCGTTCGGGCAGCGGCGCCCGTTGCCGAGGATGGCGGCGCAGCGGCCGCCGACCTCCTCCTCCTCGTAGCCGCCGTCGGACTCCTCCTTGGCGAACTCGGTCTCGGAGCGGATGTCGACCCGCCAGCCGGTGAGCCGGGCGGCGAGCCGGGCGTTCTGGCCCTCGCGCCCGATCGCCAGCGACAGCTGGTCGTCGGGGACGATCACCGTGGCCTGCTTGTTCTCGTCGTTGACGAGCACCTCGCGCACGCGCGCCGGGCTCAGCGCCTTGGCCACGAAGCGGGCCGGCTCCTCGTTGTAGGGGATGATGTCGATCTTCTCGCCGCGCAGCTCGGAGACGACCATGCGCACGCGCGAGCCGCGCGGCCCCACGCACGCGCCGACGGGGTCGACGCCGTCGGCGTGCGAGATGACGGCGATCTTCGAGCGGTAGCCGGGCTCGCGGGCGACGTCGGTGATCTCCACCAGGCCGTCGGCGATCTCGGGCACCTCCAGCTCGAACAGGCTCTTGATCAGCTCCGGGTCGCGCCGGGAGACGATGATGCTCGGCCCGCGCGTGGAGGAGGAGACCTCCTTGATGACGGCCTTGATCCGCTGCGAGTGGTCGTAGCGCTCGCCTTCCACCTGCTCGGACTTCGGCAGCAGCGCCTCGACGCGCTCGCGCAGCTGCACGAGCGTGTAGCGGGAGTCGGACTGCTGGACGATGCCGGTGATCAGCTCGCCCACGCGGTCGCGGTACTCCTCGAACATCATGTCGCGCTCCGCCTCGCGGATGCGCTGCAGGATGACCTGCTTGGCGGTCTGCGCGGCGATCCGGCCGAAGTCGTGCGGCGTGACGTCGCGGGTCTCGATCCGATCGGCGAACTCGGCCAGGCGCTCGGGCGCGATCTCGGGCGCCTCGGGGATGATGACCTCACCCGTCTCGGGGTCCACGCGGCGCTCGAGCTCGCCGGAGGCCAGCTCCTCGGCCTCGTCGAGCAGCTGGTCCTCGAGGTCCTCGGGCAGCAGCAGCTCCTCGACGCGGTACTCGCCCAGCTCGGGGTCCATCGTCACGCGCGCGTAGCGGGCGGCGCCCGGCTGCTTCTTGTAGGCCGACAGCAGCGCGTCCTCGAGCGCTCGCAGGAGCTTGTCCTCGGAGATGCCCTTCTCGCGCGCCAGACTGCGCACGGCGTCGACGATCTCTTGCGACATGGCTCTCAGTCTCCCAGGAGGTTGGAACGGTGGATGTCGGCGTAGGCGATCGACACCACGCCGGTGTCGGCGGCGACGGTGACCTCGTCGTCGGTCGCGCCGAGCAGCTCGCCCGTGAAGGAGGTCCGGCCGTGGTGGTCGCCACGCGTGCGCACGCGCGCGCGACGGCCCACGAAGCGGCGGAAGTGGTCGGGCTTGGACAGCGGCCGCTCCGTGCCGGGCGAGGAGACCTCGAGCGCGTACTGCTCGCGCACGGCCGCCAGGTGGCCGGTCACGCGCTCGCACAGCGCGAGCGAGACGCCGCCGGGGTGGTCGATGAACAGGCGGACGAGGGAGCCCCCGACGAACTCGGCGAGCAGCACCTCGACCTCGGGCTCCGCCTGGGACAGGCGGGCCTCGATGTCGGCCTGGATCGCGCTCATGCTCACTTCACCCCCTTCATGGAAAAAGCGGGCTAGTGCCCGCTTTCTCATGCGACACGGCCTTGCGGCCGAAACGAAAGCTGTGCGGTTCAGACTAGCATCGCGCGAGCCGCCCGTCAGCGGTCCGTAAGGGCGGTGCCGGGCGGCTAGGCGGCCTTCGCCGCGCGCTCCCGGTAGATGCGGTAGTCGCGCCGCTCGGGGCGCAGCTGGGCGGCCAGCGCCAGCGGCTTGCGGGCCTCCTTGTGGCGGCCCAGCAGCATCAGCGAGCGGCCGAGGCAGAACAGCGCGAAGTCGTTCGTGGGCGCGCGCTCGACGACCGCCTCGAACTCCACGCGGGCCGCCTCGAACTGGCTCGAGCGGAAGTAGGCCCGCCCCAGCGCCTCGCGGATCGAGGTCTTCTCGGGCTCGAGGTCGCGGGCCTTGGAGAGCGGCACCGTGGCGGAGTTGAAGTCGCCCGCCTCGAGCAGGGCGGTGCCGCGCTTGAACAGGTCGTAGACGTCGTCCATCGCCCGTCGATTGTAGGCCGCGGCCCGCCGCTCAGCGCGGCCGAGGCGGCAGCGCCCACCACGCGCGGACGCGCCCGGCCAGGCCGCCCCCGCGCCCCAGCTCCGCGCGCACCGCGCGCCGCCCGGCCGCCGACGGAGCGGCCGCCCGCGGCCCGTAGCGCTGGTCGCGCAGCGCCCGCAGGTAGCCCGCTGCGGCGGGCGTGCGCGAGAAGCGATCCTCGAGCGTGCGCAGCGTCGCGGCGGGTCCCGGCGCCCGGCGTGCGCGCACGAGCGCCCGCTCCAGCTCGGCCAGCGGGCCCCAGCCCGCGGCGAGCCGCCGCCGGCGGCGGCGCAGCAGCCACAGGCCGAGCGTCGCCGCCGCGAGCGCGGCGACGGCGAGCAGGGCGATCCGGGTCCACGGCGTCCCGGTGTCGTCGACCGCGCTGAGGCCGCGACCCGGGTCGCTGCGGATGTCGCCGCCGAGGTCGGGCACGCCCATCGAGGCGGCCTCGGCGCTCGGGGCGCCCTCCTGGGCCTGGGAGCGCGCGGGCGCCAGCGTCGGCGTCGGGTCGAACGTCACCCACCCGATGCCCTGGTAGTAGACCTCCACCCACGAGTGGGCGTCGAGGTCGCGCACCACGTACTCGCGCGCCTTGCGGTCATACGAGCCCGACGTGAAGCCGGTGGCCACCCGCGCGGGGACGCCGCCCATGCGCAGCAGCAGCGCCATCGCGCCCGAGAACTGCTGGCAGTAGCCGGCCTTCGCGTCGAACAGGAATCCTTCGAGGTTCTCGGCCGCGGGCGGGGGCGTCTCGGTGTAGGCGAACTCGTCGCCGCCGAGGTGGCGCTGGACCGCCTGGACGTAGCTCTCCTGGGAGTCGGCGCCGCGCTTGAGCCGGCGGGCGAGCGCGTAGGAGCGGGCGTAGGCGCCCTCGCTCATCGTGCGCACGGCCGGCTGCGGTGCCTGGCGCGGCTGGGCGACCGGCCTGGCCAGCGGCGGGCCGCCGACCGCGAAGGACGGGAACTGGACCAGGTCGCCGTCGAGCTGCTCGCCGGAGACCGCGTCCACCGCTACGGGCGAGGGGTTGACGATGCTGGTGAAGCGCTCGAGGTAGATCGCAGCGGTGGCGGCGGCCGCGCGCCGCGCGCGCTCGTTCGGCGCCGGCGTGTAGACCGTCGCCTCGTAGGCGTCGCCGCGGCGCAGCGAGCGCGTGACGGGGGCGTAGGTGCCGTCGCCGAGCGGCAGCTTCGAGAGCCGCGGCGAGAAGACCTCGCACGCCACGCCGGCGGTCAGGAAGCTCGAGCTGCGCAGGTTGCGGACCGAGACGCGGATCCGCTGCAGCCAGCGCCGGTTCGCGTCGGGCACTCCGGCGCAGTCGGCGCTGGTGCTCGCGCCGCGGTTGCGCATCCAGCGCCGGCCGTCGAACTCGTCCAGGTTCGCCGCCTTCCAGTAGGCCGGCTGGCGGGCCTTGACCCGCAGCAGCTCGCGGCCGTCGCGTGGCCAGTCCAGCGGCCCGTAGGAGTGCTCCCAGTTGAACGCCGTCGTCCGCGACGCGGCGTTGCTCAGCGCCCACGTCTCGTAGTCGAACCACGGCTCGTCGGTGTCGAGCGCGGGCGCGGCGACCATGGCGAGGATCGTCACCGCGAGCGCGAGCATGGCGGCCGCCCCGGCGTCGCCGATCCGCAGCCGCTCGAGCCGCAGGAAGGCGACCACGAGCACCGCCAGCAGCGCGCCGCCGAGGAACTCCGCCTCGCGGTCCAGCGACACGGCGGGCACGGCGTACAGGGTCACGAGCAGCACGAGCGCGACGTTGCGCAGGCCGAGGCCCTTCCGGCGCGGCCAGAACGCGGCCAGCGCCGCCGCGACGGCGAGCACCGTGCCGCCGACGCCGAGCACGATCCGCGTCCACTCGTCGAGGCCGCGGTAGGGCACGCGCGCGCCGGGCAGCGCGGAGATGCCGCGGCCGATGCCGCTCGCCAGCTCGCCCCAGCGGCCGGGACGCAGCAGCTCGTCGGCGACGCCGCCCGCCAGCAGCGCGAGCGCCAGCGTGCCGACCGCGACGAGCGCCGACACGGGCGTGCGCGCCCGCGCGGGCAGCCGGCCGGCCGCCACCAGGCCGAGCATCGCCGCGGTGGCCGCGAGCAGCGCGTAGCCCGCGCGCTCGCTCGCCGCGGGCTCGAGCAGCTGCATCCAGCTCACCGCCGCGAACGCGCACAGCGCCAGGAACGCAAGGCCGCGCGCGGCCGGCACGGCGATCGTGGGCTCGCTCGCCTCGCGCGCCGGCGTCACGCGCTCACCTGCCTCGCGAGCGGCCGTCACACGCTGTCCTGTCTCGCGCTTCGCATGCTCGCCACCGCTACGACTCCGTCGTGACTCGTACGGCCGCGACGGCGGCGGCACCGCCGGTGCGCCCGCCGACGTAGCCCGAGCAGCCGGCGACCTCGAGCACCGCGCGGCGGTTGGGCAGCGCGCCCGGCATCACCAGCAGGCAGCCGCCGGGCGTGCGGCCGAGCCCGCGCGGCGGGCGCTCGACGGGCCGCGCGGACACGTGGATCACGAGGCCGCGGCGGTTCTGAGCCGCGACCAGTGCCGGGCCGGTGCGGTCGTCGAGCAGCGCGAGCCGGACGTGCGCCTGCGGCCAGGCCAGCAGGTCCGGCTCGACGTTGACGGCGCGCCGGTCGCCCGGCAGCAGCAGCGCGGCGCCCTTGCGGCGAGCGAAGTGCAGCAGCAGCGAGCCGGTCGCGCGCACGGCGGCGTCGAGCGCGTCCTGGGAGGCGGGCGCGCGCGGGTCGAGCACGATCAGCGGCCGCGAGTCGGCCTCGGAGATCAGCTTGCGCTCCATCATCCCGTGCCCGCGCGCCACCGACGGCCAGTGGATGCGCGACGCCGGTGACCCCTCGCGGGCCGGGCGCAGCCCGTCGATCTCCGTCTCGGCGGCGGCGATCAGCGCGACGCGGGCGTGCGCCGGCATCGCCTCTCCGCCGGCGGCTGTGACGTTGACTCCGAAGGTGCGCGGCAGCACGAGCAGCTCGTCCTCGTGCTCCCCGCGCACGACGCGCTGGGCGAGTCCGAACGGGTCGCGCAGGACGAGCACCGGGGGCGCCAGCCGGCGCCGCCCGCGGCGGCCGAAGCGGATCTCCACGCGCACCCGCGTGCTGCGGCGCCCGGCCCGGAAGCGCACCGGCTCGGCCAGCAGCGGCTCGTCGATCCAGCCGGGCGGCAGCGGCAGCGCGCCGGAGCGGGCGGTGATCGTGACCGTCAGCGGCTGCTCCTCCAGGACGCTGCGGGCGCTCAGGTCGCGGGTGATCTCCGCCTTCCACGCGCCGGCGGCGATCCAGCCCGCGGCGCCGAGGCCGAGCAGCGCGAGCGCGGAGCCGGTGACGTACAGCGGCTCGGCGTCGAAGGTCCCGGCGACGAGCAGGAGCAGGAGCCCGAGGGCGGCGCAGCCGAAGGCGGAGCGCATGCGCAGATCCTCCTCCCTACGCCGGGCCGGCGCCAGTCCTCAGAGCGCCGGCGTTGCGGCGACGGCGTCGGCGACGATCGCCGAGCGCTCCACGCCGGCGGCCTCCGGGACGAGCATGATCCGGTGTGTGAGCACGGCGTCGGCGAGCGCCTGGACGTCGTCGGGGAGCGCGTGGTCGCGGCCCTCGATCAGCGCCCGCGCCTTGGCGGCGCGCAGCAGCAGCAGGCCGGCGCGCGGCGAGGCGCCCAGCTCCACGCGGCCGTCGGCGCGCGTGTGGCGCAACAGCGCGACGATGTAGTCGCGCAGCGCCTGGGAGGCGTGCACGTGGTGGGCGGCCTCCACGGACTCCACTATCTCGGCGCGGTCGGTCACCGGCTCGAGCTCCAGCACGCGGTCGCCGCCCTCGTGGCCGGCCAGCATGCCGGCCTCGTCGGCGGCGTTGGGGTAGCCGAGCGAGAGGCGGACCATGAAGCGGTCGACCTGCGCCTCGGGCAGCGGGTAGGTGCCCTCGTACTCGACCGGGTTCTGCGTCGCGAAGACCATGAACGGGCGCGCCAGCTCGTGCGACGTCGCGTCGACGGTGACGTGGCGCTCCTGCATGCACTCGAGCATGCCCGACTGCGTCTTCGGCGAGGCGCGGTTGATCTCGTCGACGATCACGATGTTGGCGAAGATCGGGCCGGGGCGGAACTCGAAGCGGCCCTCGCGCTGGTTGTAGACGTTGGTGCCGACGATGTCGGCCGGCAGCAGGTCGGCGGTGCACTGCACGCGCGCGAACTGGCACTCGATCGAGCGCGACAGCGCGCGCGCCAGGGCGGTCTTGCCCACGCCGGGGTAGTCCTCGACGAGGATGTGCCCCTCGGCCAGCAGGCAGACGATCATGTGGCTGAGCTGCTCGTCGCGGACCTTGACGGCGCGCCGCACGTTGTCGGAGATGCGCTGCGCCATCGACACCGCGGCCGCCACCTGGGCGGGCGCGAGGTTCTCGGCTTCAGGTGTGGGCTCGACGGGTTCCATAAGCGCTCAGACCCTGACCTCCGTAGATGAACGACCGCTCAAGAGCGTGTCCAGGATGGCGTCCGCGACATCGGCCTTGGCGGCACGTGGCACGTGGGCGTCACCCGCCGCGGTGACCACGACGACCTCGTTCTCGACGGAGTCGAAGCCGATCGTGGGGTCGGAGACGTCGTTGAGGACGACGGCGTCGAGCCGCTTGCGGACCAGCTTCTCGCGCGCGCGGGCGACGGCGCCCGCGCCGTGCTCGGCGGCGAAGCCGATCAGCGTCTGGCCGGGACGGCGCTCGGCGGCGAGGGCGGCGAGCACGTCCTCCGTGCGCTCCAGGCGCAGGGTCAGCTCGGGCCCGGTCTCGGCCTTCGTGAGCTTGCCCGCGTGCGCGCGGTCGGGCCGGTAGTCGGCGACGGCCGCGGCCATCAGCAGCACGTCGGCGTGCGGGAACCGCTCGCGCGTGGCGGCGGCCAGCTCGGCGGCGGTGGCGACGTCGACGTACTCGATCCCGGGCGCGCGCGGGAGGCCGACGTTCGCCGCGACCACGGTGACCGCCGCGCCGCGGCGGGCGGCCGCCTCGGCGAGCGCGAAGCCCATGCGCCCGGAGGAGCGGTTGCCGACGTAGCGGACGGCGTCGATCGGCTCGCGCGTGCCGCCGGCCGTGACGAGCACCTCGAGGCCGTCGAGCGCGCCGCCTGGGCGGTGGTGGGCAGCGGAGCCGGCCGGCTGCGTCGGACCGGAATCGGCGGCGGTCGAGCCCGGCTCCTCGCCCCCGTCGTCCCCGGCGGCCAGGGCCGCCTCCACCGCGGCCAGCAGCTCGGGCGGCTCGGGCAGGCGGCCGGTCCCGTGCTCCCCCAGCGAGGCGAGCGAGCCGGTGCCGGGCTCCAGGACGGTCGCGCCGCGGGCGCGCAGGCGCTCGAGGTTGGCCTGTGTGGCGGGGTGCTCGTACATCGCGGCGTTCATCGCGGGCGCGAGGACCAGCGGGCGGCGGCACGCGAGCGCGGCGGAGGTCAGCAGGTTGTCGGCCAGCCCGGCCGCCAGCTTGGCCAGGGTGTTCGCGCTGGCGGGCGCGATCACGAACACGTCGGCGCGCTCGACCAGCTCGAGGTGGCTGAGCGGCGCGTGGGCCGGCGTCGGATCGCGGGGGAACGCGCCGCGCAGCTGGTCGGGCTCCCACTCGGTCACCAGCACCGGGGCGCCCGTGATGCCGGCGAAGGAGGCGGTGCCGACGAAGCGCGTCGCCGCCTCGGTCTGGATCACGCGCACCGCGTGGCCGGCCTTGATGGCCAGCCGCGCGAGCTCGAGCGCCTTGTAGGCGGCGATGCCGCCGCTGACGCCGAGGAGGATGCGCGCCATTGGCGGCGGGCGGGGCCGCTCAGCCGCCGCGGTAGCGGTACTTGATCTTGCCGCTCGCGACCTCTTCGAGCGCGATCGTCAGGTAGTTCTTGGAGCCCGTGTCGACCATCGGCGGTGGGAACTCCTCGAAGGTGCCCTCGCCGAGGTTGTGGTAGTACGAGTTGATCTGCCGGGCCCGCTTGGCGGCGACGATCACGCTTGCGTATGGGGAGTCGACGTTCTCCAGCAGGCGGTCGACGCGGGGTGAGATCAAGAGGGTTCCCTTCGTGGCTCGGCCCGATGATGGTAGCTACCCCGCCCGCGCGCCCTCGGATTGTCGCCTCCGTACCTGTCGCGGGTATGGAGGCGACAATCGGCGGGTCAGTCGCGCGCGAGTGCGGCGCGGACGACCTCCTCGAGCGCTTCAGCGGCCTCCTCGAGGCGGTCGTTGACGACCACGTGAGGGAACTCGCGCTGCGCGGCCAGCTCGTTGCGCGCCGTCTGGAGCCGCGCCTCCACGTCCTCGGGATCGTCGGTGCCACGACCCAGCAGGCGCACGCGCAGCGCGTCCTCGGACGGGGGCGCGACGAAGATCCGCACCGCCTCGGGCATCGTCCGCGCGATCTGGCCCGCGCCCTGGACCTCGATCTCGAGCACGACCGGCGCGCCGTCGCGGGTGCGCCGGTCGAGCTCCGAGCGCAGCGTCCCGTAGCGCCGGCCGGAGTAGCTCGCGTGCTCGACGAAGTCGCCGGCCTCGACGCGCCGGGCGAACTCATCGTCGGAGAGGAAGTGGTAGGCCACGCCGCCCTGCTCCCCCGGCCGCGGGCGGCGCGTGGTGGCCGAGACGGACAGCTCGAGCTCGGGGATCCGCTCCAGCAGGGTCCGGATCAACGTGCCCTTGCCGACCCCGGAGGGGCCGGTGATCACGAAGACGCGGGGCATCCTCCGGTAGTCAGCGGCGGAGCATCGAGACGAGCTCGGTGCGCTGGCGCTGCGAGAGGCCGCCGATGGTCTTGCTCGGCGAGATGCGGCACTGGACGAGCACCTTGTTGACCTTCACGCGCCCGTACTTCGGGACCGCCAGCAGCATGTCGAACACCTTGGCGGTCTCGACGCACTCGGGCGGCTCGAGCAGCAGGTCGTGGATCCTGGCGCGCCCGCCTTTGAGGTCCCGCTTGAGCTGCGCCCGGCGCGTGCGGATCTCGTTCGCGCGCTGCAGGGCATCCATGCGCTGGACGAGGGAGCGCTCGGGCGCTGCCACGCCCGACTTGGTCGGAGTCTTCGTCGCTGGCGGCATGGGCGGCGAGTCTACATCGGTTATGCGCACGGGCAAGGCGTGAGCGAGGAATTCGTCTGGACGTCAAGTTGAGGTAGAGGACTATGGAGGTCACTTGACGGTAACAGTCCCGTTTGCAGGCATTTCCCGGCCTCCGCGCGCGAACGCGGCTCCAGCGACCGGCGCTGCCTCGCCAGAGACCCCGCTGTTTGCGGGGAAGTTGTGCTCCAGCTCGGCCAGGCCCGCCGCGACGGCGGCTCCCGCGAGCGGATCGCGGAAGGACTCGGTGCCCACCGCGACCAGATCGGCGCCCGCGCGACGCAGGTCGTGGGCATGACTCGCGCGCTGGACCCCCCCCATGCCGATCACCGGGATCGAGACGGCGGCGCGGACCTCCGCGACCTGCCCGAGCGCGATCGCGCGGACCGCCGGCCCGGACACGCCGCCGCTGCCGCCGCCCAGCCAGGGCCGGCCGGGGCGACGCGGGTGGAAGGCCATGCCGCGGAGCGTGTTCACGAGCGAGACGGCGTCGGTCCCGTGCTGCTCGGCGGCGGCGGCGACCGCGGCCGGCGACGTGCAGTTGGGCGTGAGCTTGACGATCAGCGGCTTGGCCGTGAGCGGTCGCACGGCGTCGAGCAGGGCCGCCGTCTCGTTCGGCTCGGCGCCCATGATCGTGCCCGTCTTGACGTTCGGGCAGGAGACGTTCAGCTCGAGCGCCGCGACCTCCTCGCGCTCGGCGAAGGCCGCGACCAGCGTGGCGACCTCGTCCCTGGAGAAGCCCATCACGTTGACGACGAGCGGCACCGGCAGCTCGGCGAGCCGCGGCAGGTCGTACGCGAGATAGCCGCGCAGGCCCGTGTTCGGCAGCCCGATCGAGTTGATCATCCCGCCGGCCTGCTCCCACAGCCGCGGCGGCGGGTTGCCCTCGCGCGGCTCGACCGTGACCGTCTTCGAGACGAACGCCGCGAACGGGAACCGCTCCAGCAGCGCATCGCCGAACACCCGCCGCGCCGCGATCGCGTCGAACGTGCCCGACGCGTTGATCACGCGATGCGCGAGCGCGACGCCGCAGAAGTCGACCGTCACGCGCGGCCTCCGCGGACAGCGGTGCTTGTCGCTTCAGCGCCCTCCACGGGCGTTGAGGTGACAAGCGGCCCCCAGGCGAACGCCGGTCGGGCGGCGGCGCGCATCAGTGGCCCGCTCCCGGCACGAGCGCGGTGTCCAGCTCGGCGGCGTCGAGCACCGGCCCGTCGACGCACAGGCGCACGTAGCCCTTCCGGGTGGGGACGACGCAGCCGAAGCAGGCGCCGAAGCCGCAGGCCATCCCGGACTCGAGCGCGAGCTGGGCGGGGACGCCGAGCTCGGCGCACAGCGCGCGGACGGCCTCGAGCATCGGCGGGGGCCCGCAGGCGTAGACCTCCGCTCGCGGGTCGCAGCCGAGCTCGGCGCGCAGGAGGTCGGTCACGAGGCCGCGGTGCCCGGTCGAGCCGTCGTCGGTCGCCACGCGCGCGCCTGCGATCAGCGCGGCGCCCTCGGCGTGCGGCGCGTCGCGGAAGCCGAGCAGCACCAGGGCCGATGGGCGACCTGTGCCCGTCCGCCAGGACTGGGTGAGGTGATCGGACCAGATCGCGAGCGGCGCGATGCCGACGCCGCCACCGGCGAGGATCGGCCGGCGGCCGTCCCGCGGGGGTGCGAACCCGCGGCCGAGCGGCCCGAGGACCCACATCCCGTCGCCGGGGCGCAGCTCGCTCAGCCGGCGCGTGCCGGGGCCGACGTCCTCGAGCAGGAACTCCAGCGTGCCGTCGTGATGACGGCGCAGGACCGAGAACGCGCGCGGCAGGAACGGGCGCTCGTCCGCGTCGCCGCCCCAGCGCTCCGCGGCGGCGAGCATGTAGAACTGCCCCGGGTCCGGCGCCGGACCGCCCGGGTCGTCGCAGGAGATGACGTCGTAGGCGCCGACGCGCCGGTGCCGCGTGACCTCCGCGAGCCGACGCCCCACCGGCGCGAGCGTGCGGGAGTCAGCCGCCGGCGCGCTCACGCCGCGGTCACCGTCCCGTCGATCCCGGCCCGGCCGCTCACGCCGCGGTCACCGTCCCGTCGATCCCGGCCCGGCCGCTCACGCCACGGTCACCGTCCCGTCGCGGTGCAGCTCCTGGAGCGAGACGACGGGCGGAGCGTCGACGCGGCCGGCCGCGATCGCCCGGGTGGCGGCCATGCCGCCCGAGACGGTGGTGATGCACGGGATCCCGCGGGCGACGGCGGCGCGGCGGATCTCGTAGCCGTCCGAGCGCGCCTCGGTGCCCGTCGGGGTGTTGATCACGAGGTCCACGTCACCGCGCTCGATCAGCTCCACGACGTTCGGCGAACCCTCCCCGAGCTTGTTCAGCCGCTCGGCCGGGATCCCCATGCGCGAGATCGCCGCCGCGGTGCCGCGGGTGGCGACGATCCGGAAGCCGAGGTCGTGCAGCTGCGCGGCGATGCCGACGATCGCCGCCTTGTCCGAGTCGGTCACCGTGAGGAACACCGTCCCGCGCGCCGGCAGCCGCGCCCCCGCGGCCGCCTGCGCCTTGGCGAACGCGGTCGGGAAGTCCGGGGCGACGCCCATCACCTCGCCGGTGGAGCGCATCTCGGGGCCGAGCAGCGCGTCGGCGCCCGAGAAGCGGTCGAACGGGAGCACCGCCTCCTTGACCGACACGTGGCTGCCGCACGGATCGTCGGGCAGGGCGAGGTCCGCGAGCCGCTCGCCGAGCATCACGCGGCAGGCGAGCTTCGCGAGCGGCAGCCCGGTCGCCTTCGAGACGAACGGCACCGTGCGCGACGCGCGCGGGTTGGCCTCGATCACGTACAGGTCGTCGCCGAGCACGCCGTACTGCACGTTGATCAGCCCGACGGTGTTCAGCGCGAGCGCGATGTCCCGCGTCGCGCGGCGGATCTCGTCGAGCATCTCGCCGCCGAGCGAGTGCGGCGGCAGCACGCACGCCGAGTCGCCCGAGTGGATGCCGGCCTCCTCGACGTGCTGCATGATCCCGCCGATCCAGACGTCCTCGCCGTCGCAGATCGCGTCCACATCGACCTCGATCGCGTTCTCGAGGAACCGGTCGAGGAAGA
>Ga0136617_10001455_pt1 | contig 21052 bp, 19 predicted proteins | sample AntDrymUQ3222106_2_FD_129672 | JGI IMG/M metagenome (GOLD analysis project Ga0136617, IMG submission 129672) | Polar desert sand microbial communities from Dry Valleys, Antarctica - metaG UQ322 (21.06) | ecosystem: Environmental > Terrestrial > Soil > Desert | place: Antarctica: Dry Valley...
ACCCTGACCGCGCACGCCGCCGTCAACGGCGCCGGCACGAACTACCTGGTGCAGCATTCGGCCGGCTCGGGCAAGTCCAACACCATCGCCTGGCTGGCGCACCGCCTATCCAGCCTGCACACCCCCGCCGACTTCACGCTGCTCAGCGGCGACGGGCTCACGCCGAACGCCAAGGTCTTCGACAAGGTCATCGTCATCACCGACCGGCTGGTGCTCGACCGTCAGTTGCAGGACACCATCTTTCAGTTCGACCACACGGTGGGCGTGGTCAAGAGAATCGACGCGTCCTCGTCGCAGTTGGCCGAAGCCCTGGCGGGGGAGACCGCCAAGGTCATCATCACCACGTTGCAGAAGTTCCCCTTCATCCTCAACCAGGCTGGCGAGGCGCTGGCCGGGTCGAGGTTCGCGATCATCGTGGACGAGGCGCACTCCTCCCAGACCGGCGAGTCGGCCAAGGCCCTCAAGGAAGTGCTCGGCCAGGCGGCGCGCGAGGTCGTCGCGGTTGGGCACGGCCAGAACGGCATCGAAGCGGCGTACGACACTGCTGAGAGGTTGGAGTCCAAGATCGAGGCTGGCGACGACCCCCAGGACGTGCTCGCCGCCTCGGTCGCCGCGCGAGGCAAGCAGCCCAACCTGTCGTTCTTCGCCTTCACCGCCACGCCGAAGGCCAAGACCTTGGAGTTGTTCGGCACCAAGAGCCCCCTCGACGGGCTGCACCGCGCCTTCCACCTCTACTCGATGCGGCAGGCCATCGAGGAAGGCTTCATCATCGACGTACTGCTCAACTACATGACGTACTCCACGTACTTCAAACTGGCGAACGCGTCCCGTGAGGACCCGGAGGTCGATCAACGCAAGGCCACCGCCGCGCTGGCGAGATTCGTCTCGCTGCACCCGACGAACCTCGCGCAGAAGGCCGAGGTGATCGTCGAGCACTTCCGCCGGCTCACGGCCAAGAAGATCGCCGGTCAGGGCAAGGCGATGGTCGTGACCCGCTCACGGCTGCACGCGGTGAAGTACTACGAGGCCATCAAGGGCTACATCACCGAGAAGGGTTACACCGACTGCCGGCCCCTGGTCGCATTCTCAGGCACGGTCATCGACCCGGAGTTGGGCGATGACGTGACCTACACCGAGGCGTTCCTCAACGGCTTCCCCGAGTCCGAGACGGCGAAGCGGTTCGACACAGCGGACTACCAGGTGCTCGTCGTCGCAGAGAAGTTCCAGACCGGCTTCGACCAGCCGTTGCTGCACACGATGTACGTGGACAAGAAGCTGGAGGGCGTGAAGGCTGTCCAGACCCTCTCCCGGCTTAACCGCATCCACGCTGGCAAGGAAGACACCTTCGTGCTCGACTTCGCCAACACCGCCGAGGACATCCAGGAGGCGTTCAAGCCCTTCTACGACGCCACCATCACCGAGCCGACCGACCCGAACCTGCTCTACAACGCCGCCGCCCGCATCGACGCCTTCCAGGTGATCGACAACGCCGACGTGGCCGCCCTAGTCGCCGCGTACCTCACGCTCGATTCCGAGGCCAAGGACTCGGCCCACGCGGCGCTCTACAAGTTCACCGAGCCGGCCCGAAATCGCTACCAAGAATTGGACCCGCCCGACCGGGAAGAGTTCCGCGCGGCGCTGCGCGACTACGTGCGGATGTACGCCTTCCTCGCCCAGGTGCTGCCCTTCACCGACACCGAGTTGGAGGCGCTCTACCTGTACGGACGCTTCCTGCTGCCGCGACTTCCCCGCGAGCACGACGGCGCGGTGGACCTCGGCGACGACGTCGTGCTCGCGGCGCTCCGTACCGAAACCACCGGCACCTTCGACGTCAGCCTGGGAGCGGGAGACGGCGAGCAGGTGCTGCCGATGGCCTTCTCCGGCGACGGCGCGGGGCCGCAGAACGCGGCCAAACAGGCTGCGCTCTCGACCATCATCGAGACCCTGAACGACAAGTTCGGCACCAACCTCACCCAGGCCGACCAACTGTGGGTCGAGCAGCAGGTCACCGCCGCCATCGACGACCCGCACATCCGCGCCAGCGCACTAGCGAACTCCGAGCAGAACTTCGGATTCACCTTCGACCGACGCTTCGAGGGCCTGGTCATCGACCGGCACGACGCCAACGGTGAGATGCTCCGGCGCTTCCTCGACCAGCCCGACTTCGCCAACCTGTTCACCGCCTGGGCAAGAGGCGAGACCTTCCGCCAGATCCACGAGCAAGCCGAGGGAGCCTGATCAGTGGCGACTCGTCCCAGCCTCGCCTGATTGTTCGCCGTCGGCATGCGCTCGGCGTCGGCCGGACTCTCGCAGTCACCTAAGCTGGCGCGAGTCGTACGTTGATCTAGGGGGCTCCATTTGCGTGAACCGGGAGGTGTCCGCACTGCGAGTTTTCGCAGCCTCGACGGTCTTCGCCTGGCCGGGACACTTGTTATTCCATCCGGTCAACTCACCAGCGCGACCGTTCTCGTGCACGGTGGCGGCGTCACACGTGAGGAGGGCGGATTCTTCGATCGCCTTGCGCAAGGCCTAGCGGAGGCCGGGATTGCGTCGTTGCGGTTTGACTTCCGTGGCCACGGTGAGAGTGATGGCCTGCAAGAGGACCTGACGATCTCAGGCGTTGCTAACGACATCCGTGCAGCGGCAGAGCACCTGCAGGCGGCGCTGTCCAGCAACGAGCCGGTCAACCTGCTCGGCACGAGCTTCGGTGGCGGCATCACCGCTCTCTGCGCGGCACGCTGTCCAGAGCTTGTGCGCCGGCTCGTGCTGCTTAATCCGCTGCTCAACTACAAGAAGCGTTTCATCGACGATAAGCCGTACTGGCATGCTGATCACGTCGATGACGAGGAGGGCAGCGAGCTGAGCGAACGAGGCTTCCTGGCGCATTCACCAAGCTTCAAGCTCGGGCGAGCGCTGCTCAACGAGGTCTTCTACGTCGAGCCACGTCGCGCGCTCGGTCAGATCCAGGCACCGACACTATTTGTGCACGGCACGCAGGACACGTTCGTACCGGTCGAGTCATCACGCTGGGGCGTTGAGCAGATCACATCGACGGCCAAGCTCATCGAGATCGACGGTGCGCAGCACGGATTCGCCGTGCACGACGATCCGCAATACCGCCACCCGCAAAGCCAACTGTGGCAGACCGAGGTCATCGAGGCTGTCGCCGAGTGGCTGAGTTAGTACGACAGCACGGCTTTGCGGAGTTCGCAGACTATTGGTCGCCTGGCCCACGGGTCGAGCTGACGCACCAGGCGTCCCAACTCTTGTGTCGTGCGCGTGGAGTAGGTGTGCGTCGCAATGGTGTGGGCGATCAGCCCGACTCTGGCAGCCTCGTCCGGCTCGCGGGCTGAGGCCAGGGCGCTGCCGTTGAGCGCCATGAAATAGCCGTAGTCTCGGCGTGAAAAGTTGGCTTTGGTGAGCTGCTCGCGATAGATGGCTGTGGCTCGCTGCGGTTGGCCAGCTTGCTGATAACAGATTGCCGTCTGCATGGCGAGCAAGGCGGCGCGATAGTGAATGCCGACCTGATGGTCCGTGTCGTCGTCATCGGCGAGTATGCGATGTGCTGAGTCTAGCTGGCGCTCGATCTGGCTGAACGAGTCACCAAGCATTGCGTGTCCACGCGCCGCTTGCTGTGCCGCCTCGGCCTGCACCGTCCTGGGCAACTGCCATGCGCCCGCCTGCACTGCTTGCGCCAGCGTCAACATCCGGACGGCGTCCCGCTGATCCCAGGCCACCTGACTCTTCTTGAGCAAGATATAGCCCTGCATGGCGCTGTCGTTGGCGGCTTGTGCCCACTCCATGGCACGATCGCGCCAGTAGTCAGCCAGGCCGGGCTCACCGCTGTCGCGATAGAGCCAGCCGGCGAACTCGGCGGCGTGGGCGCCAACAGCCAGCAGGTCCTGGCGCAGGTGGGGCTTGACATGACGCAGGCTGTGCTCGATTACGCCGACCACACCCAGGACCTTCGGCAAAGTGGCTCTCGGCCCTTGCGCCCCGTCTTCGCTGGCACAGGTGGCGAGTTGGTTGCGGAAAAGCTCAAGTACTGCGCCATCGAAGTAGCGGTGAGCATCCTCCATGGCGGCAGCGATATGACGTAGGTCAACAAGGTTGGGAGCGTGACTGCCGAGGGCCGTCAAGTCGCGTGGTGGCGAGGTGCGCTGTCTTACGTCTGTTTCTTGCTGATCGCGATGATCGTCGCTATCAACTGCTGGTCCCAGCCGCACTCTGTGTTCACGTTCGACTTGCGCGGCGCGCGCATCGATGTCGCGCTCATGCTGGATGGTGGCGCGGAGAACATCGAATGCAGCGGTGAACCTCGAACCGGTGCCAAGCGCCTGATCACAGCGCTGCCAGAAGTCACGTGGCACGTGTTGCCGGCCGATCTCCACGTTGGCGACCGTACTGCGGGCGTAGCCGGTCAGTGGAGCGAGCGCGGACTGGGTGTATCCGGTGGCTTTGCGCCGCTCGGCGAGCTGACGACCGAGCCTGCGGCGCAGGTCGCCCACCTCGATTGATTCGCTCACGGACCGGTCAGCCTCCGGCCACGGCTTATGGACACGGGGTGATTGTCGCAGATTTTTGTTGTCCCTTTGCGACACGCGCGCCGACCCGGTTATCTGGCCTAGCCACGGAATCGACACTTACGAGAGTTGGCCCTGATGTCCACAGATGTTGTTTGCGCCGACGCCCACCATTGCCGACTTGTGCAGCGATGCGTCATCACAGCTGGTGAATCCGATCTTCTGAATGCGTCGTCCTAGCCGTGATCCTTGCAACCAGCACCGGTCTGTATCCCGTCGAATTGATGGCCGCTCAGCTTCAGGTACTCACCGAACTCGCCACGGTGGTGCTAAACGAGCACTTCAACGACAAGGGGCTGTGCCTCCGATGCGGTGGCGTGGCGTTCCCATGTGAAGCCGCAGCGTTGGCCCAGGAGACCGTCGCCCCTGCGATGAGGGTGGCTCGCTGACGGCAGGACCGGGAACGGTGAGCGCAGCGGAACCATCATCATTGCCGATGTTTCTGTCACAAGCCCGTTCCCGGTACTGCTTCCAAGCCGGAGCGCGTGCTCGGTCGTGCTGCGTCCGGTATCCACGATCAACCGGGTCGTCCTCGACGTCACCAGCAAGCCGCCCGGCACCATCGAGTGGGGGTAAGACGTAGTCACACGCTCTTGATGAGGCCATACGCGGTCGCGAGTCCTGCGGCGACGGTGGCCGGAATTCGCAGCCACTCGCTGATTGACCCGGTCCATCCGAGCCAGGCGGCCAGAGCAACGGCGGCGAGCGCAAGGATCAGTGGCAGGTACTTGCACAGCCGGCTGACGAAGGCGAATCCCTTGCCAGACTCCGGTACGAGCTCCGGCGTGGTTGCCGCTGTGCCGGTAAGGGCGAACTCGACCACGCCGGCGAGATTGCCATCGGACAGTGCCGCTGCGTGGCCGCCTTTGTGATACTTCACGACCTGCATGGCGTCGAAGCTTTCGAGAAAACCGGTGAATTCACCGGTGCCGATGTCTTTCATGCCCAAACCGCGGAGCAGATTGCACAGCATGGCCACCGGGATGTCGCGAGTGGCCTGGTCATTGCGGACGCGAGCCACCTGCTCTGTGGATCGCTGGCGCCACGGATACGTCGGTGGTAGGACGCTGCCCGCCAGGAAGACATTGGTAAAGCGAACAGCGGGCACTGCCTGGAGTGTTTGGCCGAGGATGTACGTGCCGTTGCTGTGACCGACAAAGTGGAACTCGGCGTCCGGCCGCGCGGCCAGCTCCTGCGTGTAGGCGTCGAGCATGAATCGCAGGTTGGTCGCGCGCGTGAACGGCACCGCGAAGTTCCAGGCGGAGAAGTAGCCGTACGAGGGAAAGCGGGCGACCGGCCGCTCCGGCCGCGCATCGAGCAACGCTTTTGCCCGCGCTACCCAGTCGTCGGTTCCAGCCCGAATCCCGTGCAGCAGGAACACCACCGGCCGCTCGGCCTCCGCCTGGGATAGCGCCGCGTTGGGCGGGGCCAGCTGCGGCGCACCAAAGAGCGCCTTGCGCAGCTGCGTGTAGCGAGCCTCACCGTCCGGCCCCTCGACATTCACGATGGAGGAGTGGTCGGCATTGGGTACACCCAACTGGACTGCGTTGCGCATTTGTTCCACGTCGAGGCTGTCGACCGTGCCCACCAGCGAGTCGCGGTCGCCGAGAAGCTGCACGACATAGGGGGCCCGGTGCTCTGCCTCGAGCCGCGCCATCGTGCGGATCCACTGGATCCGCAGGTCGCTCACGAACCTCGACCCCGCCCGGATGTCGAGCAGCGAAAACCCCAGCGGCCGCACGATGCGGAGCAGTAGCCGCCACAGCCACAAGAGGTTCTCGTCGCGAAAGCTGCGGTTGGGTGCCGCGAAAAGCACGATCCGGCTCACGGCGGCGCCCCATGGCCGGCCCGGCAGCGGGGGCGCCGTCGAGTGGAGCGCGAGCGAATTGGCCGCATCACTGAACGTGCGCCGGCTCAATGGACGGATTCCGGAGTCCCAGGCCAGGAACGTCGCGTCAGCCCAGTCGGGGTCCTGACGCAATCGCTCGGCGAGCTGCCGCACCCGGTCCGGCCTGCCCTTCAACCCGGACCATAGAGGAATAGTCGGCTCACGGATCCCCCTATTCCTCGACGTCAACGTACATCGGCCGTTCGCCTCGAGTAGGGCAGTCGGCAGCAGTTGGCAACCGTCATCGGGACGATGCGGAACCACTCGGGCAGATCGCCAAGGGTGAGCGGGATCGGCAACCAATCGACGGTCAACGTACATCGCTAGTTCTCTTTGAGTTGGGTAGTCGACGGCAGGTCGCCAGTGTGATTGGGGCATGACGAATCCTTCCCCGACCGTTATCGGGCACCGGGGTGCTGCGGGCTACCGGCCGGAACACACGGTGGCCTCCTTCAGCACGGCGATCGACCTGGGTGCCGACGCCGTCGAACCCGACGTGGTGTCGACAAAGGACCACGTCCTGATCGTCCGGCACGAGAACGAGCTGTCCCGCACTACCGATGTCGCCGATCACCCGGAGTTCGCCACCCGGCGGACTGCGAAGGTCATCGACGGCCGGCAGCTGGCCGGGTGGTTCACGGAGGACTTCACGCTGGCCGAGATCAAGACTCTGCGCAGTCGCGAGCGCTTTCCGGATCTTCGCCAGCACAACACGCTGTACGACGGGCGGTATCCGATAGCCACGTTCGATGAGGTCGTTTCCCTGGTCCGTACGCACACCGCACGTACCGGCCGCGTCATCGGCATCTACCCAGAGATCAAGCATCCGGCGTACTTCCGGTCGATCGGGCTGCCACTCGAGGCCCCGCTGGTGGACGTGCTGCGCCAGCACGGTCTCGACCATGCGTTCTCGCCGGTCGTCGTACAGTCTTTCGGCGCGGTCTGCCTGCACGATGTCAACGCGGCTCTCGACGTCCCGCTCGTGCAGCTCATCGGCCTTGAGGTCGACCCGCACCTGCTCACGCCGGTCGGTCTGCGCGAGATCTCGACGTACGCCACCGGGCTCGGGGTGCACAAGCAACTGCTCAGCAGCGCCCTCGTCGCCGAGGCGCACTCCGCCGGACTCCGGGTGCTGGTCTACACGTTGCGTAACGAGAACGCTTTCCTCGATCCCCGCTACCGCGAGGGGGACGATCCGCGTGCGTACGGCGATGCGTTCGGAGAGTACTTCCGATGCTTCCAAATGGGGGTTGACGGGGTGTTCAGCGACAACGCCGATACCGCCCTGGCCGCCCGGACCGAATTCCTCCACGAGGCGTCGGTGCAGGGCCCAACCTCAGATTTCGGTGCCGTGCCGTTGCTGGGGTAGCGCCATGCCGAACCACAGCCAGACAAACAGCAGGGCGACCGCCGCGGTCACCAAGCCAGAAGTGAGATGGCCGAACAGGAAGCTCGTGACCAGCAGCACGCCGCTGGCAAGGGACACGGCCAGCGCCACGAAGCCAGCGATGGCCATCCGATTGCCGCGGCTGAGCAGGTCTTCCTTCTGCGCTTGCCGGAACAGCAGGCGGTGCTGCGAGGCCGTGGCGACCAGCAGGGCCGATGCCGCGGCGGAGGTCAGCAGCGCGATCAGGTAGATGCCGCGCTGGAACGACGTGGTCTGGTCGAACCGCTGGTTGAACGGCGCGGTGAGCAAGAACGCGAAGAGCACCTGTACGCCGGGGATGGCGACCCGTAACTCGTTGAGCAGCTCCATGAGCTCCCGGTCTACGCGCTCCTTGTCATCCTCGTCAGGCATCCTGTCAAGGTGCCATAGCCCTGTCGTCCGCGCATGTCGCCGGCGCATCTCGCGTGGTGGGCGCGGATTCAGCCCACGCCACCAGCATCAGGACCACCGCGAGCAGGATTCCCGTCAGCGGCAGGGCGATCATGCGTCCTTCACCTCACCGGACTCATCCGTAGCCGACTTCTCAGCCGTCCAATCGCTGTGGACCGGGTCCTCAGCCTTTGCATCCTGTCGACGCGGGCGGAGCCCGATCAGGCCGATCAGTCCTACCCCGATGAGCAGTACGGGGAGGAGCCAGCCTCTGAATCCGCTGAGTAGGTCAGCTTCCCCCAGCGCCCAGGTGCCGACCACGCCGAGGAAGATCACGCCACCCACCAATGAGACCAGGTCGGTGCTGTGCCGCTTCATGGTTCTAGTCACGAATGACCTCCACTGCGCCGAAGCCAACCTCGACGTTGAGTTTTAATGTGCCCCCACCGGCGCCGTCGGCCCCGAGGTCGGTAACTGTGCGATTCACGTCGGTGCCGTTGCTCTTCTCGCCGAACAACATCAGATCGCCGGCTCCGGCGCTGCCGTGCACCGTGACATCGACGTTGCTGGGAACGCGTACGAGCAGATGTCCAAAACCAATCTCGACGCGTGTTTCGGCGGAGGCGTCGGAGAAGTCAACGTTGGTCAGGTCGAGGGTCCCCTCACCGATACCGAACTCGTACCCGGGCTGGATGGCCGCAGCTGATGTGGGAGCCCAGCGCTGCTCTCCGATGGAGTCGCCTGGTACGTCCCACCCGCTCGCGGCAGCCGACACCGGCAGCACGAGGCAGAGCACGATACCGAGCGCGATCAACCCCCGGGCCCGGCCGAACCACGCGCCGATAACGAGCCCGGCCCCCACCATTCCGAGGGTGACCGCTGGGTAGACGGGGCCGGAAATGGACAGGTCGAATACGTGGTCGGCCGCGAGCATCAGGCCCAGGATCAACAGGATCGCCGACACCATCACCCGGCCGAGTGCCGAGCGCTCCTTCGGCGGCTTGGGCGGCTTGGGCGGCTTGGGCGGCGCAATTATCGGGACGGTTGGCTGGTACGGCTGCTGGTACGGCTGCTGGTACGGCTGCTGGTACGGAGCCTGGTACGGCTGCTGGTAGGGGGGTGGGGGGGCGGCCGGGGCGCCACCGACGCCGCCGCCGTACGGTCCGTACGGGGCGTAGGCCGCCGGCACGGGTGGCGGAGGCGGGGCTGCTGCGCTGGTCGCGGGGGTGGCGCTCGTCGCCGGGCCCGGCAGCCGGTCACGACGCGCCAACAGCACGATGCCCAGCACGGCGAGGGCGAGGATCACCGCTGACTCGCCGTGAAAGGCGATGCTCAGGGCGATGACTCCGAGCACGCCCAGGATCACCGTCGTCAGCGTCGACGTGCTGCTGTGTCCGCGTCCCAACAGCGCCTCAACCGGCGACGCGGTGTCGCCGTCCTCGGGCAGGAAGAGCCAGGCGGCGACGTAGATCACCGCGCCGGCCCCGCCGAAGAACACGAGGACGGCGAGTGCGATGCGGAACAGCACCGGGTCAACCCCGCAGTAGCGTGCCAGCCCACCGCAGACGCCCGCGATGACCCGCTGGTCGCGGCTGCGACTGAGCTTTCGTTCTGTGTTGGCGGCGGGTTCGGGCGGGGTCGTAGGTGCATCCGCGGGTGTGTCTTGTGTCGTCATGCCCTGATCGTGCCGGGCGTGATGGCCTGGGCACATCCGGCGACAACCCTGAGTCCACCCCGATCTTGACCCACGTCGGATCTCAGGGTCGGACCCCGTGGTGCCGCCACCGCCCGCGTGTGACGATCAAGGTCCGGTAATGCTGGTTCCCGTGGGATGGAGGGACGACCTATCACCACGACCGACCCGCCGCGCTTGCTGCGCCGTGCCGACGGCAAGCTGGTCGCGGGCGTCGCGGCGGGCCTGGCCGAGCACCTCAGGATCAACGTCCTCGCGATTCGCGTGGGGTTCGTCGTGCTGTCGTTCTTCAGCGGGCTCGGCGTGGTCCTGTACGCGGTCTGCTGGGCGGTCGTACGCCAGCAGCCGGCCGAGTCATCTGGCGCCGGCGCGGGCCGCAAGTCCGAGGCTGACGCTGCGCCTGGCGAGCCCGGCGGCCGCCGGGCCCAGATTGGTGGACAACTCGCGGCGTTCGCGGCCATTGCGGTCGGCCTGCTGATCGTCGTACAGCAGACCAACCTGATCGGCCGCAGCGAACTGGTGTGGCCGGTCGCCGTCGCCCTCGTCGGTGCGGCTCTCATCTGGCGACAGGCCGACGAAGCGCAGCGGGTGACCTGGCAGCGGATGATGAGTGGGAGCAACCCGGGCCGCCGGGTGGCGGCCCTGCGGATCGGCGTGGGTGCTGTGCTGGTTCTGCTTGGCCTGACCAGCGTGCTTGCCGTGTCGGGAAACCTGGCCTCGGTGCGCGACGGGGTCGCGGCGACGGCGGTCATCCTCGTGGGCGTTGCGGTGGTGACCGGCCCGTGGTGGTGGCGTACCTGGACCGACCTGACCGCCGAGCGCCGCGAGCGCATCCGGTCCCAGGAGCGAGCCGAGCTCGCTGCCCACGTACACGACTCCGTCCTGCATACGCTGGCACTCATCCAGCGCCGAGTCGACGACCCCCGCGAGGTCACCCGGCTGGCCCGCGGCCAGGAGCGTGAGCTGCGGAGCTGGCTCTACAAACCCACCGGTTCGCCGGACGAGCGCTTCGCTGCCGCCTTGGAGGCGGCCGCCGCCGAGGTGGAAGACACCTATGCGGTCAACGTGGAGCCCGTCGTTGTCGGGGACTGCGCCGTCGACGACCGGCTCGCGGCACTGGTCCAGGCGACCCGTGAGGCGCTGATCAATGCCGCCAAGCATGCTGAGGTGGCCTCGATCTCGTTGTATGCCGAGGTCGACGGCGATGAAGTCACCGTCTTTGTCCGCGACCGCGGCAAGGGCTTCGACCTGGCGGCTATCGATGCCGACCGGCATGGTGTCGTCGGCTCAATTGTCGGCAGGATGCAACGGCACGGCGGCACTGCTGACGTACGCAGTGCGCCCGATGAGGGCACCGAGGTACGACTGACGATGGCGGTGTCAACCTGATGACTGAAACCTCAACAAGCCCGGGCAGGTCCCTGACGAAGGTGTTCCTCGTCGACGACCACAGCATGTTCCGTACCGGCGTTCGGGCCGAGCTGCGCGGCCTGCTCGACGTGGTCGGCGAGGCCGGTGGCGTCGCCGAAGCCGTGGGCGCGATCCGGCGTACTCAACCCGAGGTGGTCCTGCTCGACGTCCACATGCCCGACGGGGGCGGCAAGGCGGTCATCGAGGCCGTACACGCGACCGATCCTGAGGTGCGGTTTCTCGCCTTGTCGGTGTCCGACGCCGCCGAAGACGTCATCGGGGTGATCCGGGCAGGTGCTCGGGGATACGTCACCAAGACGATCTCGGGACCGGACCTGGCCGATGCGGTGCGCCGGGTGGCCGAAGGCGACGCGGTGTTCTCTGCTCGGCTGGCCGGCTTCGTGCTCGACGCCTTCGCCCAGCGCACCGATGCCCGGATCGACAATCCCGACCTCGACCTGTTGACACCGCGCGAGCGCGAGGTGTTGCGGCTGCTCGCCCGCGGCTACGCGTACAAGGAGATCGCCGCCGAGCTGTTCATCTCGGTCAAGACCGTCGAGACGCATGCGTCGAGCGTGCTCCGCAAGCTGCAACTGTCCAACCGTCACGAGCTGACCCGCTGGGCCACCGACCGCCGGATCGTCTAGGCAGTGACCGATCAAAGGGGGTGGCGAGCTCAGGCGGTTGAGATGACCTGGAAGGCCTCGGCCAGGCGCCCCTCCGGGAGGCTTGCCGCCATCGCGTTGGCCGACACCCAGGTCCGGAGCATCCCTTCGAGGTCTTCCATGTGAGCCGTCTGGCTCCTGTGCTCGTGCAGGGCGGCGAGCTTCCTGTCGAAGGTCTCGGTGATGTCGACGTAGTGGTCGGGAGCGGGCCCGCCACTGAGCCACATCTCGGCGACCTTCCACTCGTCGAGCCCCTCATCGCGGAGCAACTCGGGATGGGCGTAGGGATTGCGCGCGTCGGGGTAGACGGCGCACAGGGCGGCCTCCCCAGCGGCCAGGTGGTCGGGATGGCTGGGCGCGATGCGCTGCCAGTTGCGCAGTGGTGAGTGGGCCACCACGCGCTGCGGGCGCACCCGCCTGATCTGCCGGGTGATGTCGCGTCGGAGGTCGAAGCTCACCTCGACCCGCCCGTCCGGGTAGCCCAGGAAGGTCACGTCCTGGACTCCGACCGCCGCTGCGGCGGCCCGCTGCTCGGCTTCCCGGATCTTCGGAATCTCGGTACGCGCAACGGCGGGGTCGAAGCCGCCCGCGTCGCCGTACGTCACGATGCAGTAGGCTACCTCGATCCCGGCTGCGGTCCAGCCGGCGATGGTCCCGGCCGCGCCGAAGTCAACGTCGTCCGGATGGGCGGTGACGGCAAGGACGCGTTGGATCTCGTCGTCGGCGAGGGCAGTCATGATCACCGATGCTATCCGCTCGGGTCTGGGGCCTCCGGGAGCGCGCTCTCGGGGACAACGGCGTAGCGCCGGTGCTCCAGCGACGGCAGCGCGCTCCGTACGCTGGTGACCCGCTGAGCGCTCACATCGGTGAGCAGCACGTCGTCGGTCTCACCGCATTGGGCCACCACGACGCCCATCGGATCGGCGATAAGGCTGCGCCCGGCAAAGTCGGGCGGGCCTTGGCCCGCACCGGCGAGATAGCAGGTGTTCTCGATGGCCCGCGCACGCGCCAGGGTGATCCAGTGGTCTTCCTTGAGCGGGCCGCTCACCCATGCGGCTGGTGCGGCGAGCAGCGTCGCCCCGGCGTCCACGAGTGCCCGGCCGAGCTCGGGAAAGCGCAGGTCGTAGCAGGTCAGCACGCCGACGGTCAGGTCCTCGACCTCGAAGGTGAGCAGGGGATCGGCCGGGTTGCCAGCGTGCAGCCGGTCGGACTCCCGCCAGCCCAGCGCGTCAAAGAGGTGCAGCTTGCGGTAGCTGCCGCGGATCCCGTTGCTGTCCACAGCCACCACCGTGTTGAACACGTGGTCGTCGCCTGGCACGGCCTCGAACATCCCGGCCAGCACGCTTGTGGGGGTGTTCTGGGTGGCGGCCACCAGGGCGGACACGAAGGGCCCGTCGAGCGGCTCCGCCTGGGCGGCCAGCGGCTCGTCTGGCCGGCCGAACGGGTGCATGACCGCCTCGGGAAGCACGACGAGGTGGGCGCCGTCGCTCGCGGCCTGGCCGATGACGGCGCTGATCCGCTCGCGGTTGGCGCCTTTGTCGCGCGAGGCCGTCAACTGGGCTATCGCGATCTTCACGGGTACCTGATCCTGTCGTAGTCTCGCCGGGTGGCCGATCGCAACCCGCTCGTGGTGCGCATGCGGCCATTCGGTACGACAGTGTTCGCCGAGATGACGGCGCTGGCCAGTCGTACCGGGGCGGTCAATCTCGGCCAGGGGTTCCCGGACACCGACGGGCCACCCGCGATGATCGAAGCTGCGGTTGCGGCGATCCGGTCGGGGGTGAACCAGTATCCGCCGGGGCTGGGGATGCCCGCGCTGCTCGCGGCAGTCTCGGAGCACCGGCTATCCCGGTACGGGCTGGCCTACGACCCAGCCAGCGAAGTCCTGGTGACTGTTGGCGCGACTGAGGCAATAGCAGCTGCCCTGCTTGCCTTGTGCGAGACCGGCGACGAGGTCATCGTCTGGGAGCCCTACTACGACTCGTACGCAGCGGCGATCGCGATGGCCGGGGCTGTCCGCCGGCCGGTGACCCTGCGGCCGTCCGATGTGGATGGACGGTTCAGCTTCGATCCGGCGGATTTGCGCGCGGCCGTCAGCCCCCGTACGCGGGTCGTCTTGGTGAACTCCCCGCACAACCCGACAGGTACGGTCTTCACACCCGCAGAGCTGACCGAGATCGCGGCTGTGTGCTGCGAACATGACCTGATCGCCGTGACTGACGAGGTCTATGAACACTTGACGTTCGACGGGGTGACGCATGCGGCGCTGGCGACGTTCGGCGAGATGCGGGAGCGGACCGTGTCGATCTCTTCAGCCGGCAAGTCGTTCTCCGTCACGGGGTGGAAGATTGGTTGGATTTGTGCCCCGGCCGAGCTGATCGCTGCCGTGAAGACGGTCAAGCAGTTCCTGACCTTCACCGCCAATGGCGCGTTGCAACTGGCTGTCGCGCACGCGCTGACCCATGAGCTGCGGTGGGTCGATGACCTGCGAGCGTCATTGCAGTCCAAACGCGACAGGCTGTCCGCCGGATTGGTCGCTGCGGGATTCGGCGTGCACCCGTCGGCGGGCACGTACTTCATCCAAGCCGACGTCCGGCCGCTCGGCCTGACGGATGGCACCTCGCTGGCGTGGTCGTTGCCGGAGCGCATCGGGGTGGCCGCGATACCGACATCGGTGTTCTACGACGATGCGGAGGCTGGCCTGCCTTTCGTGCGGTTCGCGTTCTGCAAGCGCGATGACGTGCTCGATGAGGCGGTCCGTCGGCTGGCTGGGCTGGCTGGGCTGAGTGAGCCGGACGCGGCTCCGTGAGCGCCGCACTGGGAAATCTGGAGTGGATCGCCGCCCTCAGTCGCGCTGATTTGCTGGCCCGTCCTGTTGCTCGGGCGGTCTCGCCGCTTGACGACATTCGGGTCGCCCAGATCGACCCGGCGCTGGCTGACACCGTGGCGTTCTGTGCGCAGTACGACGTGCCGATGGAACAGTCGGCAAACTGTGTCGTGGTGGCGGCGCGGCGTGGCGGGGAGACTCGGCTCGCTGCTTGCGTCGTACTCGCAACGACGCGGGCGGACGTCAACGGGTTGGTGCGGCGGCACCTCGACGCTCGCAAGGCATCCTTCGCAGCAATGGACGATGCCGTCGCTCAGACGGGAATGGAGTACGGCGGTATCACGCCGGTCGGTTTGCCGATCGACTGGCCGTTGCTGGTCGACGCCGAAGTAGCCGCCGCCGACCACGTGGTCGTCGGCAGCGGACTGCGCCGGTCAAAGCTGCTCGTTCGTGGTGCCTGGCTCACCGGACTCCCCGGCGCGCAGGTCATCGACGGCCTCGGCCTCCCCGCAAAGCCCACATCGTCTGACGCCTAGCCCATCCCAGCCCCGTCTCTGTCGGTCAGGGGTCATCGTCGTCCTCTGGCGGTGGTGGGTTGCCGCCTTCTTGGTCCGGCGGGTCACCTTCGCTGTCGTCATCTGGTGAGTCACCGCCGCCGTTGTCCGATGTCGTTCGTATCGAGGGTGGAGATCGAGAGACCGGAGCGGCTCGCACAGAGAACGCCACCGAGCGCGCCTTCCTCCAGCGCAAACCGTCAGATCCTGACCCGAGCTTGATCAGGCTGTTGCGCGAGCCCTGTGGATGACGACCACGCCGACAGAGCGCTTCTCCCTACGCTTTTGGGCATGCTGTCCTACAAGGAAGATCCCGATCACCTGACCCACCTGGCCAACGAGTTCCGCTCCCTGTCGCGGCGTACGGAGAAGGCCCGGCATGCCGCCATCGGCCCGTCCGACTTTGGCCGGGGCAACGCCCATGACCCGGCTCTCAACGAGCAGATCGACTGGTTCTACCGCCGCTGGGTGATGCTGGTCGAACGCGAGAAGCAGTACATGCTCCAATCGGCCGAGAATCTTGAGCGGGCTCGCGAGACGTACAAGTTGGTTGATCAGGGAGTACGAAAGTCAGCTGAAGTTCACGAGTCGCGCCGTCAGGGAGCCGACCTGTGAGCGAGGAACGGGGGCAGGCCCCTTCGATGTCCCTGCCTGACGCGCTGGCCGGCCTGCACAGGCCGTCGGGGACTCCGGACACTCTGTACGAGCGCAGCAAGGACTTCTCCAAGGCCGCGGCACAACTCGATGACATCTGTGGTGACTTCGTCAAGTTGCTGCTCCGGGTGCCGGGTCCGTGGACAGGCACCTCGCAAAGCGAGTTCACACAGGTGATGACTGGCAAGCCAGGCAATTACCGAGACATCGCCGCCGGCTACCGCAAGGCTGGCCTGACCTTGAAGGCATATGCGTCGGCGCTTGAGCACGCTCAGCAGGCCTGGGATTCCTCTCGTCAGCTGGCTGATGCCGATTGGCACCGGCAGATCGGCCACGGCATTGCCACCCCACCGGATCCGTTCTCGCCCGACCGGATTCGTGCTCGGCGCCAAGTCGAGGTCGCACTAGCGAAGTTGCGAGCCGCCGCCGCACACACAAGGAGCGTGCTCAGCTCATTGGAGTTCACGATGGGCAAGCGACCGCCGGTCAAGCCCGAGATCGATCGCGGCCGAGTCGCCGCCGCCTTTCAGGCGTGGGACGAGGTGTGGGGGATGGCTAAGCATGATGCCAAGGACATCTGGGATCTGCACCGGCTGTTCGTCCGGTCTCAGGCGAAGGATGCCTGGAAACAGAAGTGGGAGGACTTCTACAGCGATAAGACGGGTGCCTGTTCAGACCCAGCCGGGTACATCAAGGAGAACACCTACGACGCTGCCAATGGAGACGAGTTCCTGGCTGGCAACGACGCTCGCTGGCTCGCTGGACTCGCGTACAACGCCGTAGGCCCGCGAAAGTACCTCGACTTGCTCAAACCGAGCCGCAAGCCTGACGAGGAGACAAAGGACAAGAGCAAGTCCGACGAGGAGAAGAAGAAGGAGCGAGACGTCTGCCATCCGCTCGGCTAGGGCCCGTCACAGCGAGCCGGCCGTCAAACCCAACCGCGGCAGCTGCGCAGGACGGCGGTGGCGAGGGCTGTCCCCTCCCGACCGAGGACCTCTGCGTACATGTCGTGCACCTCGCGTTCTCGTGACAGCTCGATGCGCACCCCGCCCGCTGCGACCCGAGCCGCCTGGATTCGCCGGGAGAGCTCTCGGCGTTCCTGAATCTGGTGCAGCAGGCTGCGGTCGAGGTCGTCGATGCGGGCACGCAATGCGGCGACGAGGCGGTCGAGGTCGCTCTGCTCGTCCGGGGTTGAGACGGGAGTGAGGGCCGGGGCGGACATCGGATACTCCTGGCGGTCGGTGCCCGGTCCGCGTGCTCGGGAACGCAAAACGCCCCGGGCTTCGGCCCGGGGCGTCGGTTGGGGTCTGGGTTCAGACAGCAGCAACAGGCACCGGATACCGGTGCCCATAAAACTCTGGCGCGTGCGTCATACGAAGGAGTCTGCCCCACGCAGAGGAGATAAAGCCAGCCCCCTCCCGCATGCCGGGACTTGTCACCGCTCGCCCCTAGACTCAGAACCGAGATGACCGACCCTCTTGCCGACCCGCCCGCAGAGCCCAAGAAGCCACGGGTACGCCTCGCCGTCGATCCCGACACGTTGCTCGAGGGGCTCAACCCCCCGCAGCGCCAAGCGGTCCAGCATGACGGCGGTCCCCTGCTGATCGTGGCCGGCGCCGGCTCCGGCAAAACAAGGGTCCTGACTGCGCGAGTGGCGTACCTGCTTGCCCACCGCGGAGTGCAGCCGGGCGAGGTGCTCGCCATTACATTCACCAACAAAGCGGCCGGCGAGATGAAGGAGCGCGTCGCCGCCCTGGTCGGCCCGCGGGCCCGGTCGATGTGGGTCTCGACGTTTCATTCGATGTGCGTACGCATCCTGCGCGCCGAGGCCAAGCAGCTCGGCCTGAAGACCACGTTCTCGATCTATGACCAGGGCGACTCGCAGCGCCTGATGACCCTGTGCGCCCGCGAGCTGGATCTTGATCCGAAGCGCTATCCGGGGCGGCACCTCGCCGCCCAGGTGAGCAATCTCAAGAACGAGCTCGTCGACCACGAGACCTGGGGCGCGCAGGCCCAAACCGGGCCCGAGAAGGTCCTGGCCGAGGTCTACGACCTCTATCAGCGTCGCCTGCGAGAGGCGCACGCTCTCGACTTCGACGATCTGATCATGACCACGGTCAACCTACTGCAGGCGTTCCCCGCGGTGGCCGAGCACTACCGGCGCAGGTTCCGGCACGTCTTGGTCGACGAATACCAAGACACCAACCACGCGCAGTACGTCCTCGTACGCGAGCTGGTCGGCGGGGCGGTGGGGCGCCAGGAGCGACGCACTGTCGACGGCGATCTGGTACGCGCTGGCGCACCGAGTGATGCCGTCGCCCCCGCAGAGTTGTGCGTCGTGGGCGACGCCGATCAGTCCATCTACGCCTTCCGGGGTGCCAACATCCGCAACATTCTGGAGTTTGAGCGCGACTATCCAAACGCGACTGTGATCATGCTCGAGCAGAACTACCGCTCTACCCAGACGATCTTGACCGCTGCCAACGCGGTGATCTCCCGCAACTCCAACCGCAAGCCCAAGAACCTCTGGTCAGACGCCGGTGCGGGCACCCCGATCGAGGGCTATGTCGCGGACAACGAGCACGACGAGGCGGCGTGGGTGGCCGGCGAGGTCGACCGGCTTACCGACACCGAGGGCATCGAGCCGAGCCAAGTGGCCGTGTTCTATCGCACCAACGCCCAGTCCCGAGTCTTCGAGGAGGTGTTCATCCGGGTCGGCCTGCCCTACAAGGTCGTCGGCGGTGTGCGCTTCTACGAACGGCGCGAGGTTCGCGACATGCTCGCGTACCTCAGGGTGCTGTCCAACCCGGCCGACACGGTCAGCTTGCGGCGCATCCTCAACACGCCACGGCGCGGCATCGGCGACCGCGCCACGGCTTGTGTAGAGGCACTGTCTACACGCGACAGGATTCCCTTTGCCGACGCACTCGAGCGCTGCGAGGACGCACCTGGCATGAACTCCCGTTCGGGCAGGGCGATCAGGGACTTCGTGGACATGATGACCGAGTTGCGCGCTCTGGTGGCCGGCGACGAAGGGCCGGCGGCGATCCTCGAAGCGGTGCTGCAGCGTACTGATTATCTCGCCGAGCTCGAAGCCTCCGAGGACACCCAGGACGAACAGCGCATCGACAACGTGCAGGAGCTGGTGAGCGTCGCCCGCGAGTACGAAGAGTCCGCACCGGGCGCCGACCTTGCCGGTTTTCTCGAGCGGGTCGCCCTGGTTGCCGATGCCGACAGCATCCCGGATGCCAGCGGGGGCATGGTGACGCTGATGACCCTGCACACCGCCAAGGGTCTGGAATTTCCGGTCGTCTTCCTGACCGGCCTCGAAGACGGCATCTTTCCCCACCTGCGCACCCTCGGCGATCCGGACGAGCTCGAGGAGGAGCGCCGGCTGGCCTACGTCGGGATCACCCGCGCTCAGCAACGCCTCTACCTGTCGCGGGCGGCCAGCCGCAGCGCGTGGGGCCAGCCGTCGTACAACCCCCCGTCCCGCTTCCTCGATGAGGTGCCGCCGGACGTGGTGCATTGGGAGCGCACGGAGCCGGCCCGCCAGCCGTCGGCTCAGGCGAGGGTGGCGGCGGCCGGGCTGGCGCGCGGGACGTTGCGGGGGGGCTACGGCAACCGTCCGGTCATCGACCTGGACCTCGGCGACAAGGTCAGTCACGACGCTTTCGGCGTCGGCACGGTGGTGGAGGTCCGCGGCCAGGGGGAGAAGGCGCAGGCGCAGATTGACTTCGGCAGCTCGGGCGTCAAGTGGCTGCTGTTGCGCTACGCCCCGGTAGAGAAGCTCTAACCGCCATCTCGCTGCGCGTCTCGCTGTGCTCGATGCTTACTCGACCGCACCTTCATCTCGTTCCGCGCCTTGCTGCGCTCGATGCTCGCTCGACAAGCGAGCGGGCCCGTCAGGCTGCCGGCGGCGTCGCCCCCCGGCCGATTGGCGTGACCGGATGCGTACGTCAACGGCCAGGTAGCCCCCCAACGCGACGAGGAAGGCGGCGTACCACACCACAATCGCGCCCGGAACGTGGTGGCTGATGAGGTGGCCAAAGAAGGCGTCCATCCAATGCTGGTGCGCCACTCCGGCGGCGAACAGCAGATCCGGGAGCGTCGCCAGCAGGTGGCCGGTCAAGATCCACATGACCGGCAGTGGCACCGGCCGGTGTTCCTCGATCAGCCAGACAGTCATGCCGACCAGGCCCACGGTCATGCCGATGAAGAAGTGGATCAACCAGCCGGACCGGGGATCGTGCGGCTGGAAGTGCACGAACAGGTACGCCTCGACGACGATGAACAGCACAGCGCCGACGACCATCCGGAGCGCCGTCGTCAGACCAGAGCGCCGTTCATTCGTTCGCCGCGTGGCAGTCCGGTTCACTGCAGGGCTGCCACGATTGTGCGTACCTCATCGAGCCGCCCGGCGACGTCGGGGTCGAGCGTGCGGTAGCGGATCGTGCTGTCGGGCCCGACGATGGCGTACCCAACCGGGTAGCCGCCGTCGCGCGGGACCGGCATGGCATATCCCCGAGCCAGGGCCGCGTCGACATCGGAGACCGAGGCGAAGCGGCTTTCTGCGAGATCGGGTCGGCCACCGACGACGAACGCGTCGACGTTGGTGGGGAGCGCCGCTGGCTTCGACAGCCCCGACAGCAGTGGGCGTTGTTGCGCGGACCTCACGAAGAAGATCACCGTGACCTTGCCCCGGGCGGGTCGGGAGATGGTGACGAGCGGGGCGGTATCACGCTCGCCCACGGCGTCGAGGTACCCCGCGCGTTGCTGCGCCGGCTTCGGGTCATCCAGCGGTGAGGCTGACGTCTGCGCGCCAGCGACGGCGACGCCGAACACACCCGCGGCGCAGAGCCAGGCGATGAGTGCGCGTAGGCCGGGCGTCACTCTCACAGGCGTGCCAAATACGCGAGGGTTCCCATCGCGGGTAACGCTAGTCGAGTGAGCATCGAGCGG
>Ga0136617_10001457_pt1 | contig 21051 bp, 19 predicted proteins | sample AntDrymUQ3222106_2_FD_129672 | JGI IMG/M metagenome (GOLD analysis project Ga0136617, IMG submission 129672) | Polar desert sand microbial communities from Dry Valleys, Antarctica - metaG UQ322 (21.06) | ecosystem: Environmental > Terrestrial > Soil > Desert | place: Antarctica: Dry Valley...
GGGGTAGTTGATGATGTAGTTGATGGAGTCGGACATCACCCCGGTGAACCCCCGCATCACATCGGGGAGGGTCAGGTCGACCAACCGGGGCGGGGTGCCTGTGTCGATCCTGGGATTCTTGCCGGCACCACCCAGACTCGGCACGGCTCGCGGCGCGACGTGGAACAGGCCGGCCGAGCCGAAGCCTGAGGTGAATCCGATCCCCGTGCTCGCCGCCACGTCGGTCCACGCGTGCGGATCGCTCAGCGACTTGCCGCCGAACCCGAACTGCGAGACGAAGCTGAACGCCCCGCTGCCCCCCGCACCGAACAGAGCACCGCCCGCGAGGATGCGAGTCAGGCTGGGTGCCCCCGTCGGGCCGGCCAGTCGAGTGGCGACGGATGGCACCGTTGCCGCAGCGCCCATGCCGACGAGGACCGCGCCGTCGAGCAGCAGCTTGCTGGCGTCGTTGGCGTTCCAGCTGGCCGGGTCGAAGACGTTCAGCCCCTGGAACGCCCCCTTTACCAGGACGCTGGCGGCAAAGGAGAAGGCAACGCCCATGGCCATGCGTGTCATGACGGTCGCAATCGCGCTCTGAATCACTCCCATCGCGATAGCCTCGGAGCTGAGAGCAAAAGCCATCCGCGCTGCCAGCGCCGCGAGCCCACTGAGGTTCGCCGACACGATCGCTGCCGATGCCGCGTTGGAGAAGCCAGCCGTGAAGATCGTCGCGGCGAGGCCTGCCGCGACGGTCGCCGCGATCGTGGCCCAGAAGATTCTCGCCTGACGTTGCGCCTCTTCGATGAAGTCGGCCATCTTCTCCATCTTCCCGGCAGCATCGCCGAGAGCCCCGGCGTACTCGCCCAGGTCGGCGATGAACTTCTTCCAGGACTCCTGGTACGCCTCGCTGGCTGGGCTCTTCTTCCAGTTCTCGTCAAGCTGGGCTCCGACCGGCCTGAGCTGGTCGACGGCTGACCCCACACCGCTGGACAGTTCGAGGCAGGCGCCTCTGGCTCGCCGGATGGCGTCGGGATCGCCACCCGGGTCGAAGAGGGTGCCAACGACCTTGCGCAGCCAGTCCGGCTCCTTCTCAACCACGACGCAGGTCCCCACTCAGGGCCCATGCTGGGCGACGGGGAGCACGTGACGGCGAGCGGGTTTCGGGCATCCGCCGATAGTGAGCACCGAATGTTTCCACGGCATGAATGGGACTTCTCGGGCACGTAACGGTCACGTCGCAGCTCGATCAGGCTACGTACAGGCAGTAATGGGGTTTGTGTGCCTACGGCTTGCTGAGCACGAACGCCATCCGAGCCGCCAGCGCCGCCAGCCCGCCGAGCGCTCGCGGGGCGGCGTGGTTCGACATGAGCGCCTCCTGCCCGATCGATGCCGAGAAGCGCCGTGAAATGACTTTTTGAGCGTGTATCGCGGCCCGGCTCATGTCACACTCTCCCTCGGACGGGTTATCAGCGGGTTGGGGATGGCAGTGTCGGATTCTGATGTCGGCAGCGGCCCAACCGTGCTGCGCATCTTGCTCGGCGCCCAACTCCGCAAACTGCGCGAGGCCAAGGACGTCTCCCGTGAGGAGGCCGGCTACACCATCCGCGCATCCGAGTCCAAGATCAGCCGGATGGAGTTGGGTCGGGTCGGCTTCAAGGAGCGCGACGTCTCGGACCTGCTGATCCTGTACGGGATGATCCGGGCCGAGGAACGCGAAGCCGTTATGCGACTGGTGAGAGAGGCCAACACTCCCGGCTGGTGGCATCGCTTCGCCGACGTGCTGCCGAGCTGGTTCCAGTCGTACGTGGGGCTGGAGGCCGCGGCCTCGCTCATCCGCAGCTACGACGTTCAGTTCGTTCCCGGTCTGTTGCAGACCGAGGAATACACCCGCGCCGTTATCAACCTCGGCCGCACAGGGACTTCCGACCTGCACGTCGACCAGCGGGTCACGCTGCGGATGGCTCGGCAACATGTCCTGACCCGGCCCCGGCCGATCCGTGTGTGGGCGGTGCTCGACGAGGCGGTGCTTCGCCGGCCCATGGGCGGGCCGCAGGTGATGCGCGGCCAGTTGGAGCATCTGCTCATCGCGATCAAAGCGCCCAACGTGACGTTGCAGATCATCCCCTTCGGCGTCGGTGGTCACGCGGCAGCGGGCGGGGCGTTCAGCATCCTGCGCTTTCCCGACGCGCAGATGCCCGACGTGGTCTACGCCGAGCAACTGACCAGTTCCCTGTACCTCGACAAGCGCGAAGACGTCGATCGCTACCTCGAGGCGATGGAGCGGCTCTGCCTCGAAGCCGACGAGCCCGACAAGACGACTGACACCATCACAGCGATCATCAACAGTCTCGAGGGCACAGCGTCCCCTTAGCCGCCACCGGGAGCAGCCAGCGCCAACGGATCGGCGGGGCGTCAGGGCTTGCGCCCGACTCCGGCGAGATACAGGTTGTGTACAGGGCTGTTGGTCTCCGTATCCGGGTCAGGCCGCCATTCGTTGGCTGGCACCAGGCCGGGCTCGACCATCTCCAAGCCTTCGAAGAAACCGGTCTGTTCGTCGAGGGTGCGGAATCGTCCGGTGCCGAGGCTGCCCTCGAGGAACGCGCGTTCGGTGGCGCGGGCTCGGGGCTCACCAGGGTCGACGAAGTTGGCGATCATCAGGTAGGACCCAGACGGTAACCAGTCGCGAATGGCCTTGGCGACAGCCCAGGGATCTTCGTCATCACTGAGGTGGTGCAGGACCGCGGAGATCAGCACAGCATACGGCTCAGTGCGGTCGATGAACTTGCCGATCGCGGGATTGTTGAAGAGCGACTCGGGGTCTCGCACGTCGGAGGTGATCACGATGCTGTTGTTGTTGTCGGCCAGCAGCGCGCGCCCGTGGGCGAGCACGATCGGATCGTTGTCGACGTAGACGACCCGGGTGCCGCGGTTGACTTCGTGGGCGACCTCGTGCACATTGCCCTCGGTCGGCAGCCCACAGCCGATGTCGATGATCTGCCTGATGGATGCCGCACCCGCCAGATAGCGCACCGACCGGCGAACAAAAGCTCTGTTGTCCCTGGCGATCTGTGGCGCCTCAGGGAGGACCCGGATAATGGCGTGGGCGGTAGTCCGGTCGATCTCGAAGTTGTCCTTGCCGCCCAGGACGTAGTCATAGACCCGCGCGATCGAGGCCCTGGTGATGTCGAGGTTAGCCGGCGCGGCCGGATCCTCATGGTCAGCTATCCTCGTCGACTCTGCGGACATCGCCACGGTAACCCCCGATCGCAGGTGGTATGCCCGCCGCAGCGGACGAATCACATCGTAACGGCGCGATTGACGCGCCGGAACGCCAATCTACTGGATAGGAAGTCGATGCCGCCTGCTGAGCCGCCGTCGAGCGCGGCCGCCAATCTCGGCGCGGGCGTCCACGAGGGCCCGGCCCGCCGGGAAAACCGGGAGTGACGGACCGCAATCTGCCGCGCCGGGAGCGGCCATCTCGCGACAATTGCCCTCCGGATTGACAGTTGGCTCTTTGCCTCACACCTCAATGCCGCAGCGGCAAATGCACGTGCATTGGGGGTTGCATCCGCAAGTGTTCACTGGGCATGATAGCGCGCATGCAATCGCATTTTGCCACAACAAGTGCAATGGGACGCTCCGAAGCCGACGCTCCGGGCCGGGTTCGCGGGGCGGCCTCATTGCTGCGGGGGTTCGCGCCCAAGCCCGGCCAGCTCTGGTCATTGCGGCACGCGGCCGCCACCTATGCTGCGCACGGGTGGGCCGTCATGCCGGGTGCTTACGCCGCTGACGGGCGGACTCGCTCGCCACACCCACGGGGCGGTCGCACGGCCAGCCTTGCGCCGCTACAGGACAAGTGGGAGGAGGCAGCGACAACCGACGTCATGCAGGTCGCCCGCTGGTGGGCTCGCCACGCCTGGGTGATCCTGCTGCCCACCGGTTGCCAGGTCGAGGTGGTCGAGATGCCAGCGCACTTGGGGCAGGTGACCGTTGACCGGCTGCAAGAGCGAGTCGGGCCGGTTGCCGTCGAGGCAGGTCAGCGATGGTTGCTGTTCTGTTCCGCGCAGACCGGCACGGTGTCGACTTCTGATGATGAGTGGCGCTCCGGTGTGTTGCTCCACAGCACGGGATCATGGGTGCCGGTGCCACCGATCGGGCGCTCGCGCGATAGGTTGACCTGGTTGAAGTCGCCGTGGTCGTGCGGCTGGCGGTTACCCGATACGAGCGATGTGTTGACGGCGGCTCGAGGTTGATCCGAGTATGGCCGAAAGGTTTCGGTGAGATCGGCCGTCTTGTGTACGCTGGCCGAGCGTTCGGAGATCTAGTTCCGCTCACCTCTTCGAGGCAGGTAAACGAAGCCCCCTTAGCTCAGTCGGCAGAGCGTCTCCATGGTAAGGAGAAGGTCTACGGTTCGATTCCGTAAGGGGGCTCGACCACCTTCCCCACTGGCCAGCCGTGGGGGATTAGCTCAGTGGCGGTGTAGCTCAGCCAGGCAGAGCAAGCGGCTCATAATCGCTGTGTCGCCGGTTCAAATCCGGCCACCGCTACGGGATCGGACGGGCCTGCGGCCGAGTTCGTGTTTAGACCGCACCGTTACTCTGGGCTACCCTAAAACCTTCGCTCACCAACGTCCGTCGAAAGAGGCAACTCGTAGTGGCAGCCACCGATGTCAGACCCAAGATCACGATGGCCTGCAATGTGTGCAAACACCGCAACTACATCACTCGCAAGAACCGCCGCAACGACCCCGATCGCTTGGAACTAAAGAAGTTCTGCCCGAACTGCCGCACGCACACCGCGCACCGAGAGACGCGCTGATCGGCTTGTTGGGCCGAGCGGTGCTTGTTGTCGTGGCCAGCCACCGCCGTCGGGTCAGGCCGCCTACGCCGCCGATACCGTCGCTTTCGACCTAGTGCTTGGGGTGTTTTGTTCATGCCCGACGATCGCTTCACCGGCCCGCGAACCGATGATCTCTGGCCGGCGTCCGACGAGACATCGGCCAACGACGGCTGGCCGGTTACTCCCGATCCGCCGGCCGCCAACGACTCGTGGGCCAGCGATGTCGGGGCCTCGTCCACTGATCCCACAGACATCTGGTCGCCGCCGGCCGCGACCTCCGACGCCGACGGGCCAGCTGACACCCCGTGGAGCAGCGACTTGTGGGCGTCGTCCACGAATGAGGCTTCTCCCGATACCTGGACGCCGGACGCAGATCAGCCCGCCGCATCCCCTGAAGGGGATCCGTGGGTCAGCGATGTCTGGGACTCCACCGAGCCATCACCATGGGTGAGCGACCTCTGGGCATCGAGCGACCCGCCCACCTCGCCCCCCACCGATTCCTGGTCCGCTGACGAGCCGCCGGGTTATGCCGACGCGCAGCCACCGGCGGTTGACGGCCCGCCCACTGACCTCCCCGCGGTTGACGAGCCGGCGACCAGCCCTGCCGGCTCGGTGAGTGAGCCCTTCTGGCGTTCGGAGTCCTGGCTACTCGAGCCGTTGTCCGAGGACACCCAGTCGGTCGAGATGACCGGCGACGTTGACGGTGACTCCGGAACCTCCAGGCCCGACGACTCCGGCACCGACGCGCAGTCCTTCGCGTGGGACTCCGGCAGCGTCGCGACCGATGAGCCGACAGATGACCACGCCGATGAGGCCTCCCACGAGCCGGTGACCTGGGGAGAGCTGGGCGAGGACTCCGAGGGCTCGTGGAGCACCTATCAGCGAGAATTGGAGGCCTCAGCGGGTGCCTCGGCCCGCCCGTCGGCCCGCCCGCCGGCGACGGCGGAGCCGCCGACCAACGCCTCGCAGTTCGCGTCGCAGCGCGCCCCCGGCGCGCCCGAGCCGCCCACCAAGGGCTTCCCCGGTTTCATGTACAAGTTCTCTGCGCACCAGATCAAGCTGAAGCCGACCAGGGTGGAGCAGATCACCCGCGACTCGATCACCGACATCCGTCGCAGCATTGCCGGGCTCCGCCAGATCACTTTCACCAACCCCAAGGGCGGCAGCGGCAAGACCACGGCTGCCCTGCTCACCAGCATGACGCTCGGCCAGTTGCGCGGCGGGTACGTCTTGGCATGGGACAACAACGAAACCCAGGGCACGCTGGGCGTGCGTGCCCGGCGTGACGACCACGCCAACACCGTCCGGGACCTCATCGCCGATCTGCCTGCCTTCTCCGGTCCCGTAGCCGGTCGGGTCGGCGATCTTGTGAAGTACATCCGGACGCAGGGCGACGCCATGTTCGACGTCCTGGCCTCAGACGAGCAGGCCGAGGCCGGCGAGATGATGACGGCGGCAGCGTTCCAGGCGGTCCGGGAAGTCGTCGGCCGGTTCTACAAGATCATCTGCGTCGACACCGGCAACAACGTGCGAGCCGCCAACTGGGCGGCCTCCATCGACAGCACCGACCAATTGGTGGTCACGGCGAGTGTGCGATGGGAGTCCGCATACAGCGCATCGCGGATGCTGGACTATCTCGAGCAATCCGGCCGTAGCGATCTGGTCAGCAACGCGGTGACGGTGCTGACGATGCCCGCGTCGATGAAGGGGCTCAACGTCTCGCAGGTGGAGACACACTTCGGAGTACGCACTCGCGAGGTGCTGCGGGTGCCATTCGACGCGCAGCTCGACAACGGTGACGAAATCCCGTACGCCAAGCTGCATCCCGCGACCCGGCTCGCTTGGCTTCAGATCGGCGCCGCGATCACCCGTGGCCTGTAGCGATAGCGATGGCACTCAATCCGGTCTTCGTCGGCAAGCAGTACCCGCCGACCGAGCCTTACGAGGTGAGCAGGGAAAAGATCCACGAGTTCGCGACGGCGATCGGCGACAGCAATCCGGCCTACCTCGACCGTGAGGCTGCGGGCGCGCTGGGCTATCCCGACGTGATCGCTCCACCGACCTTTGCCATCGCGGTATCCGCGCGGGCCGCCTCGCAGGTCATCTTCGATCCGTCGCTCGGCCTGGACTACAGCCGAGTGGTGCACGGTGAGCAGAGCTTCAGCTACACCCGGCCGGTGCGAGCAGGCGACCAACTGACGGTTGTCGTGACGGTCGACAACATTCGTACGGCCGCTGGCAACGACATCATCACCACTCGCGGCGAGGTCTCGACGGTCGATGGTGAGCACGTCGTGACCGCGCTCTCCACTCTGGTGTCCCGGGCTCCCGATTCGGCGGGTTCCTGATGGCGGCCAACGTGCGATACGACGACGTGCGGGTGGGCACCGAGCTGCCGGCGCAGACCTTCGAGATCCACCGCTTGGACCTGGTGAAGTACGCCGGTGCGTCGGGTGACTTCAACGTCATTCACTGGAACGAGCGCATCGCCAAGTCGGTCGGACTCCCCGACGTCATCGCCCATGGCATGTACACGATGGCGCAGGCGGTGCGCGTGGTGACCGACTGGCTCGGTGACCCCGGTGCGGTGGTCGACTATTCGGTGCGGTTCACCAGGCCGGTCGTGGTTCCGGATGACGACACGGGTGCGGTGCTCGAGGTGTCCGGCGCGGTGATCGAGAAGCGTGAGGACAAACAGGCAGTGGTCGAGTTGCTCGCTCGTGCGGGCGGGGCAAAGGTGCTGGCCAAGGCTCGGGCCGTGGTCCAGCTCGAGTGACGGATCCGCCAACCGGCTCGCATGCCCCCGCTGAGATCCACGCCTTGGCGCGGCGGCGTTCGGCCGCAAGAACCGATCGCGATTTTGCCGTAGCCGATGCGCTGCGCGACGAGATCGCAGCCGCCGGATGGCGCGTGACCGATACGCCGGACGGCTTCACCCTGACCCCGACTCCGCCGTACGACGTGGAGCAATCGGCTGCCCGGCTTCCCGACCGCTCAGATCAGAGCGACACCCGCCGAGTCAGCGTTTCGGTGGTCGTGGATGGATGGCCCGACGATGTGCGCACGTTCGTTGATGCGTTCGTGCGCCATGTCCCAGCCGATGCGGTATTGCTGGCTCTGGACATCGGCAACACCGATGGCGCCGGTGACGTGCTCCACGAGTTGGCACAAGCGCATCCTGGCCGGATCGAGGACCTCCATGTTGAGGGTCCGACGGGGTGGGCCGCAGCGGTGACAGCGCTGGCTCGCGCCGACACAGCAGCCGTGCACGTGCTCGCCGATGTCTCCACGATCTTCACCGGAGACGCCCTGACGCCGTTGCTGGCAGAGCTTGCTGACCCGACCGTGGTCGGTGCCGGCTGGCGTGGAGCGCGGGTCAGCGACGACTGGTACAGCTTCAACGATGCCGGGCCAGGTGACGTGGAGGCGCTGCTCGGGTACTGCTTCGCCCTGCGCCGGCGGGCGCTCCTGCAGGTCCCGCCGCACCCCAAGGCGCGCTTCTACCGCAACGCCGACCTGGAGATGTCCTACGCGATCCGCGCCGCCGGTCTGGGCCGGCTGGTGGTCCCGGCTGTCGAGCTGCCCCTCCGGCAGGGACGGCACCGCGGCTATCACGACACGGACCCCGTCTACCGGGATGCTGAGTCCCAGCGCAACTACTCGCGCTTTCTCGACCGCTTCCGCAGGTGAGCATCGACCGGAGCGAGATGCGGGGTCGCAACGATTTTCGTACCGACTAGCCTCGGTTGCCATGAGTAGGTCGGCTGGTACCAAGTTCGTGCGCGTAGCCGTGGTCCTGGTCGGCCTGCTGACGCTGACCGCCGCCGGCTGTGACCCGCAGAGCGAGCAGGCTGGACCGTCACCGTCGTCGAGCCTGCCCGCCTCGGCGCCCTCTGCGACCGCCACGCCGGCCGCCTGCCGTGGCAGCTACGCCCTCCCGGACCCGCGCCGCCCCGTGATCGTGCTGACCTTCGCGCTGTCCGCAGACCGCCGGACCGTGACTGGTACGGAGAGCGTTCGGTTCACGCCAGACCTGCCGGTGACCGAGATGGTGTTCCGCATGTGGCCCAACGGGGAGGGTGCTCCTGATGGGACCTTGATGACGGTCACCCAGGCCAGGGTGGCCGGGGGCGGCCAGTTCACTACCCAGTCCGCGGGAGCCAAGCGCGGCAGCCAGGGGACGCTGCTCACCATCCCGCTCGGCCGCACGAATCCGGCCGGGCAACCGATCATCGCCGACCTGGCCTTCACCTTGCGCCTACCGCCCCCTGACTTCGAACGATGGGGCTCGACCGGCACAACCGCGTGGTGGGCGAGCGGGCACCCGCTGCTTGCCTGGGAACGGGAGCGTGGATGGCAACGGCAGCCCGCCGTGCGGTTCCCGTCGGAGGCGGCTGTGAGCGAGGCCGCATCGATTGATCTGACGGTGACCGCCCCGGCCGCCGACACAGTGCTGATGAGCGGACCTCCTGACTCGCCGAGGACGATCGACGGCGGGCGGCGGCAGTGGCACTCGATGTCGGAGTCCGCCCGCGATGTCAGCGTCTCGGTAGGCCCATTCAGGACACGGAGCGCGACGGTCAACGGGGTGCGCGTCATTGCCGGCGTCTCGTCGGAGGTGCGAGCCGATCTAGATCAGCTCCTGGCGCAGACTCGCCGGTCGATCAACGGGCTGGTCGCGCGGTTCGGGCCGTTCCCGTACCCCAGCCTGTCGATCGCTGCCCTGCCGGGCATTGGTTCGGGAGGGATCGAGTTCCCGGCGGCGATCATGGTCGGGGCCTCGGGGTGGGACACAGTTGTCCCGCACGAAGTCGCCCACGAGTACTTCTACGGGATGATCGGCGACAACCAGGCCCGCGACCCCTGGCTGGACGAAGCCTTTGCCACGTACTCAGAGGCACTGGTCAACGACGAGGTGGCAAGCTACCTCCCGGAGCTGGACCGGCCTGGTCCGGTGGGCAGCACGATGGAATCGTGGGGCGACGACCAGGACGGCTATTACGCCACCATTTACGGCAAGGGAGCTGCGGCGCTGCTCACAGCACGCCAGCGGGCGGGAGCTCCAGCGTTTGACGCCGCATTGCGCTGCTACGTCAACGAGAATGCCTGGGATGTCGCCACTCCCGACGACATCCAGCGCGCACTGGCCCACTTGCCCGCTGCCTTGTCCGTACTGCGCGCAGCCCGAGCCTTGTAGTCACCCTGAGAAATCCATGATCCAGGGAGATCGATCCGGTCGTAGCCGGCTCAATCTTCCCTGGATCATGAGCGTGGGACGGGGTCGGGCGATTGGCGTAAACGAAGCTCAGTTGTTGCCAGGGCTCGGCGATCCGCTGATACCTGGCTCACCGTTGTCCCTCGGCGTGCCTCCGGTGTAGCTGATGCCGACGGCGAAGCGCATGAACTCGTCTTCGTCCCAGGGAACCCCCCAGGGAGTCGCGATTGTCAGGCGCGTGGTGGCGGAGATCTTCAGAGTTAAACCGAATCCACCGTTGCCGTTGGCCTGCAACCAGCCTGAGTGGTTGCCCACCGTCACCGGCTTGCCCAGCCCGTCGACGACCTTGTTCGCGCGATCCACCTGGATTCTGATCGCCCTGGGATCACCGAACGCATCGGGTTTGCCATCGGACGGGCCAAGCGTGAGGCCGACGTCACTCCATTGCGCGACAACGAAGCCTCGCGGAGCCAACTCGACCGTGAAGTACGAGGCAGGAGTGACTGCCTTGTCGACGAGCCCCTCCGCCACACGCAGCACCGTCTCGCGGCTGCCGTACCCGTTCATCCCGGACACACTGACCCACTCGCCTGGCCGGAATTGCCAAGTCACGTCACCGGGCCCGTTCGCGGCGGGCTTCTTGTCCTGCACGAAAGTGGCCGGATGGCCCCGCACGGTGACACTGATCGACTGCTGGCTCGATGGATCCAGCGCTGGATTCCGCGGTGGCAGGACTTTGGTGTGGAGGATGGCAACGTTGATACCGATTGCGGTGATGCCGGCCTGGTTGGCTTGCACGGTCTGGTAGGAGGCGTTCATGATGCCTGGCTCGGCGCTCATGAGCGGCGGTGCCTGGAGTCCGGGTGGCAGGTAGGTCGCGGTCAGCGGGAACGTCGATGTGAAGGGCGGGGCAGCGACCAGGAATTGGCTGGGTGCCCCAGCCTGCTGCTGACTCTGTCGCTGGTGGATACCCAGGTCCGCGGCGACTGATGGCAGGACCGCGGCCGCGGTCACAGCGGCGGCCACCGCTGCGGTGAGTGCAATGCGATGAGTGATGGTGCTCCGGCGGCTCCGAGCCTTAACCGTGGTGAGGAGGCTGTGGTTGAGCGGCACGGTCTCGGCATGATGCCGCAGGACCTGGGTCAGTTCGTCTTCGACCGAAGGCATCAGTTTGCTCCGTTGGATTGAAAGAGTCGTGTCGCTGGTGCGCAGCCGGGCCAGACCCTTGGAGGCATGGGCGCGTACGGTCGCGGCGCTGCAGTGCACAAGATGGGCTATTTCTTCGTCGGCCAGGCCCTCGTAGAACCTCAGCACGAGGACGGCGCGCTGTTGCTTGGGCAGGGTCGCCAGCACCCGCCACATCGCGTCCCGATCGGCGTGCTGGGCGCCGTGATCGCCGCCGCGAGGCGCTGGCGGCGCTGGCTCCGGCACTTCCGCGACGTACGCCACGCGAATCGCCCGACGATGCCACGACGTGAAACCGTTGACGATGATCCGGCGGATGTACGCGTCGGGATGATCCAGCGAGCTGATCCGCTCCCAGCGTCGATGAGCCTTGGCCAGGGCATCTTGGACCAGATCCTCGCTCAAATGCCGATCGCCAGTCAGGAGGTAGCCGAAGCGGAGCAAGGCTTGCCCACGGCCGGTCACGTAGTCCTCGAATGTGCTGCTCACGAAGTCACCGACATGACCCTAGAACCCTGTGGGAGGTGATTCTGTGTAACGCGGTGACCCGGTGAAACACTCGGCGGATGCGGCGTCTCGACGAGGTGGACCTGTCAACGCGCCTGTCCCGGCGCGAGGAGGCCGAGCAACTCGCCGCCGCACAGCACCGGCTGCTGCATCTGCGCCTGGAGTTGGGCGGCCAGATCGGCGAGGGTAAGATCGGCCCGCCGCTCTGCGTGGTGTTCGAGGGCTGGGACGCTTCCGGCAAGGGCGGCGCGATCAAGCGCCTCGTCGGCCGACTCGACCCTCGTCATGTGCGAGTCGCGCAGTTCGCCGCTCCGACGTACGACGAAAAGCGTCATCACTTCTTGTGGCGGTTCTGGCCGGTGTTGCCTGGGTGGGGCGGGATGGCGGTGCTCGACAGATCCTGGTACGGCCGGGTGCTCGTCGAGCGGGTCGAGGGCTTCGCCACCGATAGTCAGTGGGGGCGGGCGTACGACGAGATCGTCAGTTTCGAGACCACGCTGGTCGCCGAGGGCATGATCCTGGTGAAGTTCTGGCTGCACCTGTCGGCCGAGGAGCAACTCCGGCGCTTCGAACGCCGGCAGGCCGACGCCTATCGAGCCTGGAAGCTCACCGACGAGGATTGGCGCAACAGGGATCGGCGGGCAGAATACGAGGCGGCGGTCGAGGACATGCTCGAACGCACCGACCACCCGGCCGCGCCGTGGCATCTGGTGGCGGCCGAGGACAAGCGTTGGGCTCGGGTCGCCGTGGTGCGTCAGGTATGCGAGGCGATCGAGGCGGCTCGCTGGTCAGCTGGTCAGCTGACCGCGTCGCGACCGATGTCGTCAAGGGTCGGCCGCCCGGCCAGCGCCATCGTGTGCGCCAAATCCTCGGTCAGCATGGTCAGTACGTGCTCGACGCCCTCGGCACCGCCCACAGCCAGGCCCCACAGCGCCGGCCGGCCCACGAGCACCGCATCCGCACCCAGTGCCAGCGCCACGAACACATCGCGCCCCCGCCGCACCCCGCCGTCGAGAAGTACCGGGCAGCGACCCGCGACGGCGTCCACCACTTCGGGCAGCGCGCGCAGGCTCGCCATGCCGCCGTCGAGCTGACGGCCGCCGTGGTTCGACACGATGATCCCGTCGACCCCGTGCTCAGCGGCCAGTGTCGCGTCCGCCGCCGTCACGACACCCTTGAGCACCAGCGGCAGATCGCTCAGGCTCCGCAGCCAGGCCAGATCAGACCACGTGATCGACTGATCGAAGATCTCCGCCGCCGTGGCGGCCACTCCCGAGACCCCTTCGTGCGACTCGTGGCACGCCCGGTCAGGGCCACATCGAGACCCCGCGCACGGGCCCGCGGGTCGACCGCGAATCCGTTGCGCAGGTCGCGCAGCCGGCGGCCGATCTGCGGTGCGTCTACGGTCAGCACGATGGCGCGGTAGCCGGCGGTTTGCGCCCTGGTGACCAGGTCAGCGACCACGTCGCGGTTGCGCAACCAGTACAGCTGAAACCACAGCGGGCCGATGGCGGCCTGCGCGATCTCCTCAGGAGTACGGCTGGCCAGCATGCTGGCGGCGAACAGCGACCCGGCTGCTCCCGCTGCCCGGGCCGTGGCCTCCTCGGCATCAGGATGGACCTGGCCATGGTAGGCCGTGGGCGCGACGAGCACCGGCGTGCCGAGTGGGCTACCAAGCACCGTGGTGGTGGTGTCGCAATGCGACACATCGACGAGGACCCGCGGCCGCAGGGTGGCTCGGTCGAAGGCCTCACGGTTGGCGTTCAGGGTCAGCTCGGCGCCTGCACCGCCGTCGATGTAGTCCCACACCGGGTTGGGAAGCCGCTCTCTGGCGAGAGGTTCGTAGTCCTCCACACAGACAATCAGAGGGGTTGCCATCGCAGGCTCCTCTCCCCATCGCTCGCAGAGCCCCACCAACAGTGGCCACCACCCCACGGCGTGATCATGGAGGTTTGGTGGGCAAACCGGGCGTGTCTGCCCGCAAACGTCCATGATCAGCACAAGAGGTGGGGCTAGCAAAAGGTGGGGGTTAGGTGGGGGTTAGCCGGGTTAGCCGGTGTCGGCGAGGAGTTTGGCCAGCCGGCCGATTCCTTCCGCCAGGTCGTCATCGCCAAGGGCGTAGGACAGCCGCCAGTAGCCAGGCGTGCCGAACGCCTCGCCCGGGACGACCGCTACCTCGACTTCCTCCAGGGCGAGGGCCGCCAACTCCAGCGAGGTCTGAGCGGTACGGCCACGCACCGGCCGGCCGAGCAGGTCGCGTACCGACGGATAGCAGTAGAACGCGCCCTGCGGCTCCGGGCAGATGATGCCGGCAATGTCGCTCAGCAGCCCGGTCATCGTGCGCCGCCGCCGATCGAAGGCGGTGCGCATCTGCGCCACCGCCGACAGGTCACCACTGACCGCCGCCAGGGCTGCGGCCTGCGAGACGTTGGCGACGTTAGAGGTGGCATGGGACTGCAGGTTGGTGGCCGCCTTCACCACGTCGGGCGGCCCGATCAGCCAGCCGACCCGCCAGCCGGTCATGGCGTACGTCTTGGCCACGCCGTTGACGACAACGCACCTGTCGGCCAGCTCCGGCACCAGCACCGGCATCGACGAGAAGACCGCATCGCCGTAGACCAGATGCTCGTAGATCTCGTCGGTGACCACCCAGATCCCGCGGTCGACCGCCCACCGCCCGATCGCCTCGACCATCGACGGCGGATAGACGGCGCCGGTCGGGTTTGACGGCGAGACGAAGACCAGGATCTTCGTACGATCAGTGCACGCCGCCTCGAGTGCCTCGATGGAGGCGAGGTAGCCGGTGGACTCGTCGGTGGGTACCTCGACCGGCACACCGCCGGCCAGCCGGATCGACTCGGGGTAGGTGGTCCAGTACGGCGTCGGCAGCAAGACCTCGTCGCCCGGATCGAGCAGCGTGGCGAAGGTCTCGTAGAGCGCCTGCTTGCCGCCGTTGGTGATCAGCACCTGGGCGGCGCTCACCTGATAGCCGGAGTCCCGCCGGGTCTTGACCGCGACAGCCTCGCGCAGCTCGGGCAGGCCACCGGGTGGTGTGTAGCTATGGAACCGCCGCTCGCCGCATGCGCGCACTGCTGCCTCGACGATGTGCTGCGGCGTCGGAAAGTCCGGCTCCCCGGCGCCGAAGATGATGACGGGCGCGCCGGCCGCCCGCATGGCCTTGGCCCTGGCGTCCACCGCCAAGGTTGCCGACTCGGCGATGCTGCCGACGCGTGCGGATAGCCGTCCCCTGCTCGTCATTGGCCCATCGTCGCAGACCCACTGGCGCTCAGTTAGGGTCGCCGGGCGCCGAGTCGGGGTCGCCCTGCGGATCGGCCTCGATTGAGAGTACGAAGGTGCGCACCGCCATGAACGCCAGGTCGCGACGGCTCGCGGGTTCGTGGTGCCAGAGCAGTGCGTCCTCGGCGAGGGCCAGGTGCTGCTCGGCGCTGAGCCGGTCGGTGATGCGCTTCGCGATCTCGTCGGCCGTGGCGGCGGGCAGTTGCCGCCGCGCGAACGCGTACTCCATCGACAGCTCTTCGTTGATGCCGTCCACGACCACGTCCTTCTCCGCTGGCTGGGTCTGCTAGCCAGTCTGCCGTCGCCGGCCTAGAAGGTGGCGCGCTTGGGCTGGCAGGCGGCTAGCCCGTACACTGTGTGCCTTGGGGTCTTGGCCCTTGCCCTGGCATGCACTAGCGCTGGGTCCGGCGGCGGGTTCGGTGCTCCGAAGGGGCGTGGCTCAATTGGTTAGAGCACCGGTCTCCAAAACCGGCGGTTGCAGGTTCGAGTCCTGCCGCCCCTGCGACGAATGAGATGACGACTTACTGTTGACCTACAAGGTACGAACCAGCAGCGAAGGACCGACGTGAAGAGGGGATCGTGACCCAGACGAGCGGGGATGCCACCAAGACCCCGAGGAAGCCACCGAGCGACGACGTCGCCGCCGGCGAGCGCCGGCGCAACCCGCTGTCGCGCCTGGCGCGCTTTTTCCGCGAGGTCGTGGCTGAGCTTCGCAAGGTCATCTGGCCGACCCGCAAGGAGCTGGTCACCTACACGACGGTTGTCGTGGTGTTCGTCTCGATCGTTGTCGCGATCGTCGCGGGGCTCGACTACGCCTTCTCGAAGCTCGTGCTCCAAGTGTTTGGCTGACCTCACAACCGCACCCATCCGCGTACCACCATGAAAGAGAGTTCTCGCGTGCCCGAGTTGGACCAGTCCAACGATATCGACAGTGACGTCACTGCTGACGCCGCTGTCGAACCCGACGCTGCCGACGCAGGCACACCCGAGGACAGCTCAACGGGCGGCGCGGCCCCAGAGGAAGCGGAAGACCCTGCCGAGGAGCTGCGCAAGGTGTTGCGCTCCGCGCCTGGCGAGTGGTACGTCGTGCACTCCTACGCCGGCTACGAGAACAAGGTGAAGACCAACCTCGAGAGCCGGATCTCCTCCCTGGACATGGAGGACTACATCTACCAGATCGAGATCCCGACACAGGAGATCACCGAGGTCAAGAACGGCAAGCGCCAGCAAGTCCAGAGCAAGGTGTTCCCCGGCTACATCCTGGTCCGGATGGAGCTGACGCCGCAGTCCTGGTCGGCCGTACGCAACACACCCGGCGTGACCGGATTCGTCGGCGCGACCTCGCGGATGGATCAGCCGTCACCGCTGCACACCGAAGAGGTCGTGAAGATCCTCATCCCGGCAGTCGAGCACCAGGGCGCGAAGGCGCCGGTCAAGGTCCTCGACTTCGAAGTCGGCGATTCAGTGACAGTGACCGAGGGCGCGTTCGCGACGCTGCCCGCCACCATCTCCGAGATCAACCCCGAGTCGCAGAAGCTCAAGGTGCTGGTCTCCATCTTCGGCCGCGAGACGCCGGTCGAGCTCAACTTCAACCAGGTCTCGAAGATCTAGTTGTCTATCTCGCTCCGCTCCGCTCCGCTCCTCACTCGCTTGGCTCGTTCGATGCTCACTCGACTGTTTGTCTATCTCGCTCCGCTCCTCACTCGCTCCGCTCGTTCGATGCTCACTCGACTAAGGAATTCACGATGCCCCCCAAGAGTAAGAAGCTGGCCGCTGTCATCAAGCTGCAGATCAACGCCGGTGCGGCCACCCCGGCACCGCCGGTCGGCCCAGCGCTGGGCCAGCACGGCGTGAACATCATGGAGTTCTGCAAGGCCTACAACGCCGCGACCGAGTCGCAGCGCGGCAACGTCGTACCGGTCGAGATCTCGGTCTTCGAGGATCGCTCGTTCACCTTCGTGACCAAGACGCCGCCCGCTTCCCGGCTGCTGCTGAAGGCCGCCGGTGTCGAAAAGGGCAGCGGCGAGCCGCACAAGACCAAGGTCGCGTCGGTGACCCGCAAGCAGGTACGCGAGATCGCCGAGACCAAGATGGTCGACCTCAACGCCCGCGATCTCGACGCTGCCGAAAAGATCGTCACCGGCACCGCCCGGTCGATGGGCATCACCGTCAAGGGTTAACCACCCACCCGTGGGAGGGCTCGATTCCATCAGAGCCCGCCTGACCACAATCCCCGTACGGGGAAGAGGAGCCTCACATGAAGCATGGCAAGAAGTACCGCTCCGCCGCCGAGAAGATCGAGCCGGGCAAGCTCTACCACCCGTTGCCCGCCGCTCGGCTGGCCAAGGAAACATCGATCACCAGCTATGACGCGACCGTCGAGGTCGCGATCCGGCTCGGTGTCGACCCGCGCAAGGCCGATCAGCTGGTCCGCGGGACCGTCCAGCTGCCGCACGGCACCGGCAAGACCGCTCGGGTCATCGTCTTCGCCACCGGGGACAAGGCCGCCGACGCCGAGGCCGCCGGAGCCGATGTAGTCGGCTCCGAGGACCTCATCGAGCGCATCCAGGGGGGTTTCCTCGAGTTCGACGCGGCAGTCGCGACGCCCGACCAGATGAGCAAGGTCGGCAAGATCGCCCGGATCCTCGGGCCCCGAGGCCTGATGCCCAACCCCAAGACCGGCACCGTGACCGCCGACGCGGCCAAGGCGGTGTCCGACATCAAGGGCGGCAAGGTCAACTTCCGGGTCGACAAGCAGGCCAACCTGCACCTGGTGATCGGCAAGGCCTCATTCGATCCCGAGAAGCTGGTCGAGAACTACGCGGCCGCCCACGACGAGATCACCCGGGCCAAGCCATCGTCGTCCAAGGGCAAGTACATCCGCAAGGTCACCTTCTCCACGACCATGGGCCCGGGCATCCCGGTCGATGCCAACCGCAGCCGCAACTTCCTGCAGGAAGAAGACGGCGCACCCGCCTGAGTGGAGTCAGGGCAGCAAGGCCCGCAATCAAGCGGTCGCGGTGAGCTGGAGCTGTTGTGCCATGGTGTCCGCGAGGTACTCCGCGTAGGTCTTGGAGACGTGGTTGTCATCCCGGTAGACCACGATCGAGTTGACCACAATGGGGCACAGACCACGCCAGCAGAACCACGGTTCCACGTCGAGAAGGTCCGCTCTGGTGGCTTTCGCCCCGTCCAGAGCCAGCTGGCGTCCTAGTCGAGTGGTGTTGAGCTGGACTGCGCAGGTCGCCAGCGTCGCGTGCCGGCGCAGCAGGCATTCCTGTGGATTCCCCGGCAGTCTGGGGGTGTCGGTGAAGATGGTGGCCCGGGCCCCGTTCTTGGTCAGTGCCCGGATCGTGTTCCGCATCCCGGCCATCCACAATGGGGTGACGTCGTCCTTCGCATGCTTCGGCTTTCCGTTCTGATCGGCGACATACATGTAGTCGAAGGTGTTCGATACCACGACCCGCTGCGGGTGCAGCGATGGCGCGGTCCGAAGCGCCCAATCCCGCCACTGCGTGCATTCGCGATTGAGCCCGATGTCCTTCCGCCAAATGGTGACGTCGACCGAGGTGCAGCGCCGTTTAAGGAAGGTGTAGATGAGCCAGCCGTACTTCTTCCCCATCGCTTCGAACGCGGGCAACCACATGGTCGCGTGAGAGTCGCCGATCAGCACCAGAGATCTCTTGGCCTTGAGGTCGCCGTACTGGCAGATGTCGCTCCTCGTGAAGCCGTCCTCGGCGAAGCACCTGCCGATCACTGGGAAGTCATCGCTCAGCTTGGCCAGCGGTGGAGACAGCCGCGCCGGAATCGGTTCGTTGCCTGCGGCGGCGGTGACACCCAGCTTGATCGCCACGCTCGGATCCGTGACATTCGTGGTGGCGGGGTTGCCGGCCGCCTCACTGACCTCCGGCAAGCGCAGCGAGGCGGCCGCCCATAGACAGGTGACCAGCAGCACAGCGACGGCCGCGGGCCACAGCGCGAGGCTCATCCTCCGGCTCGTCTTCAGCGGCTTCGCCCGGCGGAATGGGGACTCGACAAGCCGGAAGGAGGCGTACGACAGCGCCAGTGCGGCGATGATCAGGGCGATCTTGTGCCGAAACCGTAGCTCGTGCCCGGCATACCCGGCCGCGATGATCAGCATTGGCCAGTGCCACAGATAGAACGAGTACGACCAGTTGCCGATCGCCTGCATTGGGCGCAGGGCCAACAGCAGGGTCGCTCCACCTCGTGACTCCCCAGTTCCCCCGGCGATGATCGCGGCCGTCGACAGGACGGGCAGGAGTGCTGCCGATCCTGGGAACGGCGTGTCGGAGCTCAACAGCAGGCCCGACGCAATCGCACCCGCTAGACCAGACCAGCTGAGCGCGGCGCGGATCTTCCAGGGGACTCGGGCAACAGTGGTCGCGCCGACCATGAGGAGCGCGCCGATTGCCAACTCCCAGGCCCGGGTGAAGGTCGAGAAGAAGGCGGCGGTCGGCGCCGAGCCGGTCTGCCTGATCGACCACGCCAGGGAGATCACGATGACGAGGGCGAGGGCAATGGCGACGCGTGGGCGCGCGCTCCTGGGCTCAGCGTGGCGGCCTTTGCACCTGGTCACACCAAAGATCAACGACCCGAGAAGCAATGGCCAGACGAGATAGAACTGCTCTTCGACGGCCAGGGACCAGTAATGCTGCAACGGCGATGGCGGCAGGTCGGCGGAGAAGTAGTCGGTCCCGACGGCCGAGAAATGGATGTTGGCAGCGAAGAGCCCGGCCCACACGGCATCGGTCACGATCCGGCCGGCTCGGACAAAGTTCAGAAGGTGCCAGGAGGCCACCACAGTTGCCACGAGGACGACAGTCGCCATGGGCAGGATGCGCCGGGCCCTGGCGGCATAGAACGCCGACAACGAGATGCCGTCGCGATGCTCCGGACCCAGCAGCGACCCGGTGATGACGAAGCCGGAGACAACGAAGAATATGTCGACCCCGACGTATCCTCCGCTCAGCCGGTGCCACCCGGCATGATTCAGCACGACCATCAGCACGGCCAGCGCTCGCACGCCTTGGATGTCGGCGCGGAACGCCTTTCGAGGCGAGCCGGTGACCGGGGTGTCCGCAGTCTCCGGCGGCCGACTCCGCCTCGTGCCCGCGATCGTCATCGGAGGATCAGCCGCTCGGTCGCGACCGGGGGCTGCCGTTGTCCGGTCGCGACCGCGGAGGTCAACCCGACGCCTTGCGTACGAAGCGATTGAAGGCCCGATGAACGATCCACGGATCGGCCAGCAAGCGTAGCTGGAGCGCCCGCCCGTTGTTGTTGAGCTGGTTGACACCGAAAGCCCGCAATACCCGGCTGCGGCCATTCTCGTCGGCGCTGAACCGACCGTTGACCGAGAGTGTGTCGATGCCATAGTCGAACCTCAGGATGAACGCCAGGCTGTGCGAGTGCATCGAGATGCTCGCTTGGTCTAGCGGAGCGTCGACGACGCGCAGGCCCGTGGCCCAGTGAAACTCCACTACCCGGTCCAGATCTGAGACGTGGATCGTGATCGGTCCGCCGAAGTGCGCCGGGGGGAGGGAAGCGAGCCGGAGAAGCAGCCGGTTGTTGCGCTTGGTCATCCGCTTGTGCGTCTTCTGCCCAAGGAACAGGAGTTGCTCAAGGTCGACGCTCCTCGACCGCAGCAGGGGCTGGTCGGCGACATCCCAGGCGGCCGCATAGCGCTTCATGGCCAAAGTGCTGTCGTGTGGCTCGCCCACCGTCCAATTGTCACCCGGGTAGAGGACCACGGGCCGCGACCCCGCGCGCTCGATGACCTCGACCGCGGCCTCCACGGTGTTGCGCTGGTCGTTGAGGTAGGCGTTCTCCTCATGGGCGAAACGCACAAAACTGGCGAACGGTATGCAGATCTTCGGGCGAATGGCCTCGAGCTGACGGGACATCCATTCCAGCTTCTCGGTGGCCGCCTCCTTGCGGGCGGCGACATCATCCGGACCGCCGATCCACTGCGCGTAGGAGAACTGCGTGAGCAGGACGTCGACGTGCCCGAC
>Ga0136617_10001458_pt1 | contig 21045 bp, 21 predicted proteins | sample AntDrymUQ3222106_2_FD_129672 | JGI IMG/M metagenome (GOLD analysis project Ga0136617, IMG submission 129672) | Polar desert sand microbial communities from Dry Valleys, Antarctica - metaG UQ322 (21.06) | ecosystem: Environmental > Terrestrial > Soil > Desert | place: Antarctica: Dry Valley...
ACGCTGGCGATCCCCGGCTCGGCGAACTTCGCGGGCGAGTTCCTCATCCTGCTCGGCGTCTTCGCGCTGAACCCGCAGGGCGCCCAGGGCGCGATCCTGCAGGCGTTCAACCACGGGCTCGTCGTCGCGCCCGCGTTCTTCATCGTCGCGCTGCTGGCGGCGCGGGCGGACGGCTCGGAGGACATCCGCGACATGGGCGGGATCGGCATGCGCGCGCCGGTCCTCGCGACGCTGTTTCTGATCGTCGCGTTCGCGACGCTCGCGATGCCCGGCTCGTCGAACTTCGTCGGCGAGTTCTACATCCTGTACGGCGTCTTCACGGAGAAGATCGTGATCGCGATCGTGGCCTCGGCCGGCGTCGTCATGGCGGCCGTCTACGCGCTGCGGCTGTACATCACGACGATGCACAACCGGACGGGACCGCGCGTGCAGTCGCGTGAGCTCGAGCTGCGCGACGGGCTCGTGCTCGTACCGCTCGTGCTGCTCGTCCTCGCGATCGCGCTGTACCCGCAGTTCGCGCTGCAGCGCAGCGAGAAGACGGTGTCGGCCGTGACCGCACCGGTGGTCGCGGTGCAGGCCGCCGCCCAGCTCGAGGAGCGGGCGCCGTGACAGCGCGTCATTGCTCGCCGATCGCCGGCGTCGAGCCGGAAGGCTGGTCCTCGCGATGACAGCGCGTCATTGCTCGCCGATCGCCGGCGTCGAGCCGGAAGGCTGGTCCTCGCGATGATCGGCGCTGCGGCCAAGGTCTCGGGACCGCACATCGACTGGGCCGGCCTGTCGCCGCTCATCGCGGTCCTCGTCGGCGCGCTCGTCGTCCTGATGCTCGGCCTCGTCGTGTCGCGCGCCGCGCGCGAGACGGCCGTGCCGGCGCTCGCGATCGTGGCCCTCGGCGTCGCGATCGGGCTCTGCGTCGGCCAGTGGGGCGAGCGCAAGGACCTCATCGCGGGCGCGCTGCGGCTCGACGAGCTGACGCTGATCCTGACGATCATCTTCTGCGTCGCGGGGATCGCGGCGGTGCTGCTGTCCTGGCGCCACGTCGCGCCGCGCGAGTCCTCCCACGGCGAGTACCACGCGCTGCTGCTGACGTCGATCGCGGGCATGATCGTGCTCGTCGCGGCGCAGAACCTCGTGTCGGTCTTCCTCGGCCTCGAGCTGCTGTCGATCCCGCTCTACGTCCTGTGCGCGACGGAGATGCGGCGCGCGTCGTCGCTCGAAGCGGGCCTGAAGTACCTCGTCGTCGGCTCGGTCGGCTCGGCGACGCTGCTGTACGGCCTAGCGTTCGTCTACGGCGCGACCGGCTCGACGGACTTCAGCGGGATCGCGACGGCGCTCGGCGAGGGCGATCTCGTCACCGACCCGCTGCTGCTGACCGGCATCGCGCTGTCGATCGTCGGCCTCGCGTTCAAGGCCTCGGTAGCCCCGTTTCATCAGTGGACGCCCGACGTCTACGAGGGCGCCCCGACGCCGGTCACCGCGTTCATGGCGGTCGCCACGAAGGCCGCGGCCTTCGGCGTCATGCTGCGCCTGTTCGACGTCGCGCTGATCGAGGCCGCCGTCGACTGGGCGCCGCCGCTCGCCGTCCTCGCCGCGATCACGATCGTCGTCGGCAACGTCGGCGCGCTCGGGCAGTCGTCGCTGAAGCGGCTGCTCGCGTACTCGTCGGTCGCGCAGGCGGGCTACATGCTCGCGGGCGTCGTCGTCGCGTCGCGCCTCGGGCTGCAGGCGACGGTCTTTTACATCGCCGTCTACCTCGTGATGAACCTCGCGGCGTTCGCGGTCATCGTCGCGCGCGAGCGCGAGACGCCGCTCGGCGACGACATCGCCTCGCTGAACGGGATCGGCGCGACCCGGCCGCTGCTGGCCTGGCCGATGACGATCGCGATGCTCGCGCTCGCGGGCTTCCCGGCGACCGCAGGCTTCATCGGCAAGTTCTATCTGATCGATGCCGCGGTGGCCGGCGACTACACGTGGCTCGCGGTCTTCATCGTCGTCGGCTCGATGATCTCGCTCGCCTACTACCTGAAGGTCATCGCGGCGATCTGGATGACGCCGTCCGAGGCCGAGATGGAAGCGGCGCCCGCGCCGGCACCGCTGCCCGGTACCGACCAGCCGGTCCTCGCGGGCGGGTCGGACGAGGCGACCGGCCTGCGCGCGCAGGGCGAGGTCGTCGCGGTCGCCGTCGTCTTCGGCGCCCTGACGCTCATCCTCGGCGTCGTGCCGTCGCCGCTGTTCGACGCCGTGCGCGACGCGGGCGCGGCGCTCGGCCTGCTCTGATCCTCGCGCGGGTAGAAGGCTCGCATGAACGAGCACGAGGACACGCCACCGCGCAAGCGCGACGTCGGCCAGGGCTTTCCGGAGGAAGCTCCGCCGGGCACCGGGATCGACGCGCACGAGCACCCCGAAGACGAGGTCACAGCCGACCACGACGCGCCGGAGACGAGCCCGGAGCAGGACAGCGACCCGAGCCACGCGACCGGCAACCCGAACGCCGCGGGCGGCTGACGGCGAGGACGTGGTCGCGCGGTGAGCGCGCGATCGGGCGAGTTTGCCCGCCGCCGACGCTGGGAAACGCGTTGGCACGATGACGCCCAACGACACAGGCAACGGTCGGCCTGCCGACCGCACGGCCACCCTCGAGCTGGCCGCGATCGCCGGCAACGCGGCGCGGCTGGGCATTCCCGTCTGGCGCGTGACGACCGCCCTCGACCTGGGCGCCACCGAACGCGCGGAGATCGAGGCGATCATCGGAGGTGACGACGCGCCCGGCGACCGCTGAAACCCAGTAGCCACGGGCGAAATCGCTATTTGACATCAATTGACGTTACATGGTACGGTGGCGTCTTCATGGGCACTTTGACCTCGTCCGCCATGGTTCTCGCCGCCACCGTGGCCGACAACGCCGGCGGCGCATCGGCGCGGGACCTCGGGATCGCGGGCGGGATCGCCGGCTTCGCGATCATCTTCCTGCTCATGGGCGGCCTCGGCCACCGCGGCGGGCTGATCCCGACGCTCGGCTGGTTCGAGCGCTTCGCCGAGCGTGTGTCCGGCCAGCCGGCGTGGGCCTCGCTGCCCTGCGGCCTGGCGATCATCTCGCTCGTCTCGGCCGTCTTCGGGCTGTACTGGGACGTCTCGATACACATCGACCAGGGCCGCGACACAAGCGTCTGGGGCAATCCCGGCCACTTCTTCATCCTCGGCGGCCTGTACGGCATCTTCGCCTCCGGCTTCTTCGCGATCTGCCTCGGCCGTGAGGAGCGGGCCGACCGCCCCGGTCCGACGGCGATCCGCATCGCGAAGGACTGGTACGCCCCGCTCGGCGGCCTGCTGATGATGTGCACCGGCCTGTTCTCGCTGATCGCCTTCCCGCTCGACGACTTCTGGCATCGCCTCTTCGGCCAGGACGTCACGCTCTGGGGCCCGACGCATCTCATGCTCATCGGCGGCGCCGTGATGACGCTGCTCGGCATCGCCGTCATCCAGGCCGAGGGCGTCCGGGCGATGAAGGCCGCGAACGTCATGCATCTCGAGCTGGCCTGGGTCCGCCACCTGCGCGTCGTCTGGCTGCCCGGCGGCCTGCTCGTCGGCATGTCGACCTTCCAGGGCGAGTTCGACTTCGGCGTGCCGCAGTTCCAGCTCGTCTTCCACCCGCTGCTGATCATGTTCGCCGCGGGCCTCGTGCTCGTCATGGCGCGGATCTGGCTCGGCCGCGGCGCGATGTGGGGCGCCGTCGCGTTCTTCATCATCATGCGCGGCGGGCTGGCCGTGCTGATCCACGACTCGCTCGGCGAGTCGCTTGCGCACTTCCCGCTCTACATCGTCGAGGCGCTGTGCGTCGAGGCCGCCGCGCTGCTGCACTCGGTCAAGCGCCCGCTCGCCTTCGGCGCGGCCGCCGGCGCGCTCATCGGCACGATCGGCCTCGCCGCCGAATGGGGCTGGTCGCACGTATGGATGCCGCTGCCATGGCCCGTCGCGATCCTGCCCGAGACGATCGGCCTGGGGCTCGCGATGGCGCTCTGCGCGTCGCTCGTCGGCGCCTGGATCGGGGCGCGCCTCTCCGACGACATCCCCTACTCCACGGCCATGCGCCCGATCGTCGTGCCCGCCGCGCTCGCGATCTTCGCGCTGCTCGCCTTCCCGCTGTACACGAGCTCGACGAACGGCGTCCGCGGATCGGTCGCGCTGCGCGACGTGCGCAGCGGCCCGCAGCGCACCGTGAACGCGACGGTCACGCTGAGCCCGCGCGACGCCGCCGACGGCGCGAACTGGCTGACGGCAACGGCCTGGCAGGGCGGCGGGCGACTCGTCGTCGACCGGCTCGAGCGCGTCTCCGAAGGCGTCTACCGCACGACGAAGCCGATCCCCGTCCACGGCTCGTGGAAGGCGCTGATCCGCCTGCACAAGGGCAACTCGATCACCGGCCTGCCGATCTACGCGCCCGAGGACCTGGCGATTCCGGTCGCCGGCATCGCCGCGCCGCCGCGCTTCGAGCGCGGCTTTCACTCCGACCGCGAGCTGCTGCAGCGCGAGGCCAAGACGCAGGGGGCAGGAATCACGTACGCCGCCTACGGCACCGTGCTCACGATCACCCTGCTGCTCGTCGCGATGCTCGCCTGGGGCATCCACCGCGTCGGCATGACGGCCGGCGACAAGCGCGACACGCCGCCGGAGTCGCCCGAGCCCGACGCCGACGAGCCTCAGCGCGACCCTGAACCAGAGGACGCCGAGCTGCCGGCGTGGGCGCAGCGCCAACCCGAGCGCGAGTACAGCGGCTCGACGCTGTCATGAGCGTCGTCGAGCTGTCTCCGACGCCCCTTCCCGAGGGCGCCGGCGGCGCCACCCCGCATGTGCGCATCGCGATCGTCGGGACCGGCTTCGCCGGCCTCGGCCTCGCGATCAGTCTCAAGCAGGCCGGGATCGAGGACTTCGTGCTGATCGAGCGCGCCGACGACGTCGGCGGTACCTGGCAGGCCAACACGTACCCCGGCTGCCAGTGCGACGTGCCCTCGCACCTGTACTCGTTCTCGTTCGCACCGAACCCGGGCTGGAGCCGGACGTACTCGTGCCAGCCCGAGATCTGGGACTACCTGCGCGACCTCGCCGAACGCCACGGCCTGCATCCGCACATCCGCTTCGGCCACGAGCTGACTGCGGCCACGTGGGACGACGAGCGCCGGAACTGGCGCGTCGAGACGTCGCGCGGCGTCTGGACGGCGCAGCTCGTCGTCGACGCGACCGGGCCGCTGAGCCATCCGCAGGTGCCGGCGATCAAGGGCCTGAGGCGGTTCGAGGGCACGATCTTCCACTCCGCCGACTGGGACCACGACCATGACCTGACCGGCGAGCGCGTCGCGGTGATCGGCACCGGCGCCTCGGCGATCCAGCTCGTCCCGCGGATCGCCGAGCGCGTCGCGCAGCTGCACGTCTTCCAGCGCACCGCGCCGTGGATCCTGCCCCACACCGACCGGCCGACGACCCGTTTCGAGCGCCGCCTGTACAAGGCCCTGCCGTTCCTTCAGAAGGCCGTGCGGATAGGGGTCTACTGGAGCCGCGAGAGCTTCCTGCTCGGCTTCGTCAAGGATCAGCGCGTCATGGCGGGCGCCGAGCGCATCGCGGCCGCGCACCTGCGCAAGCAGGTCCGCGACCCCGAGCTGCGGCGCAAGCTCAAGCCGCACTTCCGCCTCGGCTGCAAGCGCGTGCTGCTCTCCAACCAGTGGTATCCGGCGCTGGCGCGGCGCAACGTCGAGCTCGTCACCGACGCCATCCGCGAGATCCGCGGCCGCACGATCGTGCTCGCCGACGGTAGCGAGCGCGAGGTCGACACGATCATCCTCGGCACCGGCTTTCACGTCACCGACCAGCCGACCGCGCAGCTCGTGCGCGGGCGCGACGGGCGCACGCTCGCCGAGCGCGCCGAGGCCGGCATCCAGGCCTACCTCGGCGCGACGATGACCGGCCTGCCGAACTTCTTCAAGCTCATCGGGCCGAACACCGGGCTCGGCCACAACTCGATGATCTTCATGATCGAGTCTCAGCTGCGCTACGTCATGGACGCGCTGCGCGTCATGGACGAGCAGCAGATCGCGACGTTCGAGGTCCGGCCCGAGGCGATGGCCGCCTACAACGCGCAGATCCAGTCCAAGATGCCCGGCACCGTCTGGATGTCGGGCTGCGCGAGCTGGTACCTCGACGCCGAGGGGCGCAACACGACGATCTGGCCGGACTTCACCTGGCGCTTCCGCCACCGCACGCGGCGGTTCGACGCGCGGGCCTACGAGCTGCGCCACGACGCCGCCGTGCCCGCTCTCGCGGCGGCCGCGTGATGCTGCGCTCGCGCTTTGCCGTCGCCGGGCGAACGGTCGTCGTCACCGGCGCCGCGCGCGGCCACGGCGCAGCGGCTGCACGCCGCCGGCGCGAACGTGTCGCTCGTCGGCCTCGACCCGACAAGCTCGCGGCGCTCGACGAGATCGTACGCAACCGCGGCTACCTGCTGAACATCTCGTCGCTGAGCGCCGCGAGCCACACGCCGCTGATGGGCGGCTACACGGCCTCCAAGGCCGGCGTCGAGGCGATGACGGACTGCCTGCGCGTCGAGCGCGCGCCGAGCGGCGCTCGCGTCGGCTGCGTGTACTTCGGCTTCATCGACACCGACCTCGTGACGGCGAGCTTCGCGCACCCGTCGACGCAGGCGCTGACGGCGGTGCCCGGCTTCGTCGCGCGGCCGGCGCCGCTCGCGCAGGCGGTCGACGCGATCGAGCGCGAGCCCGTCTGACGCGCCGGCCTACCGCGGCGCGCCGGCCTACCTCGGCGCGCCGAGGTACGCGTTCCAAGCCGGCAGCTCGGTGCGGTCTGATGCGTGCCCCTCGTCGTCGTCGTGACGCCCGTCGCCGTCGACGCCGGGCAGCTCCTTGATCGGAAACCGGGGCGAGTCGAAGAAGCGGTGCATCGTGCGCATCCGCGCGTTGGTCGGGTCCGCCATGGCGATCAGAGCTCCGTCGGGATGTCGAGGTGGTAAGGGTGGCGCGCCTGGTAGTCGATCGCGATCTGCATCGCGAGCGCGTCGCCGCCGAGCGGCGCGAGGATGTTCAGGCCGACCGGGATGCCGGTGTTCGCGTCGCGGCCGACCGGCACGTCGACGGTCGGCCAGCCCGTCGTATTCGTGCGGCTGGACTCGATCCCCACGAAGCCGCGGGTGAAGTCGTCGGCGCGGTCGGGCGGCGTCTGGACCTTCTCGGGCCAGAGCATCACCCAGATGTCGTGGTCGGCAAAGAGCCGGGCCCACTTCTCGCAGTGCTCGCGACGCACGCGGTAGGCGCCGCGCAGATCCTCGGGCGTGAACGCCGCCGCGCGCCGGATCAGCTGATCCTTGCCTGCGACGCCGTCGATCGGCGCCGTCAGGCGAAAGCGGGTGCGGACGGCGCCCTCCAGGCGGGGGTCGTCGGTGGCGGTCGTCGCGTACGTCTCCCGCAGGACGTCGGCGTTCTCCGCGGCCTCCCAGATCGACGACGCGCCGACCGGCCTGCCGGTGAACGGATCCGGTGCCGCGGCCTTGAAGTGCGCCGTGTTGGCGAGGTCCGACGCGGGCGGCGTGACGTCGACGATCTCCGCGCCGAGCGCGCGGAACTGCTCGACGGCCGCGCGCAGGCGCTCGAGGATGCCCGGCGCCCACGCCGTCGTGAAGCGCGACGGCTCGGTCTCGATCGTCGAGCCGATCCGCAGCCCGGCAAACGGCTTGCGTCCCGGCCGCGGCGCGAGCGGGTAGCTGTCGGGCCGCGGCGGTGCCTGCATCGAGCGGGGGTCGAGCGGGTCGGGCCCGCCGAGGATTCCGAGCAGGACCGCGACGTCGCTCATCGAGCGGCAGATCGGGCCGGCGTGATCGTGGCTGACGGTCAGCGGCGTCGCGCCGTAGAGGGAGATCAGCCCGTACGTCGGCTTGATCGTGCTGGCGCCGGTGTTGGCCGACGGGTTGCGCACGGAGTTGCCCGTGTCCGAGCCGATCGTGAACGGCGCCAGCCGCGCCGCCACCGCGGCGGCCGAGCCACCGGAGGAGCCGCCGGCAGCCTTCCTGCGCTGCCACGGGTTCGCGGTCTGCGGGCAGGTGTCGTCCATCGTCCACGGGCCCGTGTGCGTCTGGCCGAGGATCGGCAGGCCTGCGGCCCGCGCGCGGGCGACGACCGTCGAGTCGCCGGTGGCGATGTTGCCCTGCATCAGCGGGCAGCCGAGCGTGAGCTCGACGCCCGCGATCGCGAAGATGTCCTTGACCGCGAGCGGGACCCCGCAGCCGAGGGGGACGGAGGGGCCGCGCCGTGCGGCGCTGTCCAGGCGCCGGTCGGCGTCGGCGGCCATCGCCATCGCGAGCTCCGGCGTCACGCGTACGAAGCAGTTGAGCCTGCCGTTGTCGCCGTAGACCGGGATGTCGGTGTTCGGCGTCGTGCCGGTGAGCGGCCGCGAGCCGACGGAGAACCCGCCCTCGCCGTTGAGCGCCTCGATCCGCGCCAGGAACGCGCTCGTGACCTCGCGGCTTGAGATGTCGCGTGCGAGCAGCATCGCCGCGAGCTGGGTGCCGGTCAGGAACGCGGCGTTGCCGCCCGCCGCCCGGCCGGCCCGGCGCTGCCGTGCGAGGTAGTCCTCGGTCGAGGTCGGCCGGGGGATCGTGTCGATCGTGCTCACAAGCTCTTGCAGCGTCGCCGAGCACGAGACCGTTGTCTTTGGCCCGGCGGGACAACCGGCGGCGCGCCGGTGCGCCACGCGGGCCGATCACGCGGCCGGCCTCGGCGGGTAGGCGCAAGTTTCAGGAGCGGAGTGCGTTCCTTACATCATCCGGGCGACCACCGCAGCGCACCGGAATCTGCCCGATAGGCAAGATCACCCGACCGCGAACCGCGATCGACGATCGACGAGAGGGCGAGCATGGCAGTCACGAAGGGGCGATACGAACAGAGCGTTGCGCTGGAGCCGTGGGACTACGGCGGTCCGGAGCACCTCAGCCGCACCCCTCACGTCGTCATCATCGGCGCCGACGGCGTGCTGCACGACGTCGAGGACGGGCTTGGTGGGAGGTTCGCGGCCGGGCAGGGGCTTCCTGCCTCTGCGGACGCAGGAGATCGACCGCCGCCGCGGCTCACGAGCGTCGAGGTCTCGGCCCACAGCCCGCTGCGGGCGGTGCTCGTGCATCCGCGCAGCGACCCCCGGGACACCCTCCTCCGCGTGAGGACGCTGGGCTGCACGGATCTCGAGGGTGACGAGTCGTGCGGCCGGTGGCTCGGACGGCGCCCCGGAGGCCTGCTGAAGTTCCTCATCTGCCGGCGCTATCGCGTGGTCCATGCGCAGGACATCGCCGAGTCGCTGTGGGGCCACGGCGGGTTCGCCTCATCGGGCACCGTGCGCCAATGCGTGCACGAGCTGCGCGAGAAGGCCGAGGCCGGACGGCGCGATGCCTCGGCCCAGCTCGTCGTCACGGGCCAGAGCGGCTACGCGCTGAACGACAGCGTCGTCGTCGACGCGGACGACTTCGCCGTCCACGTGCGGCGCGGGATCGCCGCGCTGGCCTGCGACCAGCAGGAGATCGCGACCGTCCACCTGCGCCGGGCCGTCGCGATGTACCGCGGGGACTTCCTGTCCGACGAGCCGGAGGCTGACTGGGCCCATGCCGAGCGCGAGCGCCTGCGTGAGCACATGGAGGATGCGCTCGCAGCGCTCGCACAGCTCTACGCCGCCGCGGGCGACGCGCCGACGGCGACCTCGTGCCTGCGCCGGCTCGCGGAGATGCGCCCCTTCGACGTCGACGCGCACCGCCGGCTGCTCACCATGCTCGTTTCCCAGGGCCGCCACAGCCATGCCTGGCGCTGCTATCAGGCGTTCTGCGCGCGTCTGGGACGGGAGTTCTCCAAGACGCCCGGCTTCACGCTCGCCGATCTCGTCAGCGAGGCGCAGGCCGTCGCGACTGCGCCCGCCCCCGCGCGCCCAGCCGCCAGCTCGCCGACCTGACCCCCGACCTGCGTCAGGGGGCCCCAGCTCCCGGGGCCCCCTGCGCATGGCATTCGGTCGTGGTTGGCGCCCTCAGCGAGCGGTCTTCTGGCGACGCGGGGCTCAGGATGTCCCGGTGACGCCGCAGCGGTCGGGAACGGCGGCAGGGTCGTTCAGGCCGCGTGCACGACCGCCGATCGCCAATGGCCCACCAGATCGCGGTAGAGCGCGGATCGCTGCAGGAGGTCCTCGTGGGTGCCGTGGAGCACCTGCGTCCCATCCAGCACCAGGATCCGCTGCGCGCGCAGCGCCGAGCTGATGCGGTGCGCGATGACGATCAACGTCCCGGGACGCCGCGCGAACGCCTGCTCGACGACGGCCTCGGCCGCCGGGTCGAGGTGGCAGCTGGCCTCGTCGAGGATGACCAGCCAGGCCGGCGATACGTAGGCCCGGACCAGCGTGACGAGCTGGCGCTCGCCCGCCGAGAGGCTCGCCGGATCCAGCTCTGCGTCGTAGCCGCCCAAGCGCTCGACGATCGCGCGCATGCCGAGCAGGTCGACCGCCTGGTCGATCTGCACCCGATCGGCGTCCTCGTGCAGGTAGGTGAGGTTCTCGTACAGCGAGCCGGCGAACACGTACGCCTCCTGCGGGATCAGGACGCGCTGGCGCGGGAGCAGGGCCGGGTCGAGCTGGCGCAGGGGTACCCCGCCGAGGAGCACCTCGCCCTCCTGCGGCTGCAACACCCCGGCGACGACGTTGGCCAGCGTCGACTTGCCCGCGCCGCTGGGCCCGACCACAGCGAGATGCTCGCCGTGCGCCACCGCCAGGTCGAGATCTCGGATGACAGGCTCGGCGAACAAGCCGTAGGCGAACGTGACGCCGCTGAGCTGCACGTCGTGATGCAGCGGCGACAGCCACGCCCGCGACGACATCAAGGCGCTGCTCGCTCCCAGTGGCGCCGACGACTCGGGAGCCCGTTCATTCGCGCCAGGTCGCTGGTCAGACGAGGCCTCGACGATTCGCCGCAGGGTGACGACGAGCCACAGCCCCGGGCCGTTGACCACGTCCACGAACCGCTGCAGCGCGGGCTGGACCCCCAGCTGGACGTATGTCAGGGCGCCGAGGATCATCCCGGCCGTCGCGCCCCGTGTCACGAGCCAGGGACCGGCGACGAGGATCAGGACCACCGGCAGCAGGCCGCCGACCACGACGGCCACGATCCGCACGGCGGTCAGGCGAGCCAGCGCCCGTGTGGCGTCGGCCTGCTCGTCGATGTGCGCGCCGACCATCGCCTCGGCTCCGTCCTCGGCGCCGCATGCCATGACGTCACGGATGTCGCCGGCCAGCGCGGCCATGCCTTCGGAGATGTGCTCCTCGGCCAGGATCGAGTCGCGCCGGCTCGCCGCCAGGCGCGAGAGGGCGAGGAGGAACATCGCGACGCCGGCGATCAGCGGCGGCAGGACCAGCGCCACCATCTCGGGCATGAGCGTGAGCAGCCCGAGCAGCGCCCCGAGCGTGACGACGACGAAGTTCTGGCCGACGAGCAGGATCGCCGCGAACGCATCCCTGACGATCTCCACCTGCTGCGTCAGCCGAGCGACGCCGGCGGTGTCGCCGGCGGCGCCGGCGGCCGTCGAGTGGCGCAGCGCGCCGGTCACCGTGAGCGTCGCGAGCTCGTCGCGGAACGGCTCGACGATACGCGCCAGGCGCAGGAACGTCTGGCGTGTCGCGAACGCGCCGATGACGGCGCTCACGCCGAGCAGGCCAAGCCACGCGAAGCCCCGCCCCGTCCGCCCGGCGAGAAAGCCGTCGTCGATCGCCTCGGCGATGAGCCGGCCGGAGAGAAAGGCGGGGATCGCCTGGAGCATCGACCACGCGGCCAGCCGCCTCAGATCCGCGCCGCGGCTGCGCAGCGCGGACAGCAGCAGCTGCCGCGCGGTCAGCTCGGGGACCATCACGCGCCTGCTCCCACCGCGGCGCCCGCAGGCGCGACCGACGTCCGCTCGTCGGGCTCGAACAGCGCGCGATACTCGGGATCGCGCCACAGCTCGTCGTGCGGCGCCATCGCGCGTAGACGTCCGCGATCAAGCCAGGCAACGCTGTCAGTACATGCGGCCGTGGAAGCGCGATGCGCGACGATGACGCGCGTGCGATCGCCGAGCACGCCCGTAAGCACGCGGCTGATGTGGTGCTCGGTGACCGTGTCGAGGCTCGCGGCGACGTCATCGAGCACAATGACGCGACCGGCATGGGCGAACGTGCGTGCCAGGCCCATCCGCTGGGTCTCACCGCCGGACATCGGTGCCTGCGCCAGCGGCGTCGCGTAGCCCTCGGGCAGCAGCCGGATGAAGCCATCGGCTCGGGCGGCGCGCGCAGCCTCCTCCACCTGCGCGGCCGGCGGCATGTCGGCACCGAAGGCGATCGCGTCGCCGACGGTCTCGCCGAACAGCGCCGGCCGCGCGAATCCGTATCCGACCGCTCGTCGCAGCTCGAGGCGGTCGATCTCGCGCAGCGGCACGCCGTCCAGCAGCACCGCTCCCTCGTCAGGATCCACCAAGCGGCCCATGAGTGCCGCGAGCAGCGACTTCCCCGAGCCGGAGCGACCGACGACGGCGATCAGCGCGCCGGAGGGGACGACGAGATCCACGCCCTCGAGCACGGTCTGCCCACCTGACCGGACGGTCACCCCGCGCAGCTCGAGGCCCCCCTGGCCGGCGGGCAGCCGGCTCGAGCCGTACTGCAACGGCGCCTGCTCGAGGATCTCGACGAGCCGCCGCGCAGCAGCGCGCGAGCTCGTGATTCCCCCCACGATGCCCGCTGCCGACCCGAGCGACGCGGCCAGGAAAACGTACTGACCGGCGGCGAGCATCTGGCCAGCGGTGATCTGCCCGCGGGCAAGCAGGATGCCGGCCACCGCTATGACGGCGATCTGCAGCATCGTCAGGAGCAGGCCATTGCGCGCCCGGATCCGCATGTTCACGCGCCACAGGTCCATGCCGTGCCGGCGCAGCTCCGGCAGGGGGGCGAGCGAGCGGTCCACCTCCCGCTGCAGCGTGCCGGCCGCCGCGATCGTCCGGGCACCGGAGATCGCCCCGAGGAGGCACTCGGCGATCCTCCCTTGAACCGTGAGGTAGCGCGTCGCGAGCACGGATGCGTCGCGGGCGAAAGCCCGCACGATCAGGAACATCAGGGGGACGCCGGCCAGGAAGGTGGCGCAGAGCCACGGATTGATGAGGGCGAGCGCCACTGTGCCGCCCACGCCGGAGACGAAGCTCGCGCCCGCGCCCACCACCGCCGGTGCCACGCGGCCCGCCTCCGAGGCGTTGGCCACGAGCCGCGTCGCCATCTCACCGGGCCCGAGCCCGGCGGCGCGGCGCGTCCCCAGCGCGAGCACGTGGCGCAGCACGGTCCGGCGCAACCAGGCGGTCGACCGCGCGACGGCGTAGCCGGAGGCGAGGGCGTTCAGCGCCGAGCCGGCCACGAGCAGCGCGACCAGCCCGGCCGACCATCCCAGCCACGGCCCCGCTCCGTCGCCGGTGACGATGCCGTCGACCGCGTGTCCGATCACGGTCGGGAAGGCGAGCGCGACGCCGGTCGTCGCGAACGCCGACAGCGCCACGACGATCACGTAGCCGCCGCCCTGACGCCCCGTCCGCGCGAGCAGCCGATCGGCGGCCCGATAGGTCCGGGGAGGCACCGCTTCCTGTGCCTCCTTGCTTACCGTCCTTCCCAACAAAGCCCCCTCTGCGGCCCCGTGCAACGTGAAGATCTCAAACACCCGGGGAGTCGCTCCGGTCGTAGACCGGAGCGACTCCCCGTACGGCTTCTGTCGCGAGTTAGCACAGAATGAGGCTGAGCTCGCTCCCACCATCGTCGCCGAGGCACAGCAGAAGGGAGATATCGCTCACACCCCCGTTGCCGCCGCCGTCGGGCTTGGTGCCGTGAGGCTCGCGCACCGTCTGCATGCCCTGCAAGTCGAGTACTGACATATGTTTTCACCTCCCTTCGGTCATCAAGATGAGGTCAGGATCGGTTCGGCTGCTGTCCGGATGCAGCGGGCCGAGAAAGGGTAGGTGGACGGGCCCGTCGTGGAGCGCGGCACCGAGCGCAAGCAGGACGCCGGCGGTACCGGTTCCCAGGTCCATCGACAGCCGCATGAGCCGGTCGCCCGGGAACGCCAAGTGGCCTTGATAGCTCAACGCATGCCAGTCCAGCCGGCGCACGTGGGCCGCCACGACGGGATCCTCGCCGCCGGCGCCGGGCGCGGCGCCGCGGCTGAGGTAGAGGATCATGCCGGCGCGACCGGAGAACAGCCCCGAGCCGACGTAGAAGCTGCTCTTCGCCGCCCTGCGGATCAGCGGTGCGGCCTGCGCGAACTGCTCGTCCTCGCGACGCGCGAGGTAGTCGTCGAGGGCGAACCCGATGCCGACGCTCCCGTCGGCGATGTACGGCAGCGTGCGCCATCCCTCGTCGACGTAGAGGGCGCCGTGACGTGTCGGGACGCAGCGCCGCAGATCCTGGCGGATCGCGGTCGCGGCCAGCTCGAGCAGGCCGTCGTCGGGGCAGCGCTCGTGCAGGCGCAGGAACATGAGCGCCGGCCCGGACGAACCACGCAGCAGGCCGGCGTGGGGCTCGGCGCCGCCGCTGGTCTGCGCGACGCTGTCCGCGTCGCCCAGCCGCTCGGCGACAAGATCTGCGATCTCCCACACCCTGTCCCACAGGGCCGCATCATCGGTGCGTGCCGCGAAGTACGCGAGGGCCAGGCCGATGCCTGCCAGGCCTCCGCTCAGGTCGAGGCCAAACTGATCGAGCTTTCCGTCGAGCGCGTCGACGCAGATCCCGAGCACGCTCATCGCATCGCTGCGGCACCCGAGGCGGTCGAGCACGTAGGCCACGCCGAGCAGGCCGTCGTACAGGCCAAGCGGCGTTCCCGGCGATGGGTCCGTGGCTCGCCGCGCCAGCCACTGCTCGTGCTCGGTCTGGCGTGGGGCGCCAGTCTCGTGGAGCGCGTAGAGCACTCCGGCGGCGCCGTAGGCGAGGTTCAGGCCGCTGGCGCCCGTCAGGAACTGCCGCGGGTCGCCGGGAAACAGCCGGTCCTGGCGATCAGGCGTCGCGCTGGCGAGGATGGCGGCGAACATCGAGTCGCGGACCTCCCACCACGCCCGCGGCTCCGGCGTGAGTCGTGTCGGCCGGCTGCGGCGCGCTGTAGCACCCGCTGGCTCCTGCGCGGATTCGATGACGCTCACGGCGCTTGCAAGGAACTCCTCCGGCACCGGAAACGTCTCGGCGATCGAGGCCGCGAGCGGCCGCGCCTTGTCGAGGTCGAGCCTGAGCAGCGCCGTGAGCTGCGGGAGGAACACGAACAGCCGCAGGCATGCCAGCGCGTAGCGGTCGACCGCGAGCCCGGTCTGGGAAGCGGGAGGCATGAAGGCGCTCGTGCCGACTGTCGGGCGCCCTTCGTCGCCGCCGAGCGTGGCCACCTCCAGATCGATCAGCACGATCGAGCCGTCGTCGCGGACCAGCATGTTGTTCGCGGAGAGGTCGCCGATGACGACGTCGCGGTCGTGCAGCTGGGCGACCGCGGCCTCCGCGCGCGTGCACACGTCCATCGCCCAGGACGCGTACTCGGCGACCGCCGTCTCGTTGCTGGCCCCGAGCACGCCGATCGGAAAGCGCCGGGCGACCTGCGACCGAAGCGTCGAGCCGTCGACGAAGTCCTCGACGAGGAAGTGGTGGTCTCCGAGCGTGAAGTAGTCGCGCAGAGCGGGCACGACATCGAGCCCGGCGAGTCGCTGGAGCGTGTCGCGCTCGCGTCCGAGCCGCGCCACTGCGTCCGCGCGGTCCCAGGCGAGCCCGGCGTAGGGCCGCGCCTCCTTGAGGACGACGTCCTCGCCGCTCGGCAGGTGCCTGCCGGCGTAGACGCCGCCTCCGTTGGAGAAATGCAGCGCGCGGTCGATGCGGTAGGGCAGCCCCTCGAGTGTCGCGCTGTTGCGCGCCTCGAGATGGGGTTCGAGGAACTCCGGCAGCGTCACCCAGGCAGGGAGCTGAAACGTCGTGCCGCGCCGGTCGGGGACCAGCCGTCCCGTCGCGTCCTCGAGGGCGGGGACAAGCTCACCGCCGTCGCCGATGCAATGGCGCTTCGCGAATCCGCCGTAGCGAACGTACAGTGGACCCGCGCCCCAGCGCAGATCGCTCAGGATATATGGCCCCGCCTGGCCGTCCAGAGCATCACCGAGCTCGTTGAGCACGATCTGAAGCTGGGCATCGTCGGCCGGGTAGATCGTGACGAACTTGCCGCTGGACTCGCGCTTGGCGTACTTCACGTTGCGCAGGAAGAAGAGCTCTTGGCTGCGGATGAACTTGAACGGGATGTCGTTGGCGATGCAGTACTTCCAGGCAGCGGTGAGGATCTCCGCGACGTTGTCGAGGCAGGCCGATACATGGATCTTCCAGCCCTGCACCGGAAGCACGGGTTTCTCCGGTACGTAGGCCAGCCAGTGACCGAATTCGCTGCGCTGCCACCCGTCGGGCACGGGACCCCGCGCCAGCTCGAAGTCGTGCTTGTCGGCGTTTTTCAGTATGAACGTGTCATAGAAGACCGGGTCGGTCAGGCAGTACATCTCATAGCCGTCGTCCACAGGTCTCCCTTTCATTTCGCATGCCACTGTTTCTCGGATCAGCTGCCTTGCGGCGGGGAGGGTAGCCGACGATGGCTTGCGTTCGCGCGCCGCGTCTCCCACAGCTCATGGAGCGTTGGCGGGCCCGTCGTCCCCACCTGTCGGGTGGCGGCCTGTGCAAGAGGTTGATCGCCGGGATAACGCCTAACAACGCAACGCGATCCGGAAACTTGCGGCAAGTCGGGCATCGCTCCGCTCGGATCCGAGACACGCCCCGCTGCCGGCTCGGCGATCGCGTCCGGCGCGCCCGCAACGATTCGTACCATGAACCTACCGACAGCGCTCCCCGAGTCGGCCGTCGCGCCGTTCGCCATGCACGAGACCACGCCCTCCGTCTTCCTCATCTCGCGGCCCTCGATCGACCTCGACGCGATTCGCTCCTACCTTCAGGATGTCGGCGGACTCTCGTGGCTCGAGCGCCGGCTCCAGGACGACGAGCGCAATGGCGCACAGACGCTGGTCGAGTTCTGCGGCCGCGCGTGCTACCGCAGCTGGGAGCCAGGGCTCAATCCGAATGTCACGCGCATCCGCGAGGACCAGCGCGAGTACTTGGGGAACCTCCTTCGCAGCCTCCACGGGAGCGTGCTCGAACATGCCAACTTCACGTTCGCGTTTCGCAACGTGTCTCGGGTCTTTACCCATGAGCTCGTGCGGCACCGGGCTGGTTCGGCCTTCAGCCAGGAGAGCCTGCGGTACGTCCGACTGACGGACCTTGGCTTCCGCGTCCCAGCGGCGCTGGAGCCCATCCGCGAGCAGGTGATCAGCCTCGTCGAGCAACTTGAGGAATTCCAAGTCACGGCAGCTGAGGCGCTCGGACTCGACGACGAGGGTGTGCCCTTCGCCGTCAAGAAGGAGGTCACGTCCGCGCTTCGTCGCCTGGCGCCCATCGGACTGAGCACCGACATCATCTGGACAGCCAATCTCCGGACGCTCCGACACGTCATCGAGATGCGCACTTCACCCGGCGCGGAGGAGGAGTTGCGTTTCGTCTTCGACAACGTGGCTCGGGTCATGTGCGACGAAGCTCCGAGCCTGTTCCAAGACTTTGAGCAGGGCGCCGATAGCTCGTGGGTCCCCGAGCATCGGAAGGTCTGACGGCATCTGGATCGCGATACCGAACCGCGCCTGGAGCGGATCGTCTCCGAGCTGCGTACGCAGGCCAAGCTCGGTGTCCGCTGCTAGATTAAGGGCACGGTTGGGAGGCAAGCTCAGCTGATCGTCGTCTGACGGAAGAGAGCGAAGATGCCGGTGGATGACGGCGACCGCGCCGCGCGCACAAGCAAGCTCGGAAGCCTGGCTCTGCGCAGTCAGCGCGAGGGCGAGGCGCACATCATCGAGCTCATCGGCGAGCTCGACCTCGACGGCGCCCCGCGCCTCGAGGAAGAGCTGCGCAGCGTCGAGGCCAGCGATGTCGAGTCGATCGTCGTCGACCTCGGCCGGCTGGAGTTCATCGACTCGACCGGCCTGCGGCTGATCGTGATGGCCTGCGAGCGCTCGAGGGACGGACGCGTCTCGCTCCTGCGCGGCCCCAAGCAGGTGCACCGCGTCTTCGAGATCACCGATCTCGCCAACCGGCTGCCGTTCGCCGACGGCTGAGAAGGCCTCGTGCTCCTGAAGCGCGCGGCTGATGTGTATGACCGCCGCTGTTCGATGTGTACATGCCTTCATGATCAAGCGCACCAACATCAACCTCGATACACAGCTCGTTCGCCAGGCGGCCGCGCTCCTGGACACGACGCGGACGAGCGACACGGTCCATGCCGCGATGCGCGACGTGGTGGCGCGCGAGCACCGGCGCCGTCTCGCCGAGCGCGACCTCTTCTCAGACCTGCCGGCGGCAGAGTTCGATGCGATACGTCGGCCACGCGCTGTCCACGAGTAGTGGAGCTTGCCGACACGAGTGCTTGGTGGGGGTCCGCCCGCGTAGGCGGCTCGCTGCGGCGCGAGTTCGCCGAGGCGATCGTCGAAGGCCAGGTTGGAACCTGCGACATGGTGCGACTGGAGTTGCTGCACAGCGCGCGCACCATCGATGAGCTCCGCATGACTCGCACAGACCTCGACCATCTGCCCGACTGCGCGATCTCGACAGCGCAGTGGCGCCGCGCGCTGGACGTCTACGAGACGCTGGCCGGCTTGAGCGACAAGCATCAGCGCTCCGTCAAGCACCCCGACCTGCTGATCGCCGCGGCAGCGGAAGCGGCCGGCGTTGCGGTGCTGCACTACGACGAGGACTACGACCGCATCGCGGCCGTGACCGGCCAGCCCACGCGCTGGCTTGCACCGCGCGGCTCCCTGGACTGATCGGCGATCCGCGGCGATCACCTCGTTGCCACGCGCCAACAACGCATCGACCAGATGCGAGACGATGAAGCCGGCGGCACCGGTCACGACCACCGGGCCAGCTTCTCCGCCCACCCTCGGGGTTTCCACTATGCTCAACCGTCCTCCCCTATGCGCGACGGGCGAAGCTTCGGCGCCGGCGGCCGAGATCACGATGGCGCAGGCTCCCTCGTCAGCGGGAGGCCGCTGAGGTTCTCGACGTAGGTGCGGGCGTCGTGCAGGGTGGCGTGGTCGCCGTCGTGCATGCACCAGCCGGACCCGCTGGCGCGGCGTTCGGCGACGAGCCAGCGGTGACGTAGCTCCGTGCGCAACTTCCAGGGGTTGGCGATGCGCCACTGGCCGTCGGCGGACTCGAACAGCCCGGACTCGATCTTGCGCCAGCCGTCAGCCATCGACGTCCCCTCTCTCGCTGGGCACGCGTAGCTCGCACCCGTGGGCGAATGCCTTGTCTTGGAGGATGCGCACGGCGCGTGTGAGCGCGGTGCGCTGCGCGTGCTGATGGGGGCTGAGCTTCGGCTTGTTTGACCAGCGCGCGAGCTGGCGATGCGCGGCGAACTTCAGCGCCAGGACCCGGTCGCCAGACAGGCATGGCCTCTGCCTGTCGTCGCTCATCGGGCCAGCCCCTGTTCGCGCACTTCGAACTCGATCTCGCACAGCTGGCCATGGCGCAGTTGCGGTGGTTGCAGGCGACCGGTGATGCGTTGGTGTTCGCCGTAGGGATCGTCGACGACGAACTCGATCGGGTCCATGTGCTCGGCCGCGCGGTGGGCTGCCGCGCCGCGCCGGAGCACGAGCTGTGCCAGCTCGCTGCGCAGTGCGCCATCGAGGCGCTCCTCGAAGCGCGCGAAGACATGCCGGCGCTCATGTCGCGCGAGGCCGAGCCGATCGTCGTGGCCGACAATGACCCGCACGCGGGCGCACATCAGCAGCCCACCGCGATACGCTCGCGCCCAGCCGACCGACCGGACCATGCCCATCGCATGTGCATGGCACAGCCGATCGCTCATGTCCGCACGCCTGGATCTCCGCCTGCCGAGAGGGCATGCATGGCGCGGTGACTCATCGCTCCCGTTCCGTGCCCGTTGCGGTGACGGAATCCCGAGCGGGCTCGTCGGCGCGACTCACCGCGCGGGGATCGGCGCTTTGGGCGCTGCTTGGGGCCTGTCCGTCGACGATGTGCTTCACCGTCGCGACCGACGTGCCGGCCGCGCCGGCGAGATGCTCGGGCGCGACGCCCTGCCGAGCGGCGACGCTGATCGCGCGGCGCAGGAGGCCGTCGGCGCGGCACAGCTCGGTCCGAGCGGCCCGGACGCCCGCCAGCGCGATGCTCCGCCGATCGATCTCCATCTCCACGGCGCTGAGCGTTCCAGACGACCAGATATCAGACAAGCATGTTCAAAGCATGTCGCTCACTAACATGTTCTAAACCAGACCAGGACGCGCTGCCTGTTGTGTGCCCTGGACCAACGCAAGGAGGTGGCGTTCCGTGGCGGAGCGAGCGGTGATCAGAGTCGGCCCCGACAGCTCGACGCTGCGCGACCGCTGGCTGGGCGCGAGGCTGCGCGAGAAGCGCGCGGCAGCCGGGCTGACGGCCAAGGAGGCGGCGAGGCGCATGCAACGCTCGCACTCGACACTGAGCCAATGGGAATCGGGCGCCGCGATCCCGCTACTGCCGGACCTGGCCTTCCTGCTCGACATCTACGACGTCCGCGGCGAAGAGCGCGACGCGCTGCTGCGCCTACAGGAGGACGTCCGCGAGCAGCGATCGACGACCGACACGACGTCGGCCGTCGTCACGAACTACGACTGGCTGGAAAGCCGCGCGTCAAAGGTCGAGATCTTCCAGGACACCGCGCTCCCCGGACTTCTCCAGACGGCCGAGTACGCGCGCCACGTCATCAAGGGATGGGACCCGACCGCCAGCCCGGAGCGGATCGAGCGCACCGTCGCCGCTCGTATCGCCCGCCAGTCGCTCCTGACGAGCGAGACCCCGCTGCAGCTCTCGGTGCTCCTGGACGAGGCCGTCCTGCGCCGGCCGGTCGGCGGAGCGGAGATCATGCGCGCG
>Ga0136617_10001459_pt1 | contig 21019 bp, 23 predicted proteins | sample AntDrymUQ3222106_2_FD_129672 | JGI IMG/M metagenome (GOLD analysis project Ga0136617, IMG submission 129672) | Polar desert sand microbial communities from Dry Valleys, Antarctica - metaG UQ322 (21.06) | ecosystem: Environmental > Terrestrial > Soil > Desert | place: Antarctica: Dry Valley...
GATCAATGGCTCGGGGTGTGGTCCGGTGATCTCGGCGTCGGGGATGACGATCTCGGGCAGCTCGAAGCCGCTGACGTCGCCGTGCAACGCCTGGTTGATCTCGTCGATCTGCTCGCGCATCAGGTCGTCGTAGACAGGGCGTGCCACCGACCGGAACACCCCGATGGGGGTGCGGGCCAGTGACAGGTCGGCGAGGCGGGACAGGTCGAACGCGAGCGAGGGGTCGTCTGCGTGTGCGTCGTGGACGAGCACTGCGTCCGTGCCGACGTCGGCGACGTCGACGACCTTCAGCGACGCGTCGTCGGCGCGGGTCACGCCGTATTGGCCCTGCGCGCCCCAGATGATCGGCTGACCGTGCTCGAGCCGGATGGTGAAGTCGTCGCGGGTGGCAGGGTCCTTCAGCACCTCGAACGCCTCGTCGTTGAAGATGTTGCAGTTCTGGTAGATCTCCACCAGCGCGGTGCCGCGGTGCTCGGCAGCGGCCTGCAGCACCGATGTGAGGTGCTTGCGGTCGGAGTCGATCGAGCGCGCGACGAAGGTCGCCTCGGCGCCGAGGGCGAGCGAGACCGGGTTGAACGGGCCGTCCAGCGACCCCATCGGCGTCGACTTGGTGATCTTGCCGAGCTCGGAGGTGGGGGAGTACTGCCCCTTGGTCAGCCCGTAGATGCGGTTGTTGAACAGCAGGATCTTCAGGTTCACGTTGCGGCGCAGGACGTGGATCAGGTGGTTGCCGCCGATGGAGAGGGCGTCGCCGTCACCGGTGATGACCCACACCGAGAGGTCCTGCCGGGAGGAGGCCAGGCCGGTGGCGATCGCCGGGGCCCGTCCGTGGATCGAGTGCACCCCGAACGTGTCCATGTAGTAGGGGAAGCGCGACGAGCAGCCGATTCCCGAGACGAAGACGATGTTCTCCTTGCGCAGCCCCAGCTGCGGCATGAACGACTGCACCGCCGCAAGGACCGCATAGTCACCGCAGCCGGGGCACCAGCGCACCTCCTGGTCGGTCTTGAAGTCCTTCGCCGACTGTGGTGTGTCGGACTTGGGCACCAGGTCCAGGGACGGGAACGAGTGCTCGGTCATTGGTGGGCCACCTCCGTGATCACCGCGGCGAGCTCGTCGGCCTTGAACGGCATGCCGCGCACCTGGTTGTAGCCGATCGCGTCGACCAGGAACCGGCCGCGGATCAGCAGCGACAGCTGCCCGAGGTTCATCTCCGGGATGAGAACCCGGTCATAGCCCCGCACCACCTCTTCAGTGTTGCGCGGGAGCGGGTTGAGGTGCCGCAGGTGCGCCTGAGCCACGTCGATGCCCTCTGCGCGCACCGTGCGGCAGGCCGCGCCGATCGGGCCGTAGGTCGAGCCCCAGCCCAGCACCAGGACCCGCGCCTGTCCGCTCGGGTCCTCGACCTCCAGCGGCGGGATGGACGCCGCGATGCCGTCGATCTTTGCCTGCCGGGTGCGCACCATGAAGTCGTGGTTGGCCGGGTCGTAGGAGATGTTGCCCGTGCCGTCGGCCTTCTCGATGCCCCCGATGCGGTGCTCGAGGCCGGCCGTCCCGGGAACCGCCCACGGCCGGGCCATGGTATGCGGGTCGCGCAGGTAGGGCCAGAACGCCGTGGTCCCGTCGTCGAGGGTCTTGTTGTGCTCGGTCGCGAACTCCACCCGCAAGTCGGGCAGGTCCTCGACAGCAGGGATCGCCCACGGCTCGGAGCCGTTGGCGAGGTAGCCGTCGGAGAGCACGATCACCGGCACGCGGTACGTCGTGGCGATCCGGGCCGCCTCGATGGTCGTGTCGAAGCAGTCGGCGGGGGAGCGCGGCGCGACGATCGGCACCGGCGACTCGCCGTTGCGGCCGAACATCGCCATCAGCAGGTCGGCCTGTTCGGTCTTCGTGGGCATGCCGGTCGACGGACCCGCCCGCTGGACGTCGATGATGAGCAGCGGCAGCTCCAACGACACCCCGAGGCCGATTGTCTCGGCCTTGAGCGCCAGCCCCGGCCCGGACGTCGACGTCACGGCCAGCGCCCCGCCGTAGGCCGCTCCGAGTGCAGCGCCGACCGCGGCGATCTCGTCCTCGGCCTGGAACGTGCGGACGCCGAACTTCTTGTGCTTGCTCAGCTCGTGCAGGATGTCCGAGGCCGGGGTGATGGGATATGAGCCCAGGAAGAGTGGTAGCCCGGAACGCTTCGACGCGGCTACCAGCCCGTAGGACAAGGCGAGGTTGCCGGAGATGTTGCGGTAGAGACCTGGTGCCTGCTTGGCCGGCTTGATCTCGTAGGAGATGGAGAAGTCCTCGGTGGTCTCCCCGAAGCTCCAGCCCGCATTGAACGCCGTGATGTTGGCCTGCATGATCTGATCGTTCTTGGCGAACTTCGTGCGCAGGAACGCGACGGTCCCCTCGGTCGGGCGGTTGTAGAGCCATGACAGGAGCCCGAGAGCGAACATGTTCTTTGCCCGCTCGGCGTCCTTCTTGGAGATGTCGAAGTCCTTGAGCGCCTCGACCGTCATCGACGTCAGCCCGATCGGGTGCACGCTGTAGGCGTCCAGCGAGCCGTCGTCGAGCGGGCTGGCGGCATAGCCCACCTTGGCCAGGTTGCGCTTGGTGAACTCGTCGGTGTTGACGATGATGTCCGCGCCGCGGGGGAGGTCGCCGACGTTGGCCTTGAGCGCCGCAGGGTTCATCGCGACCAGCACGTCGGGCCGGTCGCCGGGCGTCATGATGTCGTGGTCGGCGAAGTGCAGCTGGAAGGCCGACACGCCCGGCAGCGTGCCGGCCGGCGCGCGGATCTCGGCCGGGAAGTCCGGCAGCGTGGACAGGTCGTTGCCGAACGCGGCCGTCTCGGTGGTGAACCGGTCGCCGGTGAGCTGCATGCCGTCACCGGAGTCGCCGGCGAACCGGATGATCACCCGGTCGAGCTGCTCCACCTGCTTGGCCACGTTTCCATGCTACGTCGCCCTAGACTCCCCGGAGCCGACCGAAACGAGGAGGCACCGGTGGACGGCTTCTACGGTGGCTACGCCCTGGTCGGGCTGATGATGCTCGTCGGTGTCGCCTTCGTCGCCGTGGCCTTCACCGCCAACCGGCTGCTGCGGCCCACCGTCCATGGCGGCGACAAGCTGGTCACCTACGAGTGCGGCGTCGACCCGGTCGGGCAGGGCTGGGCCCAGAGCCACGTGCGCTACTACGTGTTCGCCTACCTCTACGTGATCTTCGCCGTCGACGCGATCTACCTGTTCCCGTGGGCGACCGTGTTCGCCGAGCCGGGGTTCGGCGCGACCACCCTGGTCGAGATGTTCGTGTTCCTCGGCTTCCTCACCGTGGGCCTGCTCTACGCGTGGAAGAAGGGCGTGCTCACATGGGACTGACCGACCTCCCGGCGCCGACCCTCGGCCCACCGACTGTAGGGGCTCTGCAGCGGATGGCGCCGGAGCCGATGCGCCTGGTCCTCAACTGGGGCCGGCGCTACAGCCTGTGGGTGTTCAACTTCGGGCTTGCGTGCTGCGCCATCGAGTTCATCGCCTCGTCCATGTCCCGGCACGACTTCATCCGGCTCGGCGTCATCCCGTTCGCGCCCGGCCCGCGCCAGGCCGACCTGATGGTGGTGTCCGGGACCGTCACCGACAAGATGGCGCCGGCGATCCAGCGGCTCTACGAGCAGATGCCCGAGCCCAAGTACGTCATCTCCTTCGGCGCCTGCTCCAACTCCGGCGGCCCCTACTGGGACTCCTACTGCGTGACCAAGGGCGTGGACCAGATCGTGCCGGTCGACGTCTACGTCCCCGGCTGCCCGCCGCGGCCCGAGGCGCTGCTGCAGGGCATCCTCCGGCTGCAGGACAAGATCGCGGCCGAGTCGCTGACCGACCGCTACCGGCCGCAGGCCCCCAGCGGCCCGATCCGCTCGGTCAGCTCACTCCTCCCGGTCGATGCCGACGGCGGGCGTGATGGCGGCTGACCCGGGCGATCCCGTCGGCACCGCCGCTCTGGCCGAGCGGTTCGGCCCGGACGCCCGGGCGGAGTCGGCCTACGGCCAGGTGACCGTCGACGTGCCGCCCACGGCGTGGGTGGCGTCCCTGACCCGTGCCCGGGACGAGCTCGGGTTCACCTTCTTCGACTGGCTCAGCGCGGTCGACCAGCTCGACGAGGGCTTCGACGTCGTCGTACATGTCTGGTCCCTGCAGCGCCGCGAGCACCTGCTGCTGCGCACCCGCGTCGCGCCGGTCGAGCCCCGGCTGGCCACCGCGACCGGGGTCTTCGCAGGCGCCTCCTGGCACGAGCGCGAGACGTTCGAGATGTTCGGGATCACCTTCGACGGCCACCCCCACCTGGTTCCGCTGCTGCTGCCCGACGGCTTCGAGGGGCACCCGCTGCGCAAGGACTTCGTGCTCGCCGCCCGGGTGGCGAAGGCGTGGCCGGGTGCGAAGGAGCCGGGCGAGTCCGACGCCGAGCACGGCACCGGGCCACCGGCCCGCCGCAAGACCCGGCCGGCCGGTGTCCCCGACCCCGAGGTCTGGGGCCCGCGCGCCCCGGGTGAGCCGCAGCCATGAGCCTGGTCGACGTGCTCGAGGTGGCGCTGCGCATCGTGCTGGTGCTGGGTGCGTTCCTGGTGCTGCCGCTGCTCGTGGGGCAGACCGAGCACAAGGCGATGGCCCACATGCAGTCGCGGCTGGGACCGATGTACGCCGGCGGCTTCCACGGCTGGGCCCAGCTGGTCGCCGACGGGGTGAAGTTCGCCCAGAAGGAGGACATCGTGCCGGCCGCGGCTGACCGCACGGTCTTCAAGCTCGCGCCCGCCGTCGCGCTGATCCCTTACCTCGTCGTGCTCGTGGCGATCCCGGTCGGGCCGGGACTGGTCGCGCAGGACCTCGACGCGGGACTGTTCTTCGTGCTCGCCGTGATGGGGATCGGTGTGCTCGGCGCCCTGATGGCCGGCTGGGCGAGCGCCAACAAGTTCTCGTTGCTCGGCGGTCTGCGCACCGCCGCGCAGCTGATGGCCTACGAGCTGCCGTTCATCCTGGCGGCCGCGTCGGTCGCGATGGCCGCGGGCACGCTGTCCCTGCCGGGCATCGTCAACGCGTGGGAGCCCTGGTGGCTCATCTGGCAGCTGCCCGGAGCCGTGGTGTTCTTCGTCGCGGGGCTGGCCGAGCTCCAGCGGCCGCCCTTCGACATGCCGGTTGCCGACTCCGAGATCATTTTCGGTGCCTTCACGGAGTACACCGGGCTGCGCTTTGCGCTGTTCCTGCTCGCGGAGTACGCCGGGATCGTCGTGCTCTGCGCACTCACCACCGTGCTGTTCCTGGGGGGATGGCACGGCCCGTACGACGAGGCGCTGGGCTGGTTGTGGACGCTGCTCAAGACGATGGCGCTGGCGTTCGTCGTCATCTGGCTGCGCGTCTCCTACCCCCGGCTGCGCGAGGACCAGCTCCAGCGACTCGCGTGGAAGGGACTGGTTCCGTTGGCTCTGGCCCAGCTGGCACTGACCGGTGTCGTGGCGGTGGTCGTGTGAGGATCGGTCCGATCAAGGTCCCGGGCGCCGGGCTGGCCAAGGGCCTCGCGGTCACCATGCGGACCATGACCAAGCGGTCGGTCACCGACCAGTACCCCGACGTCAAGCCGGAGCTGCCGCCACGCAGCCGCGGGGTCATCGCCCTGGTCGAGGAGAACTGCACGGTCTGCATGCTGTGCGCGCGGGAGTGCCCCGACTGGTGCATCTACATCGACTCGCACAAGGAGACGATCCCGGCGCCGGAAGGCGGGAGGGAACGCCAGCGCAACGTGCTCGACCGGTTCGCCATCGACTTCTCGCTGTGCATGTACTGCGGGATCTGCATCGAGGTGTGCCCCTTCGATGCGCTGTTCTGGTCACCGGAGTTCGAGTACGCCGAGTTCGACATCCGCAACATGACCCACGAGAAGGACCGGCTGCAGCAGTGGACGGCGACGGTGCCGCCGCCACCACCCGCCGATCCGCACGCGCAGCGACCGAAGGAGCTGGAGGCGGCCGTGAAGGCGGCCGAGAAGGCGCGGGTGGACCGGGGGTCGGCGGCGGCGCAGGTGACACCACCGGCGGCGAAGGACGAGTCCGCGTGACGGCGGTCGAGGTGCTCTTCGGTCTGCTCGGCCTGGTGGCCGTCGGGGCCGCGCTGATGGTGGTCACGACCCGGCAGCTGGTGCATGCTGCGCTGTGGCTGGTGGTGGCCCTCGGTGCGATGGCCGGCCTCTACCTGCTGTTGTCCGCGGAGTTCGTGGCCTGGGTGCAGGTGCTCATCTATGTCGGTGCCGTCGTGGTCCTGCTGCTCTTCGGCCTGATGCTCACCAAGGCACCGATCGGGTTCTCCGACGACCTCGACGCGCCGGTCGCACAGCGGGTCGCTGCGGCCATCACCGCGGGTGCAACCGGGGGGATCGTCATCACCTCCCTGGTCGACGCGTTCCACGGCGCGCGCATCGAGCTCGGCGACGACCCCCGCGGAGGGTCGGCCGCCGCGGCCGGGGAGGCCCTCTTCGCGAGCTGGGTGCTGCCGTTCGAGGTGCTCTCGGTGCTGCTGCTTGCCGCGCTGGTCGGAGCGATCGTGCTGTCCCGCCGCGACGTCGGAAGCGACACCGACACCGACATCGAAAGCGTCACCGAAACCGATGCCCCGGTGCGTGGCTGATGCCGCTGCTGATGCCGCTCGTCGTGGCGGCCCTGCTCTTCTCGATCGGCATCTACGGCGTGCTGGCGCGACGCAACGCGATCCTGGTGCTGATGTCGGTCGAGCTGATGCTCAACGCGGTCAACCTCAACCTGGTCGCCTTCGACGTGTGGCTGCGTGACGAGCTGCTCTCCGGGCAGGTGTTCACCCTCTTCGTCATCACCATCGCCGCCGCCGAGGTCGGCCTGGGCCTCGCGATCGTGCTGCTCGTCTTCCGCAACCGCGCCACCTCCCAGCTCGACGAGCTGGTCGAGCTGCGCGAGGCGGACGCGCTGCGCGGGCAGCCCGACGTCAGGGCGATGCGGTGACCGCGGTCGTCCTGGCGATCCTCGCTCCCACGGTGGCTGCGGCGGTCGGGTTCTTCTCCGGCCGGAGGTGGCCGCGGACGGCGGTGCCGGTCGCGGTCGCGGGAGCCGGGGTGGCGCTGGCCGCGGCCGTGGTGCTGTGCGCTCGCGCCGTCCGTGACGCACCACTCGGCGATGCGTTGCGGGGTCCTCGGGTTCCCACTGGAACGATCGAGCTCGGCATCGACCTGCGCCTGGACGGTCTCGCGGCGCTGGTGTCGGTGGCGGTCGCGGCGGTCGCCTTCGCCGTCCAGGTCTACTCCCCGGCCTACCTGCGAGGTGACCCGCGCTACTCGTCGTACACCGCCTTGGTCTCCCTCTTCACCGCGGCGATGATGCTGGTCGTCTTCGCCGACGACCTGTTCGTGCTGCTCGTGGGCTGGGAGGTGATGGGTGTCTGCTCCTACTTCCTGATCGGGCACCACTGGGAGCAGGAGGGCGCGCGGGCCGGTGCGGTCAAGGCGTTCGTCGTGACCCGGCTCGGCGACGTCGGCTTCCTGTTCGGCATCTTCGCGCTCGCGTTCGCGGCCGGCACGTTCAACATCGACGGCGCGCGGCTCGCGGCCCTGGACAACGGCATCCCGCAGTCGTCGGCGACGGTCGCGACCCTGCTGCTGCTCTGCGGTGTGGTCGGTAAGTCGGCGCAGTTCCCGCTGCACACCTGGCTGCCGGACGCGATGGCCGGCCCGACCCCGGTCAGTGCGCTGATCCACGCCGCGACGATGGTGGCGGCCGGCATCTATCTCGTCGCCCGGCTCTACGACGTGTTCCTGCTCGCTCCGGCGACGCTGGCGGCGATGGCCGTGATCGCCGCGGTCACCATGCTCGGCGCCGCGTTGGCGGCCCTGGCCCAGGACGACATCAAGCGGGTGCTGGCCTACTCCACCGTGAGCCAGCTGGCCTACATGCTGGCGGGCCTGGCCGTCGGGTCGGCGGCGGCCGCGACGTTCCACTTGCTCACCCACGCGGCGTTCAAGGCGCTGCTGTTCCTCGCCGCCGGCGCCGTCATCCACGCGGTCGGGACCAACCAGATGCCCGACATGGGCGGGCTGCGCCGCGCGATGCCGGTCACCTTCGTCACTATGACGCTCGGGCTGGCCGCGCTGGCCGGGCTGGCGCCGCTGGCCGGGTTCTTCTCCAAGGAGGCCGTGCTCGGAGCCGCCGAGGAGTCGGCGCTGCACGGGTCGTCGGCTGGTCCGGTGCCGACCTGGGCAGGCTGGCTGGTGCTCGTGGTCGGGCTGCTCACCGTGTCCGTCACCGCCGCCTACGCCGCGCGGCTGTGGCTGCTGACGTTCTTCGGCCGGCCACGCGGCAGCGGGGTGGCGCGCGCCGCCCCGCACGAGGCCCCGCCGGCGATGCGCTGGCCGCTGGTCGCCCTGGCTGTGCCCACGGTGGGGCTCGGCGCGCTCGGGCTGCAGCGCGACCGCCTGCCGCAGTGGCTCGGTGTCGACGAGCAGCTGCATCTCGGTGTCGTCACCAGCGTGATCTCGACAGCGTTGGCGCTGGCCGGGGCCGCGGCGGTCGTGCTGATGTGGCGGCGGGACCCGGCCGCCGATCCGAGCGACCGGCTGGCCCGGCTGCGGCCGGCGTTCGCCGGCGCCTTCTACGTCGACGAGCTCTACGACCGCGTGTTCGTCCGACCGGTGAGCGCCGCCGCACGGGCCGTGCGCTGGACCGACGACTCGGTGGTCGACGCCGGGGTGGTGGGCTCCGGGCACACCGCGACCCGGCTCGCGGGATGGCTGCGGCTGGCCCAGGCCGGCAACGTGCAGACCTACCTCACCGGCATGCTCGCCGGTGTCGTCATCGTCGCGGTCGGCGTGGTGACACTCACGTGAGCGAGGCACTGCTCCCGCTGCTGCTTGCCGTGCCCCTGGCCGGCAGCATGCTGATGCTGGTGCTGCCAGGCCCGCTGGCGGAGCGCATAGCGGCGCAGCTCGGTGTGGTCGTCGCCGGAGCAACCACGGTCGTCGCCGGCTGGGCGGCCGCTGCTGCCGAGGACGTCGACGTGGCGTGGGTCCCCAGCCTCGGGCTGCGCTTCCATCTCGGCATCGACGGCATCTCAGCACCGCTGGTGCTGCTCACCGCCGGGCTGACGTTCCTTTGCCTGGTCTACACGTTGCGGGTCCGACCCGCCGCGGGACGGCTGCGGGCGCTGGTGGGGCTGGTGCTGCTGCTCGAGGTCGGGATGCTCGGCACGTTCGTCGCGCTGGACCTGTTGCTGTTCTTCGTGTTCTTCGAAGTCGTGCTGCTGCCGATGTGGTTCGTCATCGCGCAGTGGGGCGACGACACCGTGCCCGGCGCGCGGGTCGCCGCGGCCAACAAGTTCATCCTCTACACCCTGCTCGGCAGCGCGGTGATGCTGCTCGGCATCCTGCTGGTGCGGGCCGAGACGGGCACGTTCGACATGGTGGCGCTCGCCGAGGCCGACGGTGCCGGAATGTCCCGCGGCGTACAGATCTTGGCCTTTCTCGCTCTCGCGCTCGGCTTCGCGGTCAAGGCGCCGATGTGGCCGCTGCACTCGTGGCTGCCCGACGCGCACACCTCCGCGCCGACGATCGGTTCGGTCCTGCTCGCCGGGGTGCTGCTGAAGATGGGCACCTATGGCCTGGTCCGGATCGCGCTGCCGATCGTGCCCGAGGGCGCCGAGGTGCTGGCGCCGTTCCTCGGTGCCTTCGCTGTGGTCGGCATCATCTACGGTGCGCTCGCCTGCCTGGCCCAGCGCGACCTGAAGCGCCTGATCGCGTTCTCCAGCGTCGGGCACATGGGGTTCGTCCTGCTGGGCATCGCGACGCTCACGCCGGTCGGCGTCAACGGGGCGCTGTTCGCGAACGTCGCGCACGGGCTGATCACCGGGCTGCTGTTCTTCCTGGTCGGGGCGATCAAGGACCGGCACCACACGGCCGACCTCGAGGAGCTCGGTGGCGGCCTCTACGACCGCGCACCTCGGCTGGGCGGTCTGCTCGTCTTCGGGGCGATCGCGAGCGTCGGCCTGCCCGGGCTGGCCGGGTTCTGGGGCGAGATGCTCGCGCTGCTCGGCGCGTTCGACCCCGACCCCGCCCTGCACCGGGGCTACTTCCTGGTGCTGATGGGCCTGGCGGGTCTGGGTGTGGTGCTCACCACGGTCTACCTCGTGACCCTGGTCCGCCGGGTGGCACAGGGGCAGAGCGTCGCGCGGTGGCGCGACGCGGTGCTGCTCGGCGACGCCACCCCGGCCGAGCTCGCGGTCTGGTCCCCGATCGTCGTGCTCGTGCTGGTGCTCGGCCTGTGGCCCGCCCTGCTGCTCGACGTCACCGACCCGGTCGTCCGCTCGGTGCTGGGGGGCTGAGCGATGGACCGCATCCAGTCGATCGACTACCTGGCGATCGCGCCGCCGCTGATCGTCGCGCTCACCGCGATCGGGGTGCTCGTCCTGGACCTGTTCCTGCCGGCCGGGCGCAAGGCGGTCGTCGGCTGGATCGGCATCGCCGGCCTGGGCGTCGCAGCGCTGATGCTGTTCCCCCTGGCCGGTGAGCGCGATCAGCATCGCGCGACGTTCTGCGTCCCGGGCGAGGGACTCGTGCTGCCGGCCTGCTCCTATGTCGTCGACGACCTGACCCTGGTGTTCCAGGCGCTGGTGCTCGCCGGCGCGGTCGTGGTGCTGCTGCTCTCGCTGGACACGGTGCGCGACAGCCGGCTGCCCGCGGGGGAGTACTCCTTCCTGCTGCTCGCCTCTGTCGCCGGTGCGGTGACACTCGCCGCGAGCCGCGACATCCTCACCCTGGTCGTGGCGCTGGAGGTGGTGTCGCTGCCGGCCTTCGCCCTGGTCGCCCTGCGCCGGTTCGACAGCCGGTCCAGCGAGGCGGCGCTGAAGCTGTTCCTCGTCTCGGTGGTGTCCACCGCGGTGATGCTGTTCGGGCTGAGCCTGATCTACGGGCTTACCGGCGCCGTGCACCTCGACCGCATCGCGACCGCACTGGCCGACCCCGGCGTCCGCGGGCCGGCGGCCACCCTCGGAGTGGTCCTCGCGATCGCCGGCTTCGGCTTCAAGGTCGCCGCCGTGCCCTTCCACTTCTGGGCCCCCGACACCTACGAGGGCGCGCCGGTGCCGATCGCGGCCTACCTCTCCGTGGTGTCCAAGGCCGCGGGCTTCGTCGGCCTCGCCTTGCTCCTGACCGTCGGGTTCGAGCCGTACGCCGACGTGTGGGCGCCTGCGGTCGCGGTGCTGGCCGCCGTCACGATGACCGTCGGCAACCTGGTCGCCCTGCGCCAGCGGCATGCCGTGCGGCTGCTCGCATGGTCGTCCATCGCGCAGTCCGGCTACATGCTGGTGCCGCTGGGCTCCGCCGGTCGGGCCGACTCGAGCGTGGCCGACGTGCTGCCGGCGACGGTCGCCTACGTGCTCGCCTACGCCGTGATGAACCTCGGCGCGTTCGCGGTCGTCACCCTGGTCGGGCGGCACCGCGCGGCGAACCGCATCGAGGACTACCGCTCGCTCGGGCGCACCGAGCCGCTCACCGCGTTCGCGCTGGCCTTCTCCCTCGCCTGCCTGGCCGGTCTGCCGCCCGGCCTCCTGGGACTGTTCGCGAAGGTGGTCGTCTTCCAGGCCCCGATCGAGCAGGGCGTCGGCTGGCTGGCCGTGGTGATGGCCGTCAACGTCGTGATCGGGCTCTACTACTACCTCGCCTGGGCCGCCGTGCTCTATGCGCGGGCCCCCGACACCTCGCCCGCAGCGGTGCGCCCCCCGTCGTACCGCATCTCCGTCTCCGACGGTCTGGCGATCGGCATCACGCTGGGGGCCTCGCTCTGGCTCTCGGTGCTGCCGCGGATGGTGCTGGAGGCGTTGGACTAGTGGGAACGCGCCCGGCCCGCTCCCGCGTTGGGTGCACGTAGGACAAGTTCCATGCAACCGCGGGAGGGCGACTGTGCACGGGCATGCCAACGGCATCAAGACCGCCGTTCTGATCGCCCTGATGTCGGGGCTCATCCTGCTCGTCGGCCGCTGGGTCGGCGGCACCACCGGGCTGACCATCGCCTTGCTCATCGCCTTGGTGGTCAACGGGATCGCCTACTTCCACAGCGACAAGCTGGCGCTGCGCTCGATGCGGGCCCGGCCGGTGAGCGAGGCCGAGCAGCCGGTGATCTACCGGATCGTGCGCGAGCTCTCGACCGCGGCGCGGCAGCCGATGCCCCGGCTCTACGTCAGCCCGACCGAGGCGCCCAACGCCTTCGCGACCGGCCGCAACCCGCGCCACGCCGCCGTCTGCTGCACCGAGGGGATCCTGGCGATCCTGGACGAGCGCGAGCTGCGCGGTGTGCTGGGGCACGAGCTGTCTCACGTCTACAACCGCGACATCCTGATCTCGTCCGTGGCCGCCGGGCTCGCGAGCGTGCTGATGTACCTCACCTACCTCGCGTGGTTCCTGCCGGTAGGGCGCAGCGAGGACGACGACGGGCCCGGTCCGCTGGGGTTCGTGCTGCTGCTGGTCGTCGGGCCGCTGGCGGCGGGGGTCATCCGGTCGGCGGTCAGCCGGTCACGGGAGTTCCAGGCCGACGCGTCCGGCGCTGCGGTGACCGGTGATCCGCTGGCGCTGGCGAGCGCGTTGCGCAAGCTTGAGCTCGGCACCCGGGCGCTGCCGCTGCCGCCGGAGCCCGGTCTGCAGACGACCAGCTCGATGATGATCGCCAACCCGTTCCGCCGCGAGGGCGTCGCCAACTGGTTCTCCACGCACCCCCCGATGGCCGAGCGGATCGCCCGCCTCGAGGCCCTCGCCGGCTACCAGCGCTGAGCCGCCGGCCACCCAATCGACCGGCTGCGAGCAGGATTGGGCGTCGCCTGCGATCGGGGCCGGGTGTGTTGTCGTCTGTGACGGTTGAACTAAAGGCCGATGGCAGTCGCGGCGGAGCGATAGCGGGCGGCGGTGTCGCTGACGTCGGCAGCGCCGACGCCGTCGGCCAGCCGCTCGTTCGTGGTGAGGAGTCTGAACAAGAGGGCGCGGGCGACGGCGTCGACGGACACGTCGACCTCATCGAGGAGCGACGGCTGAGCGTTGAACCAGCAGAGTGCGTCGGCAACAACGACTCCTTCCGCGTACGCCGGGGGGCGCCAGTACGGCGACATGTCGATGATGGCCGGGTCCTGATCTGGCGCGAGCAGCACATTCTGGGTGAGATCGCAGTGGACAATCTGCGCTTCACCGGCGGGCGCGGATCTTTCGAGCAAACGCGTTGCGGTGGCTTGCAGCTCCGGCACGACGTTCGGCACTCCCTCGCCCCATGCCTGCCGATCCGCCCTCGCCCACCAGTCCGCCCGGCGATCCAGGAAGACAGGTCGATCGAGGCCTGCCACGGCCTCGTGGAAGGCGCGACCCGCCGCGATCACCTCGAGCCACCAAAGACAATGGCGGCCGGCTGGCCTGCCGGGCTGGTAAGTGGACGCGCCCCAACCCGCGACCACCCATTCGCCGGTTTGGGCGGGCACCGGATCGGAAAGCCGGAATCCGCCCCGGGGCACCTTTGCGAGCGCGGTTCCGAGCCAAGCCTGTAGTTGGGGATCTACTTCGGGTTTGAGCACGAGGTCCCCGACGAGCCACGCCACTCGCTGGCCGCCGCGGAGTGGCGTGGCTTCGCCCCGCAGGCCGAAGGCTGCGAGGGCTGCCGTGGGAGGTGGCGGCTCGTCCATGTCGCGGAGTCTCCCAGGACCCTCCTGGCGGCAGCCTGAGCAGCTGAGCAACGCGCTGAAGCGCAAGCAGCCCAGATCAGCGGTAGTTGGTGAACTGCACCGCGAAGTCGAGCTCCTTGCCCTTGAGCAGTGCTTGCACTGCCTGCAGGTCGTCGCGGCTCTTGGAGCTGACCCGCAGCTCGTCGCCCTGGATCTGAGCCTTGACCGACTTCGGGCCCTCGTCCCGGATGATCTTGGAGACCTTCTTCGCGTTCTCCTGGGACATGCCCTCCACCAGCTCCGCGGCGATGTGGTAGTCCTTCCCCGACAGCGCCGGGTCGCCGGGCTTCACCGCCTTGAGCGAGATGCCGCGCTTGACCAGCTTCTGCTGGAACACGTCCAGGACGGCCTTGACGCGTTCCTCGGAGCTGGCCTTCATCTCGATCTTGTCGCCCGACCACGCGATCGAGGCTCCGACGTTCTTGAAGTCGAAGCGCTGCGCGATCTCCTTGCCGGTCTGGTTGAGCGCGTTGTCGACCTCCTGCCGGTCGACCTTGCTCACGATGTCCATCGAGGAGTCAGCCATGGCCCCGAACTTATCGGATCTCGACCAGACCAGATCAGACCAGGCGGCGGTCGGTTGCCCAGCGGGTCAGCTCGTGCCGGTTGGACAGCTGCAGCTTGCGCAGCACCGCGGAGACGTGGGTCTCGACGGTCTTGACCGAGATGAACAGCTGCCGCGCCACCTCGCGGTAGGTGTAGCCCCGCGCGATCAGCCGCAGCACCTCCCGCTCGCGCTGGGTCAGCCGGTCGAGGTCCTCGTCCACCGCGGCCACGTCCGTCGTGGCGGCGAACGCGTCGAGCACGAAGCCCGCCAGCCGCGGCGAGAACACCACGTCCCCGCCGGCCACCCGCAGCACGGCGTCGGCCAGCTCGGGCCCGGTGATCGACTTCGTGACGTAGCCCCGCGCGCCCGCGCGGATCACGCTGATCACGTCCTCAGGCGCGTCCGACACCGACAGCGCGAGGAAACGCACGTCGGGCAGCGCCGGCACCAGCGCCTGCAGGATCGCGCGGCCACCTCCCCCAGGCAGGTGTACGTCGAGCAGTACCACGTCGGGCTCGGTGGCCGTGATGACGGCCACCGCACCGTCGACGTCCTCGGCCTCTCCGACGACATCGACAGCGTCGCCGAGCTCGGTGCGCACGCCGCTGCGAAACATCCGGTGGTCGTCGACCAGCACGACCCGCACCGGGCGCGCCGGGCGGACGGGCGGTTCCGCTGGATCGGCGGACTCGGTCACTGGTGGCTCCTCGGCATCTCGAGCTGGATCTCGGTTCCCTCAGCGGCCACGCTCCTGACCAGGGCGGTGCCGCCATGGCGTTCCATCCGGCCGACGACCGACTGTCGCAGACCCAGCCGGTCCTCGGGCACATCCGCCATCTCGAAGCCCGCGCCACGGTCGCGGACGAACACCGTGACCTGGCCGGGCTCCACCTCGGCGTACAGCGAGATCGGCGCGTCCCCGGCGTACTTGGCGGCGTTGACCATGGCCTCGCGCGCCGCCAGGAGAAGCGCCCGCAGGCGCTCGTCCACCGGGCAGTCGCCGACGACCACGACCTCGACGGCGACGCCGTGGGCGTCTTCGACCTCGGCAGCGGCGGCCGCCAGGGCGGAGGAGATCATCGCGTCGGGGTCGGCGACCGGCCGGTAGAGCCAGGACCGCAGGTCCCGCTCCTGCGCGCGGGCCAGCCGCGCGACCTCCCGGGGGTCATCGACGTGGCGCTGGATCAGCGTGAGGGTGTGCAGCACCGAGTCGTGCACGTGCGCGGCGACCTCGGCCCGCTCCTGCTCGCGGATGCGCGCGTTGCGCTCGGCGGAGAGGTCGCGGGCCATCCGCACCCACCACGGCCCGCTCACCAGCGCCAGCCCGAAGGCCACCACCAGCGCGGCGACCAGGCCACCGGAGGTGCCGTCCACCTTCGCGGGGCCCACCAGGATGGCGCCGGCGCCGACGAAGACCAGTGCGATGCCCCCCGCCGCGCGGGCTGCCCCGGACAGGCGCGCGGTCCCCGTCGCCAGCCGCCAGCGCTGCCGCGCGTCGTCGTCGGCCTGCCGCCACAGGATCACCACGCCGATGCCGACGGCGACCAGCGGCACGGCCAGGCCCGGGTTGAGCCCGAGGCCGAGGGCCGACAGCAGCAGGAGCCCACCAACGGTGAGGGATCCGAGAGCCAACAACATGGTGAGGTCGCGCTCGCGGTGCGGCCCGTCGTCGACCTCGAACGGGCTCTGCGGCGCGAAGACCCAGAACAGGCCATAGGCCGCGATGCCGGCCCCGCCCGCCCCGGCCAGCACGACGAAGGCCAGCCGGACGTAGATCGGCGGCACCCCCAGGTGGTCGGCCAGCCCGCGGGCGACGCCAGCGAGAACCCGGCCGTCGCTGCTGCGGTAGAGCCGCCGTGGAGACGGCTCGGCGCGCACCGGCTGCGTCGCAGGGGTCGGCGGGCTCGTCGTCGTCACCTCCTGATCCTCCTACGCGGCACGGCAGACCGCATCAGGACTGAGCCGGAGAGCCGCTCAGGGTCGGATCAGGGTCCGCTCAGGGGCAGGACCCGATGCGCGCACGCTCCCCGGCGGTCAGGATTGCGGCATGACCACAGAGGAAACCGAGACATCACAGTCACAGCATGCCCCCCCACCCGGGCACGCCTACCCGCCCATCAGCGCGCTGCGCCGCGACAGGACGGACCGCAAGCTCGCCGGTGTCGCCGGCGGGCTGGGCCGCTACGCCGGCGTCGACCCGCTCATCTTCCGCATCCTGTTCGTGGTGCTGGCCGTGTTCGGCGGTTCCGGCATCCTGCTCTACGCGCTCGGCTGGCTGCTGATCGCTGCGGAGGGTGAGGACGAGTCGGAGGGCCAGCGGCTCCTGCACGGCCGCTCCAGATCGTCGACCTCGCAGGTGATCGCCATCATCGTGGTGATCGTTGCCGCTCTCGCTGCGATGGCGGCCCTGCTCGACACCGGCCCCGGCCTCGGCGGCCTGGGAGCGCTGATCATCCTGGCCGCCGTGGTCGTGCTGCTGGTCCGCAACGGCCAGCGACCGGCGGTCGACCAGCTCGGCCGCACCCCGGCGTACGGGCCGGTCCCTCCCCCCGTGCCCGGTGAGTTCGGCCAGAGCGCGGGCACCGCGTACGCCGTCGGTCCGCCCGCTGCTGCCACCCCGCCGCCGACCTACGGCCCGCCGCCGACGGCTTACGCACCACCGCCACCGCCGCGGCCGCCCAAGCAGCGATCGATCCTCGGCCGGGTCACCGTGTCCGTCGCCCTGATCGTCGTGGGGCTGCTCATCAGCTGGAACGCAGCCAGCGACGACGACGTCAAGTCGGTCGCGATCCTGGCGAGCGCACTCGCCGTGGTGGCGGGGGGGCTGCTGGTAGGCGCCGTCCGCGGTCGCGCCCGTGGACTGATCGTGCTCGGCGTCCTGCTCTCCATCGCGACCTCGGCCACCGCGGTCGCGGATGACCATCTCGTCGGTGGCATCGGCGAGAGAACCTGGACCCCTCGGACGGTGGCGCAGGCGGAACAGCGCGACTACCGGCTCGGGATCGGCGAGGGCGAGCTGGACCTGAGCCGGCTGCCCGCCGGCAGCACCGTCGACGTCGACACGCGGGTAGGGATCGGCCAGCTATCGGTGATCGTGCCCCGGGACGCCCGGGTGGTCGTCGACGGCCATGTCGCAGCCGGGGTCCTGCGTGTCGCCGGGTCGCCGACCATCGAGGACGACGACATCGACGAGGTCTTCCAGATCGACCCCGCGGCCGGCGCAGCGCCGAGCGGGACCGAGATCACGATCGAGGCCGAGGTCGGCTTCGGAGAGCTGGAGGTGCGCCGTGCGACGTCATGACCTGGACCTGGTGTCCCTGATCACCGGGGCGATCTTCGCGCTCGTCGCCGGCACTCACATGGTGGGCGCTGCCACCGGCGACGCGCTCGACCCACTGTGGCTGGCGCCCGTGCTGCTCATCGGCCTCGGCGTCGCAGGTCTCGCTGGTGCGCTGCGCGGAGGTCCATCCGACGGAGGCCGGTCCGACGAGGAGCGGTCGATCCCGCAGGGCTGACGGTCCGATATCCTGACGGCGCAACGGCAGGTTGCCCGAGTGGCCAAAGGGAGCGGACTGTAAATCCGCCGGCTCAGCCTACGTTGGTTCGAACCCAACACCTGCCACGCGAGCGCCGAAGGCGCGCCCCCGTCATCGGGGGCGCGCCATCGCCTCGTCCACGTTGATTGTGCCGCCGAGCGATTGATTTCGCGGGCGCTGGCCGCAGGCGTGTATCCTCGGTCCGCGCTCGCCCCCTTAGCTCAGTCGGCAGAGCGTCTCCATGGTAAGGAGAAGGTCTACGGTTCGATTCCGTAAGGGGGCTCTGGAAGGTCGGCAGCATCCCAGATCCCCTGGAGCGGTCGATCGACTCGGCGGAGTAGCTCAGCCAGGTAGAGCAAGCGGCTCATAATCGCTGTGTCGCCGGTTCAAGTCCGGCCTCCGCTACACGTCAGAGAACCCGCTGACCAACTGCACCACTCGACGACCGACAGGAAGGCACGCTCGTGGCCGCCAAGACAGATGTCCGCCCCAAGATCACCATGGCGTGCGTCGAGTGCAAGGAGCGCAACTACATCACGCGCAAGAACCGGCGCAACGACCCTGACCGGCTCGAGCTGAAGAAGTTCTGCCCGCGTTGCCGCACCCACACCGCCCACCGCGAGACCCGCTGACCGCCGTGCTGCACCAGGGCCCGGTTCCGACATTCATCCATGGCGTGATCGAATACGCCGCGGCGGCTCTGCTCATCGTCGCGCCCTTCCTGTTCGGGTTCGAGGAGACCTCAGCGACCGCGGCCTCGATCGTGGTCGGCCTGGTCGTGCTGGCCTTCACTGCGGTCTCGGACCTCCCGACGGCCCTGGTCAAGTCGGTGTCCACCGGTGTCCACGTCACCGCCGACATCGTGCTGGCCGTCCTGCTCGTGGCACTGCCGTTCGTCCTCGGCTTCCGTGACGAGAGCGCGCCGACGGCCCTGTTCATCACCCTCGGGGTGCTGCACCTGCTCGTCACCATCGCCACGCGCTTTCCGACCCGCGCCGACGGCGACCTCGAAGACCGTGGAGCTCTCGCCTGACCCGCAGCACGACCTGTGGCACCGTGCGTTAGCGTCGCCGGCATGCCGATCGACGCCGCGCACGCGGGGCGGACCTACCCGCCGACCGCGCCCTACCTGGTCGGGGTCGAGAAGATCCGCGAGTTCGCCACCGCGATCGGCGATCCCAACCCCGCCTACCGCGACGCGGGTGTTGCCCGGGCCCTTGGCCATCCCGACGTGATCGCCCCGCCGACGTTCCCGTTCGTGCTGAGCTTCGCGGCGTCCCGCCAGATCGTGGCGGACCCGGAGCTGGGCATCGACTACGGCCGCGTCGTCCACGGGGAGCAGCGGTTCGTCGCGTCGCGGCCGGTCCGGGCGGGAGACCTGCTCACCACCACCGTGTCCATCGACAGCATCCGCTCGGCAGGCGGGCACGACATGCTCACCACGCGCAGCGAGGTCGCCACCACCGAAGGCGAGCACGTCGTCACCGCTTTCTCCACCCTGGTCGTGCGCGGCCCCGAAAGCGGGGCCTGACCGGTGGCGACGCAGATCTCCTACGACGACGTCGAGGTCGGCACCGAGCTGCCGAGTCAGCAGCTGCCCGTCCGTCGGGTCGACCTCGTGCGCTACGCCGGAGCCAGCGGCGACTTCAACGTCATTCACTGGAACGCGCGGGTCGCCAGGTCCGTGGGGCTGCCCGACGTCATCGCGCACGGCATGTTCACGATGGCGCTGGCCGCACGGGTCGTCACCGACTGGGCGGGAGATCCCGGGGCGGTCGTGGACTACGGCGTGCGGTTCACCCGCCCGGTCCCGGTGCCCGACGACGACGAGGGAGCGACGGTCGAGGTCGCGGCGGTCGTCGCCGTGCTGCTCGAGGACCGCCGGGTCCGGGTCGACCTGACGGTGACCAGCGCCGGCCAGACGGTCCTGGGCCGGGCGCGAGCCGTCGTGCAACTCTCCTGACGTGACTGCCGGCGAGCTGGTCGACGTCCTTCTGGCCGAGCGCACCACCCTGCGTCTCGGCGGCCGAGCCAGCCGTCTCGTGGTGGCGCGGACCGAGTCCGCGCTCATCGACGCGGTCCGGTCCGCCGACCTGACGGGGGAGCCGCTGCTGGTCCTCGGCGGCGGCAGCAACCTCGTCGTCGGCGACGACGGCTTCGACGGGCTGGTGGTGCACATCGCCACCCGCGGTGTGCGCCGGACCGGCGCGACCCTGACCGTGGCCGCGGGAGAGGACTGGGACGCCCTGGTCGCACGCGCCGTCGGCGACGGTCTGGCCGGCATCGAGGCGCTGTCCGGGATCCCCGGGCTGGTGGGCGCGACCCCGATTCAAAACGTCGGCGCCTACGGCCAGGACGTCGCCCAGACCATCACGGCCGTGCGCGTGCTCGACCGGTCCACCGGCGAGGTGGTCGGGCTGGCACCGGCCGACTGCGGCTTCACCTACCGGCACAGCAGGTTCAAGAACGACGATCGGTACGTCGTGCTGGGTGTGGCGTTCGGCCTCGAGTCCTCCGCCGACTCCGGCCCGATCCGCTACGCCGAGCTGGCCCGACATCTCGGTGTCGAGGTCGGGCAGAGCGCTCCGCTGCGCGAGGTCCGCGACGCGGTGCTCGCGCTCCGGCGCGGCAAGGGCATGGTGCTCGACGCCGACGACCACGACACGTGGAGCGCCGGGTCGTTCTTCACCAACCCGATCCTCCCGGCGCGCGACGCGACCCGGCTGCTGCCCGAGCAGGCCCCGCGCTGGCCGGAGTCCGATGGGCGGGTGAAGGTCTCCGCCGCCTGGCTGATCGAGCGCTGCGGGTTCGCCAAGGGCTACGGCAGGGGCGAGCCACCGACGGTGCGGGTGTCGACCAAGCACACGCTGGCCCTCACCAACCGTGGCCACGCCCGCACCGAGGACCTGCTGGCGCTCGCCCGGGAAATCAGGGCGGCGGTGCTGGCCCGGTACGGCGTCGAGCTCGCCGCCGAGCCGGTCTTCGTCAGCTGCGCCCTCTAGCCGCACCCTGGGTCTTTCCCGAGCCACGCGTCGATCCCGCGCAGCAGGCGGCCGCGCAGCTCGTCCGGAGCCATCGAGGCGCGAACCGAGCACCGGGCCAGCTCGACCAGCCCGGAGTCGGTCAGGCCGTGAACGGCCCGCGCCACGTCGTACTGCTCGACCAATCTCGCTCCGAACAGCAGCGGGTCGTCCGCGCCC
>Ga0136617_10001460_pt1 | contig 21019 bp, 21 predicted proteins | sample AntDrymUQ3222106_2_FD_129672 | JGI IMG/M metagenome (GOLD analysis project Ga0136617, IMG submission 129672) | Polar desert sand microbial communities from Dry Valleys, Antarctica - metaG UQ322 (21.06) | ecosystem: Environmental > Terrestrial > Soil > Desert | place: Antarctica: Dry Valley...
CAGCGGGACGAGCTCCGAGCGTTCGAGCGGCGCCTCCCTCCTGGATCCGTAGGCCACCGCCGACAGCAACGACGCGTAGGTGAGCGTGAGGGCGGCATAGTTCGCCGGCCGGGTCGGCGTGGTGGACACGGGGTCCATCGGGATCAGATGGGCAGCGGGTTCGGGTCCGGCGGCAGCGGACCCGGGTCGGGCGTCGGGGTGGGCGGCGCCGGATCGGGCTGGGGCGGACCGGGGATCTCTGAGTTCATGCCCGATCGCTACCCGCACCGCAGGGCGCTTAGCCTTCCGATGCGACCCCGACCGCCTTCAAGGAGCTCGAATGGACAGCACGACCGACAATGCGTCCCCTGCCGTCATCCTCGACGTGGACGGGACCCTGGTGGATACGAACTATCACCACGCGATCGCGTGGTCGCGCGCCCTGCGCCTGCACGGCGTCGTCGTACCGCTGGTCGAGATCCATCGCCACATCGGCATGGGCGGCGATCAGCTGGTCGGGGCACTCGCGGGCGAGGAGTTCGAGCGGGACCACGGCGAGGAGGTCCGGACGGTCGAGCACGCGCTGTACGCGCAACTCATCGGCGAGGTCGAGCTGCTCGACGGGGCGCGGGAGCTGATCGGGTGGCTGAAGGACCGTGGGCACCGTGTCGTCCTTGCCTCGTCGGCCAAGCAGCAGGAGATAGACCACTACCTCGACATGCTCGGCGCCCGCGAGATCACCGACGGGTGGACCTCGTCTGCGGACGTCGAGAACACCAAGCCCGAGCCCGACCTCGTTCTAGCGGCGGTCGAGAAGGCCGGAGGCGGCGAGTCGGTCATGGTCGGCGACTCCACCTGGGACTGCCGGGCGGCCGGCAGGGCGGGACTGCAGACGGTCGCCGTGCTCACCGGCGGCTTCTCGGAAGCCGAGCTGCGCACGGCGGGGGCATCGCACGTGTTCCGCACCCTTCCCGAGCTGCTCGAGAACATCGGGGACACGCCGCTGAGGTAGAATGCTGACCGCTTGGAACCAACGCCCGACCCGGCAGCCTCGCGGCCATCGACCCGTCGGGGTGAGTTTCCGATCGCATCGGTGCGCGGTCGCACGAGCTCCGTCTCGAGTGCCCGGCTCGATGAGGACCGACGGCTCCTTCTCCGCTATCACCGCGACGGCGACGGCGCCGCGCGCGACGAGCTCGTCAAGCGTCTGCTTCCCCTCGCCAAGCGGATGGCGCGCCGGTACCGACGTTCGGAGGAGCCGCTCGACGATCTGGTTCAGGTCGCGACCCTCGGGTTGATCAAGGCCATCGACCGTTTCGATCCCGCCCGCGAGACCGCCTTCTCGTCCTACGCCGTGCCGACCATGCTCGGCGAGCTCAAGCGCTACTTCCGCGACAACGGCTGGGCGGTCCACGTCCCCCGTGGCATGCAGGAGCGGGTGATGGCGGTCGACAGCGCGGTCAAGGCCCTCTCGCGAGAGCTCGGGCGCTCGCCTTCGGTGGCCGAGATCGCCAAGGCGATCGACCTGAGCCCTGAGCAGGTCCTCGAGGCCATGGAGGCGGCGGGCGCCTACGACGCGGTGTCGCTTGACTCCTTCCGCTTCGGCGAAGATGGCGACGGCGAGACCTACGCGGAGTCCCTGGGCTTCGAGGACGAGCGCTTCGATCTGGTGGAGTACGGGGCGACCATCGCCCCGACCCTGCGTGCCCTGCCGGTGCGCGACCGCATCGTGCTGCAACTGCGCTTCGTGGAGGACCTGACCCAGGCTGAGATCGCCGAGCGGGTCGGCGTCTCCCAGATGCACGTGTCCCGCCTCCTGCGGCGGGCGCTGGACAGGTTGCGCGCAGGAAGCGGGAGTACTTCCTAAGGCGTCGTCAGGAGGGCGCTTGTTTGAGAAGCGCTTCTAGGCGGCAAGACGAGCCGCAATGTCCAGAACCGCTTCTCTGTCAGATCTCGCACCAGCGGGTGGGCGGGCGTGAAGGTTCTCGGTGTCAACGCCGTCTTCCACGACCCGGCCGCGGCCCTGGTCGTCGACGGCCTGACCGTCGCCGCGGCGGAAGAGGAGCGCTTCTCGCGGCGCAAGCACGGGAAGGACCCGGTGCCCTTCTCGACGTGGGAGCTGCCCGAGCAGGCGATGCGCTGGTGCCTCGAAGTCGGCGGGATCGAGCCGGGCGAGCTCGACGCCGTCGCCTACTCCTACGACCCGGCTCTCGCGGCCCGGCCCGGGGGCGACGACGTCACGGCTGACGCCTGGGAAGGGCTGCGGACCCTGTTCGTCGAGCGCGCTCCGCGCTTCCTCGAGACCGCGCTGCCGGGTCTTGACCGCTCGAAGGTCCGCCACGTCGGTCACCACCTGTCGCACGCCGCGTCGGCCTACGCGGCCGCCGGGTGGGATCCGTGCAGTGTGCTGGTGCTCGACGGGCGAGGCGAGGCCGCGTCGCACCTCGCCGGCAGGGCGGTTGGCGGGAGCTTCGAGTCGCTTGCAGCTCAGGCGCTTCCGCACTCGCTGGGGCTCCTCTACGAGGAGCTGACCGCACACCTGGGCTTCCGCCGCTCCTCGGACGAGTACAAGGTGATGGCGATGGCGTCCTACGGGACGCCCACCTTCCTCGGCGAGCTGCGCGGCCTGGTGCGGACGGACGGCCGAGGTGGCTATGAGATCGATCCCGTCGACCTGGGCCGCTTCGCGCCGGCACTCACCGCAGGCGAGGCGTGGACGCCGGCGCACGCCGATCTTGCGAGCTCCGTCCAGCGCCGACTGGAGGAGGTGCTCATCGAGCTCGCGACGTGGCTGCACTCACAGACCGGGGACTCAGATTTGGTGATGGCGGGGGGTGTCGCGCTCAACTGCGTGGCCAACTCGAGGCTCTGGGAGGAGGCCCCCTTCGAGCGCGTGTGGGTCCAGCCCGCTGCCGGCGACTCGGGAACCGCGCTGGGCGCCGCGCTGTACGTGGCCCACGAGTTGGGCGACGAGGTCCTGCCGATGGCCACGGCGGCTCTGGGTCGGGGATTCTCCGACGACGAGGTCGAGGCTTGGCTGCGGACCGCCGAGATCGCCTATGAGCGTCCGGACGACCTCGCGGACGCCGTCGCCGAAGTGCTGGCCGCCGATGGCGTCGTCGCGTGGTTCCAAGGGCGGTCGGAGTTCGGGCCGCGAGCGCTCGGGCACCGCTCCCTGTTGGCCGATCCCCGCTCGGTGATCAACACGGAGAAGCTCAACGACATCAAGGGCCGTGAGCAGTTCCGGCCTGTGGCGCCCATGGTGCTGGCCGAGCGCGCGGAAGAGGTCTTCGAGGGGCCCATGCCCTCGCCGTACATGCTCTTCACCCATCGTCTGCGCTCGGGGTGGGCAGAGCGGATCCCGGCCGTCGTCCACGTGGACGGCACTGCGCGCATCCAGACCGTCCACCGGGAGACCGAGCCGCTCGTGGCGGCGATGCTCGAGGCCTTCGAAGCTCGCACGGGCGTTCCGGTGGTGGTCAACACCTCGCTCAACACGGCCGGTCGGCCGATGGTGGACGACCCACGGGACGCGCTCGAGTGCTTCGGATCGGCACCCGTGGATGCGCTCGCCATAGGGCGCTTCCTGGTGCGACGACCGACCAGCCGGGCGGCTCAGACAACGGCGGGCGTCGGCCGAGAGGTGCCGGCTTGACGGCTTCGGGCGCCGTCGGCGTCGATTTCGACGTGGTCATCCCGTCGGCCGGCCGCGCCTCCCTTCGCACGCTGCTCGCGGCGCTCGCAGGCGATCGGGAGGCTCTCGGCTCCATCATCGTGGTCGACGACCGGGGTGCGGGCCTCGAAGCCGCAGACCGGCCGGAAGGCCTTGCCATCTCCGTCGTGCCGGGACTCAGACGCGGACCCGCGTCCGCACGGAACCTCGGCTGGCGTGCCTCGAACGCGACGTGGGTCGCCTTCCTCGACGATGACGTGGTTCCCGAGCCAGGGTGGGCCCGAAGGCTCGCCGAGGATCTCGAGGCCGCCGGTCCCCGGTGTGCCGGTTCGCAGGGCCGGATCGTCGTTCCGCTCGCTCAAGATCGTCGACCGACGGACTGGGAGCGCAACGTCGCGGGCCTCGAGCGGGCGCGCTGGGCGACCGCGGACCTCGCCTACCGACGGGCGGTGCTCGAAGCCGTCGGCGGGTTCGACGAGCGCTTCCCACGCGCCTACCGGGAGGACTCGGAGCTTGGACTGCGCGTCGTGGCCGCGGGCTGGGGCATCGAGCCCGGTCTGCGTCGCGTCCTGCACCCCGTGGGCGTCGCGAGTCCGTCCGTCTCCCTGCGCAAGCAGGCCGGGAACGCAGATGACGCGCTGATGGCGGCCCTGCACGGGCGGGGCTGGCGCGAGCGGGCAGGCGCACCCGCCGGGCGCCGGCGGCGCCACGCGACGACGGCCGTCGCCGGGCTCGTCACCGCTCTGGCCGCGCTCGCCCGCCGACCGGGCGTGGCTGCCGTGGCCGCCGCGGCATGGACGGCAGGGACGGCCGAGCTCACGTGGGCGCGGGTGGCTCCGGGCCCACGTACCGGACGGGAGGCCCGGACGATGGCCTGGACCAGCCTGTTGATGCCGTTCGCGGCCACGGGCTGGTGGCTCGTGGGACTGTGGCGGGCGCGCCGGGTCACACCGCGGCCGCCGCCCCCGACGCCCGGGGCGGGGCTCTTCGACCGCGACGGGACACTGGTGGTCGACGTGCCCTACAACGGCGACCCGGCGCGTGTGGAGCTCGTACCCGGGGCGCGCGAGGCGGTGCAGCGCCTGCGCCGGGCGGGCATCCCGACCGGGGTCGTCTCCAATCAGAGCGGCATCGCACGTGGCCTGCTGACTCCCACGCAGGTCGATGCCGTCAATGCGCGCGTGGAGGAGCTCCTGGGACCACTCGGGCCGTGGACCTACTGCCCGCACGGGCCCAAGGACGGCTGCGACTGCCGCAAGCCGGCGCCCGGGCTGATCGAGCGTGCGGCGGGTGAGCTCGGCGTCGCTCCGTCTCGCTGTGCGGTGATCGGCGACATAGGCGCCGACGTCGACGCCGCGCGAGCCGCGGGGGCACGCGGGATACTCGTGCCGACGGCCCAGACCCGGCGTGAGGAGGTCGAAGCCGCTCCGGAGGTGGCCGCCGACCTCGAGCGGGCGATCGACCTGGTGCTGGGAGCGTCATGACCAGTCACGTGCTCGCAGTTCGGCTCGACAACGACGGTGACGTCCTCCTGGCGGGTCCCGCGATCCGTGCCCTCGCGGCGGCGTACGACCGCGTCACGCTGCTCTGCGGGCCTCGCGGTCGTCAGGCGGCCGCGCTGCTCCCGGGCATCGGCCAGGTCGTGCTTTGGCGCGCCCCGTGGATCGATCCTCACCCGGCGCCCGTCGACCGTGACGACGTCCTCGCCCTCGTCGACGAGCTGGCGGCGCGCGCGATCGATCGCGCGGTGATCTTCGGGTCCTTCCATCAGAGCCCGCTGCCCACCGCCCTGCTGCTGCGGATGGCCGGTATCCCGTTCGTCGCCGCCACGTCGGTCGACTATCCCGGCTCCCTGCTCGACCTCAGGCACTCGACCGACGAGGACGTGCACGAGGTGCAGCGCTCGCTGGACCTCGTCGCGGCGCTCGGGCACGGGCTGCCCACCGGCGACGACGGAACGCTGCAGGTCGAGCGCCGGCCCGGCCCCAAGCTGGTGGAGGAGCCCTACGTCGTGGTGCACCCCGGGGCCTCGGTGCCGGCGCGGGCCTGGGCGCCTGAGCGCTGCGCCGAGCTGGTCGGAGCGCTCGCCGCGGCCGGCCGGCGAGCGGTGGTCACCGGGGGCCCGGGGGAGACGGAGCTGACCGCGCACGTCTCGGGAACGTCGGGCCTGGATCTCGGCGGCCGTACCGATTTCGCCGGCCTGGCCGAGATCCTCGCGGGAGCCGAGGTCGTCGTGGTGGGCAACACGGGACCGGCTCACCTCGCCGCCGCAGTGGGTACGCCGGTGGTGTCGCTCTTCGCCCCGACGGTGCCTCCCGTGCGCTGGCATCCGTGGGCCGTTCCCCATGAGCTGCTCTTCGTCGACGTGCCGTGCGCGGGCTGCCGGGCACGGATCTGCCCCATCGAGGGACACCCGTGCCTCGGCGGGGTGTGCGTGGCTGAGGTCGTCGACGCGGTGGACCGGCTCGCCTCCCCGGTACTCGAGGTGGCGCGGTGAGGCTGCTGCTCTGGCATGTCCATGGCTCGTGGACCACGGCCTTCGTGCACGGCGAGCACGACTACGTGGTGCCGCTCCTGCGAGACAGGGGTCCCGACGGCCGCGGGCGGGCGCAGACCTACGCCTGGCCCGAAGCGGTACGGGAGCTCCCGCCCGAGGCCATCCGCGAGACGGACTTCGACGCGGTGATCCTCCAGCGGCCGCACGAGCTCGACGGCCTCGCCGAGGAGTGGCTCGGAGGGCGGCGACCCGGTCGCGACCTCCCGGCCATCTATGTGGAGCACAACGCTCCGCAGGGCCGGATCGCCGAGATGCGCCACCCCGCCGCCGACCGCCCGGACCTCCTGATCGCGCACGTCACCCACTTCAACGACGTCTTCTGGGACGCCGGGACTACGCCGACCCGCGTGATCGAGCATGGGATCGTCGACCCCGGCGAGCGTTACACCGGCGAGCTGCCGCGCAGCGCCGTGGTCATCAACGAGGCCCGGCGGCGCGCTCGGGTGACTGGCACCGACCTGCTCGACCGCTTCGCCCGCGCCGCGCCCGTCGATCTCTTCGGCATGGACGCCGGGAGCCTCGGCGGCATCGAGGACCTCGCGCAGGACGAGCTCCACGATGAGATGGCCCGCCGGCGCGTGTACCTGCATCCCGTCCGCTGGACGTCGCTCGGCCTGTCGCTGCTCGAGGCGATGCACCTCGGCATGCCGGTGGTGGCGCTCGGCACCACGGAGGCGTATGAGGCGGTGCCGGATGCCGCGGGCGTCGTCTCCACGGACGTGGATCGACTGGCGGACGCGCTGCGGCGCTTCGTGGCCGACGAGACGGCCGCCCGCGAGGCGGGCGCGGCGGCACGGCGGGCGGTGCTCGAGCGTTACGGGCTCGGGCGGTTCCTGGCCGACTGGGACGACCTGCTCGCCGAGGTGGCGGGATGAGGGTCGCGATGGTCTCCGAGCACGCCAGCCCGCTCGCCGTCCTTGGCGGCGTGGACGCCGGCGGGCAGAACGTGCACGTCGCCGAGCTCGCCCGGTCGCTCGCACGCCGAGGAGTGGAGGTGGTGGTCCACACCCGCCGTGACGACTCCTCGCTGCCCCGTCGCGTCCGGCTGGCGGCTGGCGTCGAGGTCGACCACGTCGACGCGGGCCCTCCGTGTGAGCTGCCCAAGGACGAGCTGCTGCCCTTCATGGGCGCGTTCTCGGAGGAGCTCGAGTCGCGCTGGGCGCACGAGCGCCCCGACGTCGTCCACTCCCACTTCTGGATGTCGGGCCTCGCGGCGCTCGACGCCACCCAGGGCCTGGGTATCCCGGTGGCGCACACCTTCCACGCCCTGGGCAGCGTCAAGCGCCGCCACCAGGGCGACCGGGACCCGTCCCACGCAGGGCGGATCGGCATCGAGCGCCGCATCGCCCGGCGGGCGGACCGGATCGTGGCCACCTGCTCGGACGAGGTCTTCGAGCTGGTGCGGCTGGGCGCCGATCGCCGCCGGATAAGCGTCGTACCGTGCGGGGTCGATCGCGCCAGCTTCACTCCGGACGGCCCGGTCGAGCCGCGCCGGCCCGACGGGCCCGACCGCCTGGTGATGGCGACCCGCCTCGTGGAACGTAAGGGCGTCGCTGATGCCGTCCGAGCGCTCGCGCTGCTTCCCCGCACAGAGTTGCACGTCGCGGGCGGACCGGACGCCGCCGAGCTCGAAGCCGACGACGAGGCCGTGCGGCTGCGGGCGCTCGCCGCCGAGCTCGGGGTCGCCGATCGCCTGGTGCTGCGGGGTCGCGTGGGGCGGGAGGACATGCCCGCGCTGCTGCGATCCGCCGACGCGGTGGTCTGCGTCCCGTGGTACGAGCCGTTCGGGATCGTCCCGCTCGAGGCCATGGCCTGCGGGGTGCCGGTGGTCGCCACCGCCGTGGGAGGCCAGATCGATTCCGTCGTGCACGAGGTGACCGGCCTCCACGTCGCTCCGCGGGATCCCGACGGGCTCGCGAGCGCGCTGCGCGACCTGCTGATCGACCCGGAGCGCCGCCGCGCGCTGGGCGCGGCGGGCGTTCGCCGGGTGAACCGGCGCTTCGGCTTCGATCGCGTGTCCGCCGCGACGCTCGACGTCTACGCAGAGCTGGCGGGCTCCCAACGCTCGAGGTCATCCCACCGGCACACGCAGGGGGCTCGCGCGTGAGCGGCGCACTTCCCGTCGGCCGCCGCCATCTCGACCAGCTCACGGAGCCGCTCGCGGCGCTTCACCGTGACGCCGCGCGCCTGGAGGCCTGGGGCCGGCGCTTCGCGGACGTCCTCACGGGCGGGGGCCGGCTGCTCGCCGCGGGCAACGGCGGCTCGGCCTCCCAGGCCCAGCACCTGACCTCCGAGCTGGTCGGGCGCTATCGCGACGACCGACCTCCGCTGAGCGCGATCGCGTTGTCGGTGGAGTCCTCCGCGATCACGTCGATCGGCAACGACTACGGCTTCGAGGAGATCTTCGCCCGCCAGCTGCGGGCCCATGCCCGGCCGGGCGACCTTTTCGTCGGGCTCTCGACGTCAGGACGCTCCGCGAACGTGCTGGCGGCCGCCGAGGCGGCGAGCGAGCTGGGCCTGCTCAGCCTTGCGCTGACCGGCGCCGGGCCCAATCCGCTGGCCGCGGCCTGCGACGACTGCCTGCTGGTCGATTCGCCCCACACCGCCACCGTCCAGGAGGTCCACCTGATCGCCATTCACCTCCTGTGCGCGGCGGTCGACGCGCGCATGAGCGCGATGGAGCTGCGTGCCGGGGTGGCCTCGTGACGGCGCTGCGACCGCGTCTCACGGTCGTCGGGGATGCGCTGCTGGACTGCGACATCGATGGCCCCGCGGAGCGCCTCGCCCCCGACGCGCCGGTGCCGGTCGTGGCCGACCCCGTCGAGCGTGAGCGCCCGGGCGGGGCGGCTCTCGCGGCGGCTCTCGCGGCTCGAGCCGGCGCCGAGGTGACGCTGGTCTGCGCGCTCGGGGACGACGAGCCGGGGCGGAGCGTCTCCGGGCTCCTGGAGGGGCTCGGCGTTCGCGTCTGCGACCTGGGCTCGACGTCACCCACGCCGGAGAAGGTTCGCGTTCGCGCCGGCGGCCGGCCGCTCGTGCGCCTCGATCGCGGCGGAGCGGGCCCCGGGTGCCCCGGGCCTCTCACCGCCGCCGCTCGCGACGCTCTCGCACAGGCCGACGCCGTCCTCGTGTCCGACTACGGTCGTGGTGTCGCCGCCGCAGGCGACGTCCGCACGGCGCTGAGCGTCCTCGGCGCCGCTCCGGTCGTGTGGGATCCGCATCCGCTTGGGCCCGAGCCGGTCTGGGGCTCGACGCTGGTGACCCCCAACGCCGCCGAGGCGGGAAGCCCGTCCGCTTCGCTGCCGCAGACCGAAGACGTGGCGCGAGAGCTCGCCGAGCGATGGCAGGCCGTCAACGTGTGCGTCACCCTCGGTGCCCGCGGGGCGCTCCTGGTGCGGGGCAGCGGCCCGGCGATGATCATCCCGGCAGTGGCCGCCACAGGTGGCGATCCGTGCGGGGCGGGCGACTGCTTCGCCGCGACGGCTGCTACCGCCCTCGCTCGCGGCACCTTGCCGCTTGAGGCGGTCCGGCTTGCGGTGCAAGCCGCTTCGGCCTTCGTCGGCGCCGGCGGCGCCGCGGCGTTCGGCGCGAGCACGAAGTCCGCGGCGCCCGTGGTCGTCGGCGCCATCGAGGTGGTGGGAGAGGTGCGCGACCGGGGGGGGACCGTGGTCGCCACGGGCGGCTGCTTCGATCTCCTGCACGCCGGGCACGTGCGCATGCTGCAAGCCGCTCGCGCCCTGGGCGACTGCCTGGTCGTGCTGCTGAACTCCGACGCGTCCGTCGCCCGGCTCAAGGGCCCCGAGCGCCCGCTCGTCGGCCAGGAGGACCGGGCCGCGGTGCTGCAGGCGCTGGAGTGCGTGGACGCGGTGCTCGTCTTCGAGGAGGACGACCCGCGCGCCGCTCTGGAGACGATCCGGCCCGACCTGTGGGCGAAGGGAGGCGACTACGCCGTCGCCGATCTGCCTGAGGCGCAGACGCTGGCCACCTGGGGCGGCCGCGCCGTGATCGTGCCCTACGTCGCCGGGCGCTCGACGACCCGGCTCATCGAGGAGGTGGTCGCCCGTGCCGGCTGACCCTGCGGTCTCCAGCAAGCTCGGGACGGTGATCGTCACGGGTGGCGCTTCGGGCCTCGGCGAGGCCGTGGCTCGGGCCGTGGCCGCCGCGGGTGGAACGCCCGTCGTCCTCGACCTGGACACCCCGTCGTCGGAATTCGCCTTCGAGCGGGTCGACCTCGCCCGGCCTCGCGAGGCCGAAGCGGCGGTGCACCGGGTGGCCGAGGCCCACGGCGGCCTGCAGGGGATCGTCACCGCGGCGGGCACCGACGCCTGCGGCGACCTCTCGGACGTCGATGCCGAAGCGTGGGAGCGGGTGATCGCCGTCAACCTCATCGGCACTGCCGCGGTGGTCCGCGCCGCCATGCCACACCTCGAGGCATCCCACGGCCGCGTGGTCACGGTCGCCTCCACTCTCGGCCTACGGGCCCTCCCGGCCGCCACGGCGTACTGTGCGAGCAAGTTCGGGGTGGTCGGCTTCACGCGCGCGCTCGCGGCGGAGACCGCCGACCGTGTCGGGGTCACGCTGCTCGTGCCGGGCGGGATGCAGACGCACTTCTTCGACGGGCGCCCCGACCAGTTCAAGCCACCGCCCGAGGCGCGGCTCAACCGCCCTGAGGACGTGGCCGCCAGCGTCGTGTTCGCGCTCAGCCAGCCTCCTGGCTGCGAGGTCCGCGAGCTCGTCGTGGCCCCCTCGGGCGAGACGAGCTGGCCCTGAGCGCACCGCTGGTCCTCGCGCTGCGGGCCCTCGGCCTGGGCGACTTCCTCACCGGCGTTCCGGCGCTTCGGGCGCTGCGAGACTTCTTCGGCGACCATCGCGTCGTGCTCGCCGCTCCCAGGGCGCTCGCCCCTCTGGCGAAACTGACCGGAGCGGTGGACGAGGTGGCCGACAGCGGGCCGCTGGACCCCGTCGCCGCGCGGCTGCACGGCGCGGACGTGGCGGTCAATCTCCATGGCCGTGGCCCGCAGAGCCACGCGATCCTGGCGGCCGCGCGGCCCCACCGGCTCGTGGCGTTCGCCACCGACGCGGTGGATGGTCCGCGGTGGCGGACCGACGAGCACGAGGTGGTCCGCTGGTGTCGGCTGCTGGACGAAAGCGGCATACGAGCCGACCCGTCTCCCGAACGACTTCTGATCACCGTGCCGCAAGATCCGTCGGCCGACGGCGCCACCGTCATCCACCCGGGCGCCGCCAGCCCGGCGCGGCGCTGGCCACCCGAGCGATGGGTCGCGGTGGCACGCGCCGAGCGGTCGCGCGGCCGCCCCGTCCTGATCACTGGTTCGCCTCAGGAGCGTGGGCTCGCCGAGGGCATCGCGTCAGCGGCCGGGCTCGATCCGGACTCCGTGCGGGCGGGCCGCACCGATCTGCTCGGGATCGCCGGCCTGTTGGCCGGCGCGGCCCGCGTCGCGTGCGGAGACACGGGAGTCTCGCACCTGGCGACGGCGGTCGGAACGCCGTCCGTGACGCTCTTCGGCCCCGTCTCGCCGTCGCACTGGGGCCCGCCGCCGCTCACCCGCCACGTCGCCCTCTGGGCCGGGCGGGTCGGCGATCCCCATGGCCAGACACCCGATCCGGGTCTGCTCGCCCTCGACGTGGAGCGGGTGGACGCGGCTCTCGCCGAACTTACTGGGCGAGCTCCGCGCTGAGCCGGATCTCGACCGTTCCGCGCAAGGCGTTGGAGATCGGGCAGTGGACGTCGGCTTCGCGCGCCGCCTTGTCAAAGCCGGCGGCGTCGAGTTCGGGAACCGCCCCGCGGACCTCGAGGTCCATCGCCTTGACGGTGTACCAGTCACCCGCCTCTTCCAGGGAGCACTTGGCCTTCACGTCGATCGACTCGGGTGGTGTCCCGTCGCGGGTCAACAGGAGGGAGAGCGCCAGCGCGTAGCAGGAGGCGTGAGCGCCCGCCAGCAGCTCCTCGGGGCTCGACTTGCCGTCCGCCCGATCAGAGCGAGATGCCCAGCTGATCGGCAGGTCGGTCACGGATCCTGAGCCGGCGCGCATCGTCCCCTCGCCCCGAGCCAGTGTCCCCCTCCACTCCACTTCTGCCGTGCGTTCCGCCAGTGCCATCGTCGTCTCCTGTCTCCGGACCTCGTCGTTGATCTCGAGCTGCCCGTGTAGTCAGGCGGTGAACCGGGTGTCGGGCAAGTTGGCGCCGGGTAGCGGACCGGCTGCAGCACGTCAACCATCAACTCCGAGAGAGGGAGCCCATGTCACAGGAGCTTCTCAGCGCGCGCGGCGAAGAGCTCGTCGACCGTGACGGCGACAAGGTCGGCAAGATCGAGGAGATCTACCTCGATGCGGACACCGACCAACCCGAATGGGCGTTGGTCAGCACCGGCTTGTTCGGGTCCAAGCAGACCTTCATCCCCATCCGCGAGGCGTCGCGCTCAGGCGACGCCCTGCAGGTCCCCTTCGAGTCCTCGCTGATCAAGGACGCACCCAAGATGGACGCCGACGGGCAGCTCTCGCAGGACGAGGAGGAGCAGCTCTATCGTCACTACGGCATGAGCTACGGCGAGTCGCGCTCTGAGTCCGGCAACGACACCTCCGGACCCGGAACCGATGACGCGATGACCCGCTCGGAGGAGGAGCTCCGGGTCGGGACCACCCAGCGCGAGACGGGTCGCGCCCGGCTCAGGAAGCACGTCGTCTCCGAGCAGGTGCAGACGACCATCCCGGTCGAGCGTGAGGAGGTGCGCGTCGAGAAGGAGCCGATCACGGACGGCAACCGTGACGACGCCCTTTCCGGCGGCGACCTCACCGAGGAGGAGCATGAGGTGGCGCTGCGCTCGGAGGAGGCGGTGGTCGACAAGCAGGTCGTGCCCAAGGAGCGCGTCAGGCTCGACAAGGACGTGGTGACCGAGGAGCGACAGGTCACCGAGGACGTCCGTCGCGAGGAAGTGGAGGTCGAGGGCGACGACCGTACGCGCGACCGGATGTAGCACCCCCGGGGCGCAAGGGTTTGGGGACCCTCTCGCCCCGGGAACGCCGGGGTAATGGAGACCTACGAGCAGGCCGACTCCGGCTATCCCGAAGAGGCACCGCCCGAGGTGGTGCCCGACGACGCCCCGTCCGGCGGCGGCTCCGCGGCGGAGGAGAGCGCCCGGCCCAGCAAGGCGGCCGATGACGCTCCCGACACCGACGACGGGACAGCGACGGGCGGCAACCCCTGACCGCCCAGCAGCCGACGCGATCCGGCTAGGCCTTGCCCTCCTGCTGATACTCCCGCAGGTAGCCCTCGAAGAGCCGGCGATGCCCCTCCTCGTCACGGAGGATCGCGATGACCATGTCCTGGGTCACCCAGTCGATGCCGTCGCAGGCCTCGATGACCTGGTTGTAGTGCTCGATCGCGCCGGTCTCGGCCTCGATCACACCCTGTATGACGTGCACGATGTCCGTCTGCTGCTCGGGCGGCTGCAGGTAGCTCTGCTCGGCCTGGAAGTCGAGCGAGCCGGGGACCACCCCGTATAGCTCCTTGATGCGGGCGGCGAACTGCTGGGCGTGCGCGAGTTCCTCGGTGATGTCCTCCTGGAGGGATTCGACGATCTCCTGCGCACGGACGCCGTCCGGGTTGATCGAGTTGGCGATGTAGCTCATGACCGTCTCGAGCTCCATCCAGTACGCCTTCTTGAGAAGGGCGACGATCTCGTCGCGCTTCTCGGTGTTCTCGTCGGACAGGATCCCCTGCGAGCTGCTTCGAACGGCTGCCATTCGGCGCCTCCTGGTTCGTGTCGGAAGTGGGCTTCTGAGTACCCCAGTCAGGGGTGCATGAATCGGTACGGGGCTGGGCAGTCGAGCGCCTCATGAAGATCGTCGTCACCGGAGCCACGGGCAACGTCGGAACGAGCGTCGTGCAGGCGCTCGCGGCCGACGACAGGGTCACGGAGATAGTGGGCATCGCTCGCCGGCTGCCGCCCTGGACTCAAGCCAGGACCCGTTGGACGAGCGCGGACGTCGCCGAAGCCGACCTCGACCCGACGTTCGCCGGTGCGGCAGCGGTGATCCACCTGGCCTGGGCCATCCAGCCGTCCAGGAACGAGCGCGAGACGCACCGGGTGAACGTCCAGGGTTCTCGTCGGGTGTTCGAAGCCGCCGCCCGGACGGGTGTGGGCGCACTCGTGCATGCCTCGTCGGTCGGCGCCTACTCCGACGGGCCGAAGGACCGGGCGGTGGACGAGTCGTGGCCGACCCGGGGCATCGAGACCTCGTTCTACTCGCGCCACAAGGTCGCCGCGGAGCGAGCCCTTGACGCCATCGAACGCGACAACCCGCGGATGCGCGTCGTGCGCCTGCGTCCCGGCCTCGTCTTCAAGCGCGAGGCCGCCTCTGAGATCCGACGCCTGTTCGCCGGGCCGTTCCTGCCCACGCCGCTCGTGCGCCCGTGGCTGCTGCCGGTGATCCCCGACGTCCCGGGACTGCGCGTCCAGGCGGTCCACTCGCACGACGTCGCCGACGCCTACAAGCTGGGCGCGCTCGAGGAACGCGCGCGGGGCGCGTACAACATCGCCGCCGAGCCCGTCCTCGACGTCTCGAGCGTCGGTCAGGCCCTGAACGCCAGGCCGGTGCGGGTTCCCGGCCGAGCGTTGCGCGGGCTCGCCGCCGCCAGCTTCAAGGCGCGGCTGCAGCCCACCCCGCCGGGTTGGCTCGATCTCGGACTCGGCGTGCCGCTCATGGACATCTCCAGAGCCCACACCGATCTCGGCTGGAGGCCCGGGCGTTCTGCGACCGAGGCGCTGCTCGAGCTCATCGACGGAATGCGCGAGTCCGCCGGCCTCGACACGCCGCCCCTCGCCCCCGACGCGGGCGGGCCGTTCCGCGTCCGCGAGCTGCTGTCCGGCGTCGGGCGCAGGAACCCCTGACGCACTCGGCGTAGTGGCCGGAGGCGATTCGGGGTATGCGGAAGGGGTGACGTCCCTTGACGCCAAAGCTGGCGGCGGCGCGGCGGCCGGCCCGCTCGCGGCGATGATCGACCGGGCCGCGGAGCGCGGCTGCGTGGATCTGTCCGAGGTCGACGAGCTCGCGCAAGCGCTCGATCTCGAGGACGACGCCATCGGCCAGGTGTACGAGGCCCTCGACGCCCGGGGGATCGAGCTGCGTGACGACTGCGGTCGCGACACCGAGGCGCCCGTCCTCTCCGAGGTCGCGCTCGCGTCCGCCACCACGGACGCCCTCCAGCTCTTCCTCAACGAGATCGGGCGCCACCGGCTCCTGCGGCCGGCCCAGGAGATCGAGCTCGCGAAGCTGATCGAGCGGGGCGATCTGGACGCCAAGGAGCGCATGATCAACGCCAATCTCCGCCTCGTGGTCTCCATCGCCAAGAAGTACCAGGGCTCAGAGCTCACGCTGCTCGACCTCATCCAAGAGGGCATCCTCGGTCTCATCCGCGCCGTCGAGAAGTTCGACTGGCGCCGCGGCTACCGTTTCTCGACCTACGCGACCTGGTGGATCCGGCAGGCGGTCGAGCGTGGGATGGACGCCAAGGCCCGCACGATCAAGCTGCCGATCAACCTCGTCCGCTCGCAGCGCAAGCTCGCCCGCGCCGAGAACGCCCTCTCGATCAAGCTCGACCGGCCGCCCACCGATGAGGAGCTCGCGTCCGAGGCCGAGGTGACCCTTTCCGAGTTGCACGCCCTCCGCGATGCCGCCCGTACCGTCACATCGCTCGACAGGCCGCTGGGAGAAGGGGAGGACGCGGCCTTCGGGGACCTGCTTCCCGCCGACGGGCCTGAGCCCGACGAGCTCGTGCATGTCTCGTTGCGCCGAGAAGCGCTCAGCCGGGCCTTGTCCGTGCTGCCCGACCGCGAGCGTGAGGTGGTCAACCTGCGCTACGGGCTGGCCGGAAGTGAACCGACGCCGTTGCGTGAGATCGGCCGCCGTCTCGGGATCACCCCGGAGCGGGTCCGCCAGATCGAGTCAAAGGCCTTGGCCCGCTTGGGTCGCATGCGAGAGCTCGAGGCTCTCCGTCAAGCCGCCTGAAGGGCTCGAGCATGAGCAGGACGATCCTCGTCAACGCCGGTCCCTGGCTTCCTGTGCCGCCCAGCGGCTACGGCGGCATCGAGAACGTGCTGGCCACGCTGATCCCCGAGCTGCGTGGGCTCGGCGTCCGCGTGGTGCTGTGCGCGACCGCCGACTCCACGCTCGAGGTCGACCGCCTGGTAGCGAGCTTTGACCGGGGGCAGTTCGGGCAGATCGCCGATCCCTACAACCGGACCATGGGCATCGCTCACGCGCACATGGCCACCGTCCTCGAGTTCCTGCGCGCCGAAGGCGAGCCGATCGATCTCGTGCACGATCACCTCGAGGTCGTGGGGCCGGCGGTGCTCGGGGCGATGGGCCGCGCAGCGCCGCCCGTGCTCCAGACGCTGCACTGGGACCTGCGCAAGCATCCCGATTTCTACGGCTCCTTCGACGGCCGGGGCCGGGTCCGCTTCTGCGGGGTCTCCGATCGCCAGGTGGAGCTCGCACCGGCCCGGTTGCGCGATCAGACGCTCGGAGCCGTCCCGCTGGCCGTGGACGTGGCCCGCTTTCCCTTCGAGGAGAGCAAGAACGGCCCGTTCCTGGTGCTCGGGCGCATGGCGGCCATCAAGGGCCCGGACGTGGCCGCCCGCGCCTGTCGCCGCGCCGGTCACGCCCTGGATCTGGCCGGGCCGGTGGCCGGCGTGGGCGATCCCAACGCGCTCAAAGCGGCGCTGGCCGATCCCGGCGACCCGGTGCACGGTCACGACGACGCCACGTACTTCGAGGCCGCGGTGCGCCCCCATCTCGGTGGGGACGTGCGCTGGATCGGCTCCGTCGAAGGCGAGCGCAAGCTGGAGCTGCTCTCCCGTGCCCGCGCCCTCGTGACCCCCATCCGCTGGGAGGAGCCCGGGGCGACCGCGGTCGTCGAAGCACTGGCGTGCGGCACTCCGGTCATCGGCATGCGCCGCGGGGCGCTCCCCGCACTGGTGGACCATGGGGTCACGGGCTTCCTGGCCGATCACGACGACGAGCTGCCCGGTTACCTCGCGCGCGCCGCCGAGATCGAGCCGGCCGCGTGCCGCGCCGCGGCCGAGTCGAGGTTCACCTCGCGGGCGTTCGCCGAGGCCTATCTGGAGCGCTACGAGGCGGTCATCGCCGGGGCGCCGTGGCCAGCACCGCCTGGATCACGTGGCGTTCACGCGCCGCCAGCGCCAGCAGCAGCTCCGGCCCCTCGCTGAAGGGGACCACGTCGGTGATCACGTGCTCGCGGACGTCGTCGCCGCGGGCCCGGAGCAGCTCGATCGTCGCCGCGGAGAGTCGCTCACGGTCCCACGCATGCGCGAAGCCGCGCGGCACCCGCCCGATCTGGGCGCAGCGGATGCCGAGACCGTTGTGGTGGAACTCCTCACCGAGGCGCAGCTCGGGGGCGCCGCCGGGATAGAAGGCCAGGTCGATGACGGTGCCCTGCGGACGCAGGCATCGCAGCGCCGAGGCCAGCGCGGCGTCCTGCCCGCGGCACTGGAACACGACATCGGCCCCGCGATCACCCCGGCCGTGGCGCCAGCGTGCCTTGACCGCTCGCCAGGCCTCGGACTCGCGGTCGTCGATGGCCCAGAGCCCGAGCGCCTCCGCGGCGGCCAGCCTTGCCTGCGTGCGGTCGACGATCGCCACTTCGGCGGCCCCGAGCCGGGCGGCGAAGAGTGCGGTGAGCAGGCCGACCACGCCGGCGCCCGTGACCAGTACGCGGCGACCGCGTACGCCGTCGCCCAGATCGATCACCGGCGCACCCACGAGGTCAGCCGCGGCGTGAAGGATTCCGTTGGCGCAGATCGGTCCCATGTGCGCGACGTAGATTCCGAGCAGCGGATCGAGGTCGTCGGGAAGCACGACGAAGCGTTCGACCGCCGTGTCCACCACGTGGTGGGTGCGATGGCCGCACGCCAGCGCCACCCGCGAACCGGTGGCCACGGCGGGCGTCCGGCTCTTCGTGACGCGCCCGACCTCCATGTAGCCGAGCTTTCGGATCGGGTAGGTCGCGGCCGCCTGATCGGTGAGGAAGACCCCGAGCTCTGGGTCAAAGGCGGCGTGCAGCATCGGATTGGACCCCTTCACGAAGGTGAGCTCCGTGCCGGCCGAGACACCGGAGTACTCGACTTCGACGGCGAAGCGTCCGTCCCGCAGCTCGAGCTCGTCGCCGTTCGACGGGAGGAAGGACGGCTCACCCGGCGCCCTGACACCGAGGATGGCGCGTTCAGACGGCAATCGAGCGCCCCTCGAGCGCCGATCGGGCGATCTCACATGCGAGCTGGTGGGTGCGCAGGGCGGAGGCGTAGGGCGCCCGCGGGAGACCCGGATCGTGGGCGCGCACGGCGTCGACGAAGTCGCGGTCGACCTGCGTCTTGGCACCGCCGTCGGCGCGCATGGTCTCGCGGCCATTGCCCAGGTCGATCATCAGCTCGTCCTCCGTGAGGCCGAGGACGTAGCCGTCGCCGACGATCTCCACGCTCGCACGATGCTTGGCGCCCAGCAGGCAGCTCGAGACGACCGAGCCCACCGCCCCGCTGCGAAAGCGCAGCGTGGCGCTGGAGACGTCGTCCACGTCGGCGTGCGGAAACGCCGAACGAGGCGTGCGCGCACCGATCGCGTGGACCTCGTCCACCGGCCCCAGGAGCTCGAGCATGACGTCGAGGAGGTGGGTCGCCTGCTCGACGGTCTGGCCTCCCGAACGTGCCCGCTCGGTCCACCAGCCCACGGGCGGCACCTTGTCGAGCCAGGAGGCGATGGCGAGCCGGGGCGGCCGCCCGTCCATGAGCTCCCGGGCACGTTCGAGGGTGTCGAGGTTGCGCCAGTGATAGCCCGTGGCGGTGACCAGCGCTGCCTGCTCCACTTCCGCGCCTATGGTTTCGGCGGTCCCGAGGTCCACCGAAAGCGGCTTCTCGACGAAGAAGGGGATCCCGGCGGCGAGCGCGGCCCGCTCGGGCGGGCCGTGGGCGAAGGGAGGGACGCATACGTACAGCGCCTCGACCGCCGCCCCCCCCAGCAGGGCATCCACGTCGGCGAAGACGTCGGCTCCACCCGCGACGGCGGCGAGCTCCTCGGCCGCCTCGCGGACGGGATCGGCCACTGCGACGACCGCCACGTCATCGAAGCCGTTCAGGACCTCAACGTGCCGGCGGGCGACCCCGCCGGCACCGACGAAGCCGACCTGCAGCGTTTCGTCACCGCTCACGGTCGGGTATATATCGCGGTCACCCATGTCCGTGACGACTGCCCATCCGCCGCGGGCGCGAGCGGTGCACCATTCTGCGTATCCCGCTGCCCGGATCGCAGCTGAACGGGAGGCGACCGTCTCGATCTGCCTGCCCGCGCGCGACGAGGCCGGGACCATCGGCCCGATCCTCGACGCGCTGATGCCGCTCCTCGAGCGTGGGGTGGTCGACCAGGTGTTGGTGGCCGACGAGTCGTCGGACGGCACGGCCGACATCGCCGCCGTCTGTGGCGCCGAAGTCGTTCGGCAGTCGTCTCTGTGCGCCGAGCTCGGCCCCGTGCAGGGCAAGGGCGACGCCATGTGGAGAGCGCTCTCCGTGCTACACGGAGACGTGGTCTGCTACCTCGACGCCGACTCGGAGGACCTCGGGGAGCACTTCGCCTGCGGGTTGATCGGGCCGCTGGTATGCGGCGATCCCGACGAACTGCCGCAGTTCGCCAAGTCCTTCTACCGGCGGCCGTTCAAGTCCGACGAAGGGCAGGTGACCGCCCACGGCGGCGGTCGCGTCACCGAGCTGCTCGCCCGGCCGATGCTCCGCCGCTACTTCCCGGAGCTGGCCGGCTTCGCCCAGCCGCTTTCGGGCGAGATCGCCGCTCGCCGATCTCTGCTGGCGGGGTTGCCCATACTCTGTGACTACGCGGTCGATGTGGCGCTCCTGATCGATGTCTGGCGGGTCGTCGGACTCGCCGGAATGGTGGAGGTCGATCTCGACTGCCGTCAGAACCGCCACAAGGCGCTGCACGAGCTGGGTCCGATGGCCGACGCCGTGCTCGCCGCCATCGTCAGCCGGCTCGACGGCCCGCTCGCCGGCGCGGCGACCGCAGAGCTGACGGAGCGCCCACCCGCGGGGTGGATCACGGCGAGGTGACGTTCGAGTCATCGAGCCACAGCGAGAGCGTCATCAGTCCCCAGAGCTGACGTGAGAGGTCCGCCTCGCGGGCCACGTGGGCGTCGAGCACGGCGGTGACGGCCTCCGGCCGCAGCAGGCCCTGACGCGCGACGCGCGCCGGGGACAGCACCTCACGCGCGAAGGGGACCAGCTCCGAACGCAACCAGGCGGCGGCCGGGATCGAGAAGCCACGCTTGCGGGCCCGGGCGATCTCCTTCGGCACGAGAGGTGCCACGGCGGCGCGCAAGAGCCGCTTCTTGGCGGTGCCGCGGACCTTGTAGGCACTCGGCAGGGCGTGGGCGAGCTCCGCAACCACCGGGTCCAGGAACGGCACCCGGGTCTCGAGCGAGTGCGCCATGCTCATGCGGTCGGTCTTGACGAGCAGGTCGTCCACGAGGTAGACGCCGCGATCCAGGTCCTGTAGCCGCGCGAGTGGCTCTGCGCGCGCGTTCGCCGCCCACCGCTCGCGGTAGGGGTCCAGCGGGTCGGCACCGCCTCGGCGATCCGGGCGCAGGAGCTCGGTCCGTGCCTCTTCGGAGAAGATCTCCTTCCAGGCGTGATGGCGCTCGAGCGGCGCGAGGTGCGCTCCCCTCACGAAGCGCTTGGCCCGGTAGTCGATTGACACCCGTCCCGACGAGCTCGGCA
>Ga0136617_10001461_pt1 | contig 21015 bp, 19 predicted proteins | sample AntDrymUQ3222106_2_FD_129672 | JGI IMG/M metagenome (GOLD analysis project Ga0136617, IMG submission 129672) | Polar desert sand microbial communities from Dry Valleys, Antarctica - metaG UQ322 (21.06) | ecosystem: Environmental > Terrestrial > Soil > Desert | place: Antarctica: Dry Valley...
CTAGCGACGGCCCGAAGGCTTGGTGCTATTGATTCTTTTGTGGTCTCCTACCGAGCGTTCCCACGGCTCTTGGAGCCGCTTACAACTGACAGCGCACAGTACGCAGAGGTGAGGGACATCGTCGCGCGCGCCAAGGACGAAGGCTTCTTGAGAAAGACTACTCTTCCGCTCAATGCCATCCAACCTCGCTCCGCCGCACTCTCAAAGAGGGAGATTGAAGTATTTGCTCTGCTTGGGGAGGGCCTCTCCAATCGCGCGATGGCAGAGATGCTTTACATCAGCGAAGTGACCGTCAAGGCACACGTTCACCACATCTTCGAGAAGCTCGGGGTGCACTCCCGAACGGAGGCAGCCCTTATCGCTGTGGAAGAACGGCAGGCGAAAAGCTAGACCGGTGCCGGAAGAAGAACCTCTCGAACAGCTCTGTGGTTCGCCAAGCGGAAGTCTTCTCGACTCCCGCTCTTGTATGTTTCTCCTGCTTGTGTAAGAAGCTCGATGAAAGCTTCGACGACCTTGCTGTCGAACTGACTCTCTTGAGAGTGGACAAGTCTTTCTTGGGCGGCGATGCTGGGCATTGCATCACGATACGGCCGATCGGACGTCATCGCATTGTAGGCGTCAGCAACAGCAACGATTCGCGCCATGAGAGGTACGGCATCGCCGACCAGGCCGTCAGGGTAACCTTGCCCGTCGAGCCGTTCATGATGATGCCGTACGGCCTTGGCTATGACTTCGAAGTCTTCGACATTCTTGAGAATTCTTTCACCTATGACTGAGTGCTCTTCCATGTGGCATCGCTCGTCTGCTGTGAGCGTTCCCGGCTTTTCAAGAAGGCCTGCTGGCAGGCCTATCTTGCCGATGTCATGCACTAGGCCACAGACGTACGCGGTCTCTTGCTGAGCGAGGCTCAACCGTAACCGAACGGCGATGTCGCGCGAGTAGATTGCCACGGCAGCGGAGTGGCCCGCGGTGTACTGGTCTCGCGCGTCCAGAGTCGTGACCAATGCCGTTGCAAACGACAGATTGGCTCGCTCCAGCCGCTTGTTAGCGGAGACCGACTCTTCCGTGAGTCTTCGCTGCGTCTCATAGAGCCCGTAAAGACGGTGCGCTACGAGCGTCGGTATCGCGAAGAGAGGCAGTGTCCAGGGTGACAGCACTTCGTACGCGACGGCGAGAAGGGCAACTACCGGCGCGTAGAGAGGAACGGCTAGGAGTGCGAGGGGTGCCGTCGAGCGGATGAACCCCGCGACCGTTCCTCGACCTCTCAAGCGATGGGTAACCCCTGTGAATCCCACGTCGAGAGACTCCGCAACGAGCGCACCAGCGACGGTCGCTGCGGCTATCCCGCCGAGAGCGTTCGGGACGAGTTCCTTCATGGCCAAGGCTGCAAAGCCGGTAGCAGCACCAGTCAGAGCTCGGCTTGACGAATATGTCATCCATTTCAAATAAGGCCGCTCGGTGACTCCCCGCACGTCCCCAAGCATCGACGCAGCAGCAACGATCATCGCTGCCAGAGGTCCGAATATTGCTGCAGCGAAAAGAGTCGGAAGGAGCGAAATGGAAACCTCGACGCCGCCAGGAAGTTTTACGCTGCCTCGCTCGGCGACGGCCGCCGCCAACGCTAGGCAGCCCACAATCCAGGCATTGCCGATCGCCATGCCCGCAAAGGCGAGACCGAAGGCTGTGGCGAGAGTCGCTAGTGCCAGACCTACAACATAGATCTCGAGCAGCCCAAGGTTTCGCACCCTGACAGGACGCATCACGACGTGCCCCGCTTGAACCGCTGCCAAGGGGGGTATAGCCTAGAACAGCCGTCAGTTCCCAATCGGGAGGAGTCCATGCCAAAATCGATTCTGGGCCTCGTTTCAAGAGCCGCTCTGGCCGGCGGCTTGAAGTCGTGGTAGAGCCGACGTAGCTTGCGCCGCCCACCGACGCCGGGCATCCCTCCCCCGAGGGATATTTGGCGCACGGAGCCGCGCAGGCTAAGAAATGAGCCCACGCCGGAAGCCAACGGCTACGGCGTGGGCTCGTGACCGCGCGTGCAACTTCGCGAGCAGGTGGCGGACGTGAGACTTCACCGTTTCTTCGGAGAGGTACAGGCGCCCGCCGATCTCACGGTTCACGAGTCCGTCAGAGATGAGCTGGAGCACCTCGATCTCCCGCATCGTCGGATCCTGACCCAACTCCTGAAGCGGCGCCGCAAAAGGGAGCACTTCGGCGTTCTGCTGCGTCGAGCGTTTCGCCGCCGCCTCCTCGAAGCGGCGCGAGTGGTTCATGTAGCGGGTGAGAATTTCCTTGCGCTCAGCAGGATCCATGCACCGACCATCGGCCTGGCCGAGAGGGGTCTTGAGGCCGCTCACCCCTCGTTCGGGGGAGGAGGAAACGGGTTTACACGGGCGGAGGCTCGTACGGTGCGGCAGGGGCACCGGGCTCGAAGACCGGCTCGAGCTGCTTCGGCTTCAGACGGCCGGCCTTGATCTCCTCGGCCCAGTGACACGCCACCTCGTGCCCCGGCGCGAGGGAGCGCAGCGGAGGCACCTCGTCGCGGCAGCGCGTGGGCTGCACAAATGGGCAGCGCGTGTGGAAGCGGCACGCGCTCGGCGGGTTGGCCGGGCTCGGCAGATCGCCTGCGAGGAGGATCGCCTCCCGCCCGCGCTCGACGGCCGGGTCGGGAATCGGCACCGCCGAGAGCAGCGAGATCGTGTACGGGTGCAGCGGATTGTCGTAGAGCTCGTCGGCCGGTGAGACCTCGACGATGGAGCCGAGGTACATGACGGCGATCCGATCGGAGATATGCCGGACGACGGCGAGGTCGTGCGCGATGAAGAGGTAGGTCAGCCCGAAGTCGTGCTGGAGCTGCTCCAGCAGGTTGATGATCTGTGCCTGGATGGAGACGTCGAGTGCCGAGACGGGCTCGTCGCAGACGATGAAGTCGGGGTTGAGCGCGAGCGAGCGCGCGAGGCCGATGCGCTGCCGCTGACCGCCCGAGAACTCGTGGGGGTAGCGCGAGGCGGCGTCGGCGGGCAGGCCCACGATCTCGAGCAGCTCGCGGACGCGCTTGCCCGTGCCGCCCCGGCCGAGTCCGTGCACGCGCAGAGGCTCCGCGACCATGCGCCCAACGCTGTGGCGCGGGTTGAGCGACGCGAACGGATCCTGGAAGACCATCTGCATGCGCCGGCGCAGCGGTCGCAGCTCCGCCTCGCCAAGGTGGGTCACGTCCTGACCGTCGAAGACGATGCGGCCCGCGGTCGGCTCGTAGAGACGCAGGATCGCCCGGCCCACAGTCGACTTGCCGCAGCCCGACTCGCCCACAAGGCCGAGCGTCTCACCGTGCGCGACGGTGAAGCTGACGTCGTCGACGGCCTTGATGTCGCCCACGTGACGGTCGAGCACGAGCCCGCTGCGGATCGGGAAGTAGACCTTGAGGTGCTCAACCTCGACGAGGTTGCCGTTCGCGCTCATGGCGCCTCGGCCACGAGGATGCAGTTCCTTCGCGTCGCCACAAACGGGTACGAGCCCTCGGGCGCCTGCAGCTCGCCCACCAGCTCGACGTACGCGTCGAGGTAGGTCTGCAGCGCGTCGCGCGTCTGCCACAGCGTGTAGGCGGTCGTGTCGCGGCGCTCGATGCGCCCGAAGTGCCGCTCGAGCGCGGCGACGCCGTTCTCGCAGTCGAAGTCGTCGCGCGACCACGGGTCGCCGACGGCAGCCCAAAGCTCGCTCATGTGGCCCTCGCGGTTGTAGATGCCGACGAAGTGTCCGCCGGGACGCAGCACGCGGGCGAGTTCGGCGAGCCCGCTGTCGAGCTCCGGGAGGTGGTACAGCACCCAGTTGCAAACGACGAGGTCGAAGTCGCCGTCCGCGAACGGCAGCTCCTGGATGTCGCCGACGCGGGCATCCACGCCCCGCGCCCGCGCCCGCTCGACGATCGCCGGAGACAGGTCGACGCCGACGACCTCGGGGGCAGCGATCGCCCGCGCGAAGTCACCCGTGCCGCAACCGGCGTCGAGGACACGGCGCGGACGCGCCTCGGCGATCGCCGCCAGTGCCCCGCCCCACGCCTCCTCGCCGTGGATCCAGCCCGTGCGATTGGTGGGGCGCTGCTCGAGGCGCTCGCTCGTCGCGTACTCGCGGGCTACGCGCACGGGGTCGTTCTGGCGGATCACGCGATCACCGCCGCCCGCTCGCGCCGCCATTCGTCCGCGGGCACGGGGTTGAAGCAGCGGACCCAGTGGCCGGGCTCGATCTCCTCGAGCTGCGGCAGATCTTGGCGCGACTCCTCCACCTCGTAGCGGCAGCGCGGCGCGAAGGGGCACTCGCGCGGCGGGCTCAGCATGTCGCGGGGGGCGCCTTCGATCGGTTGCAGCCGCTGCCTGCGGCCGGCATCGAGGCGCGGCACGCTCTGGAGCAGGCCGAGCGTATAGGGGTGGCGCGGCCTCGCGAAGAGCGCGGTGGCACTCCCCGTCTCGCCGAACATGCCCGCGTACATCACGTTGACCCGCTCGCACATGCCGGCGACGACGCCGAGGTCGTGCGTGATCAGGATCAGCGCCGTATCGCGCTCGGCCACGAGGCTGCGCAGCAGGTCGAGGATCTGCGCCTGGATAGTGACGTCGAGCGCCGTCGTCGGCTCGTCGGCGATCAGGAGCTTCGGCTCGCACGCGAGCGCCATCGCGATCATGGCGCGCTGGCGCATGCCGCCCGAGAACTGGTGCGGGTAGTCCTTCAGTCGCGTCTTCGCGCTCGGGATGCCGACCTGGTCAAGCAGCTCGGCCACGCGCCGGTCGGCCGGCCCGCGCTCCATGCCGAAGTGGGTCTCGAGCGCCTCGCGGATCTGCCGCCCGATCGTCAGCACCGGGTTCAGGCTCGTCATCGGATCCTGGAAGATCATCGCGATCTCACGGCCGCGAATCGTGCGCAGCTCGTCGTCGGAGAGCTTCAGCAGATCGCGGCCCTCGAAGCCGGCGCGGCCGCCGGTGACGCGTCCGGCACGGGCGAGGATGCCGAGCAGGGCGAGTGAGGTCACGCTCTTGCCGCAGCCCGACTCGCCGACGATGCCGAGCGTCTCGCCGGGCGCGATGTCGAAGGAGATGCCGTTGACCGCGTGGACGGTGCCGCGGCTCGTCCAGAACTCGACGCGGAGGTCGTCGACCTCGAGCAGCGGCGTTCTACCTGCCACGGAGCTTGGGATCGAGGGCCTCCCGCAGCCCGTCGCCGATCAGATTGAAGCCGAGCACCGAGAGGACGATGGCGACCCCGGGCGCGAGGGCGAGATGCGGCCCCGTCTGGAAGTAGCGGTTCACGTCGGCGAGCATCGTCCCCCACTCGGGCGTTCCCGGGTCCTGCGGGCCGAGCCCGAGGAAGCCGAGCCCCGCGACGTCGATGATCGCCGTCGCGAGCGCGAGCGTCCCCTGCACGATCACCGGCGAGATGGCGTTCGGGAGGATGTGCGCCGCGAGGATCGTCCGCCGCGGCACGCCCACCGAGCGGGCGGCGAGCACGAAGTCGTTCTCCCGCTGGGCGAGCACCGAGCCGCGCAGCAGGCGCGCGAAAATCGGAATCTGGGTGACGCCGACGGCGATCATGATCTCGAAGAGCCCGGGGCCTAGCAGGGCGACGATGCCGATCGCCATCAGGAAGCCGGGGATCGAGAGCATGACGTCCATGCAGCGCATGATCACGGAGTCGAGGAAGCCGCCCACGTAGCCCGCCACGGCACCGAGCACGAGCCCGACCGAGAGGCCGACGGCGACCGAGACAACGCCGATCAGGAGCGAGAAGCGCGCGCCGTAGAGGATGCGAGACAGCTCGTCCCGCGCGAGGCCGTCCTGCCCGAGCAGGTGGTCGCGCGAGGGGCCGTCGAAGGCCTCCGAGAGCGGGCCGGGATCGCGGGGACCGTACGGGGCGAGCCAGGGCGCGAGTAGCGCGACCAGCACGAAAAGGGCGACGAGCACGAAGCCCGCGATGGCGCCCGGGTTGCGGCGCAGGCGCCGCCAGGCCTCGCGCCAGAGCCCGCTCGGCGCCTCGAGCGCGACCTCCCTGGCCTCGAGCTCGGCGACGCTCACGAGAGCCGGATCCTCGGGTTGAGGACGGCATAGGACAGATCGACGAGCAGGTTCACGAGCACGAAGACGAGCGCGAGGAAGAGGATGCCACCCTGGAGCACGGGGAAGTTCCGATCCTGGATGGCATCGACGAGCCAGCTTCCCATCCCGGGCCACGCAAAGACCTTCTCGGTGAGCACGGCGCCCGAGAGCAGCAGGCCGACCTGGAGCCCGATGATCGTAGTGACGGGCAGCATCGCGTTCCGCAGCACGTGCCGGCGGTCCACGATCCCGGGCGCGAGCCCCTTCGCGCGCGCCGTGCGCACGTAGTCCTCGTTCTGGACGTCGAGCACGGCCGCCCGCGTGATGCGCGCGATGATCGCGAGCGGGATCGAGCCGAGCGCGATAGCGGGCAGGATCAGGTGCTTGATCGCGTCCCACAGCGCCTCGACGTCGGCGGCGATCAGAGCGTCGAGGAGGTAGAAGCCCGTCGGGTGCTCGAGATCGATCAGCACCGACAGGCGGCCCACGGTGGGTAAGAGCCCGAGCTCCACCGCGAAGATGTACTTGAGCAGGATGGCGAGAAAGAAGATCGGGATGGAGACGCCGAGCAGCGAGGCGATCAGGCTCGCGTGGTCGACGGCGGTGCCGTAGCGCTTGGCCGCGATGAAGCCGAGCGGGACGCCGATCACGACCGAGAAGAGCATCGCCGCGAGCGCGAGCTCGACCGTCGCCGGGAAGCGGTTGCCGAGCTCCTCGGTGACGGGGCGCCGGGTCGTCGTCGAGTCGCCGAAGTCGAAGCGGGCCGACTTCTTCAGGAAGCGCCAGTACTGGACGTGCACCGGCTGGTTGAGGCCGTACTGGCGCTCGATCTGCGCCACCGCCTCGGGCGTCGAGCGCTCACCGAGGAGCGCCTGGGCCGGCCCTCCCGGCAGAGCCCTGATCCAGAGGAAGACGAGGATCGAGAGCCCGAGCAGGATCGGGACGAGCAGCAGCAGCCGGCGGACGACGAAACGCAGCATCTTCTAGCGCGCCGCCGTCCGCCGGCTCTGACTCTTCAGCCTGTTACTCCTCGCCGCCCTCGCCGCCGAGCGTGACCGTGGCGAACGACTCGAGCGATACCGGGCTCGGCTCGTAGCCCTCCACGTCGGCCCGGAAGGCGAGCGCGGGCTTCGTGTGGACGTAAGGGACGCCCGGCAGGAAGTTCATGATCAGCCGGTTCGCATCCTGGTAGAGACCCTCACGCGCGTCGAGGTCAGTCTCCGCTTCGGCCGCGTCCAGCTTGTCGAAGATCTCCTTGTTCTCGAAGCCCCAGGCCTTCTGCGGTGTCTGGAAGAACGTGCCGATGAAGTTGTCCGGGTCGCCGAAGTCGCCCGTCCAACCGAGCAGGTAGACCTGCGCCTTGCCCTCGTCGACCTGTCCGAGGTAGTCCGGGCTCCACGGAGCCGTCTTCGGCACGATCTGGAAACCGGCCTCCTTCAGGCTGGCCGAGAAGGCCTCGAAGTTCCGCTTCGGGTCGGGCATGTACGGACGCGAGACGTCGCTCGGGTACCAGAACGTGATCTTCACGGGCGGCTTCAGGCCGGCCTCCTCGAGGAGCTTGCGCGACCGCGCGGGGTCGAACTCGTACTCGGTCACCTCCGGGGCATAGCCGGTCACCTCGGGCGGCAGGAACTGCTTCGCCACCTCGCCGCGGCCGGCGTAGAACTCGTCCACGACCTCCTGGCGGTTGAGGCCGTAGGCGATCGCCTGGCGCACCTTGATGTTGTCGAGGGGCTTGATGGCCTGGTTGAAGCCGACGTAGCCGACGTTGAAGGCCGGCCGGTCGAGCACCTGGAGGTTCTCGTCGCCCTCGATCGTCTCGATGTCCTGCGGCTCGACGAGGTCGAAGCCCTGGATCTCGCCGGACTGCAGCGCCTGGAGGCGCGCCGCGTTGTCGTCGATCGGCCTGAAGATGACCTGCTCGAGCGTGGCCTTCTCACCGTAGTAGTCGTCGTTTCGGCTCAGCACCAGTCGATCGCCGCGCTCCCACGACTCGAACTTGAACGGGCCCGTCCCGATCGGGTGCTCGGTGCCGAAGGTGCCGGTGGGCTGGAAGACGCCCTCCTCGTCGACGCGTCCCTCGTCGGCGCCGAACTCCTCCAGCGCCTTGGGGCTCGCGATCGAGAAGGCCGAGAGCGAGAGCGCACCGAGGATCGACGAAGACGGCTTCGACAGCTTGAGGACGACGGTGTTCTCGTCGGTCGCCTCGCAGCTCTCGTAGAACGACTCGTCGGGGCTGCCCTCCTCCGGCGTCTTGAAGCCGCCGAAGACGGTCTGCCAGTAGTAGGACGCGCTCGAGTTCTGGAACGAGCCCTTGAAGTTGTACCAACGGTCGAAGTTCGTGCAGACGGCCTCCGCGTTGAACGGCTCGCCGTCGTGGAACTCCACACCCTCGCGCAGCTTGAAGGTGTAGGAGAGCCCATCCTCGCTGATCTCCCAGCTCTCGGCGAGGCCCGGCTCGAGCTCGGTGGTGCCCGCCTTGAGAGAGACGAGGGTCTCGTAGATCTGGTCGATCACACGCAGCGACTCGCCGTCGGAGACGAGGGAGCCGTCGAGGACGACCGGGTCTGCGGAGGTCCCGAAGACGAGCGTACCGCCGCCGTCGCCCCCTCCACTCCCCTCGTCGTCTCCGCCGCATCCTGCTGCCCCAACCACAAGCAGCAGCGCGGCGAGTACCAGCAGAATCCTGAAGGACATGCGCCCCACGCTCTCTCCTTTCGTCGCCAAGAGCCGCAGTATCTCAGTCGGGGGCGACGAAGCTCAAGAAGAAGAGCCGGCGGGAGCATTCCCGCCGGCTCTCAGGTTCGCAGAGGTTAAGCAGCGAGCGAGGCGAGATCGCGCAGCGCGGCCAGGCGCGCGATGGCCTGACCCTCGAGCTGGCGGACGCGCTCGCGCGTGAGATCGAGCTCGTGCCCGATCGCCTCGAGCGTCCACGGGTCGCCCTCGAAGCCGAAACGCAGCTCGAGGATGCGCCGCTCGCGCTCGGGCAGGGCGTCGAGCGCCCGCCGCACACCCTGGCGGCGCAGCGACTCCTCGGCCTCGTCGAACGGATCAGCGGCCTCGCGGTCGGCGAAGAGATCGCCGAGCTCGCCCTCGTCGTCCGCGCCCACCGTCTGGTTCAGCGACACGGACGCCTGCGCAGCGCCGAGCGCCTCGTCGACGTGCTGGATCGGCAGTCCGGTGGCCTCTGCGAGCTCCAGCTTCGTCGCCTCGCGGCCGAGCTCGACCTCGAGCCGGCGGGCCGCCCGCGACAGCTTCTGCTGCCGCTCGACAACGTGCACCGGCACGCGGATCGTGCGGGCGTGATTCGCCACGGCGCGCTGCACCGACTGGCGAATCCACCACGTCGCATATGTCGAGAACTTGTAGCCGCGCCGCCAGTCGAACTTCTCGACCGCACGGTTCAGGCCGAGCGTGCCCTCCTGGATCAGATCGAGGAACGGCACGCCGAGGCCGCGGTAGCCCTTGGCGATCGACACGACGAGGCGCAGGTTCGACTCGATCATGCGCCGCTTCGCGGTGGGATCCCCGCGCTCGATCGCCTTGGCGAGGTAGACCTCCTCCGCCGCGGTCAGGAGCTTGTGGCGCCCGACGTCGGCCAGGAACAGCTGCAGGCTGTCGGCCGAGCCGGAGAGCGCGTGGGTCTCGACTGCGGGAACGGGCTCTGCCGCCTTCTCCTCCTCGGCGGTCTTGGCCGGCTCGCGCACCTCGAGGCCAATCCGTTCGAGCTCGCGCGTGAGCTCCTCGACGTCGACCTCGTTCAGGTCGTGCTCGAGCGAGAACGCCTCGAGCTCGGCCGGCTCGAGGTACCCGCGCTCCTCGGCCCCCTCGACGAGGGCCTTCGCGCCATCGGTATCAAGCAGTTCATGAAGCTGATTCGGCGTCAAAAACCTCTACGTCCTTTCAATGCCTACATCGGTTGGGGTCTTGCAAACCTTCTCACTCTAGAGGGTGGTTCCTCGTTGTGCCAGCGTTAAGACGCCGGGCGTCCCGCTGGTCCTCCCCACTCGCTCAACGACTCCCCTCCGCCTCGTATTCCAACCTCGACGTGCCCGGCGAAGGACAGCCTGAACTACTCGGCGGACGGCACCCGTGCGGAGCGCCGGCGCCGGCCGCCATTCGCCTTCGGCTTCGCCTTCGCCTTCGCGGCTGCGGGCGCGGGCTGCTCGCCGTTCTGCTCCACTGCTGGGGTGGGCTCGCGCGGCTCCCTGGCCCATTCCTCGTCGAAGTCGACCCGCCACTTGCCCTCCTCGTTCTGGGCGAGCGAGAGCTTTGCGCTGAAGCTCCTGCCCGAGCGACCACGGAAGCCCGTGACGGCCTTCTCGGTGCGTTTGGTAGCCATCAGCTCCTTGACGGTCGAGGCGGGCAGCGTCTTCCCCGCTTTCTGCTTCCAGATCACGAAGCCGCAACCCGGGTCCTCCTTCGTCCAGCAGGAGTAGCCCTTGCGGTTCTCGATCACGTCGCGTCCGCAGACGGGACAGGGGCCGAGGTTCGCCCGCTCCACCTGGATGCTCTGGAGCTTCTCGAGCTCGGCGACCGTGTCGGTCGTGAACTTGACGATGTCCGACATGAACGCGGGGCGGCTGTCGGAGCCACGCTCGATCTGGCCGAGCCGGTGCTCCCATCCTCCGGTGAGCTCCGGCGAGGTAAGCGCGTGGGAGCCCAGCAGCCGGATCACCTGCACGCCCTTCTCGGTCGCGTGCAGCGCGCGCCCCTCCCGCTCGACGTAGCCGACCGTGAGCAGGCGCTCGATGATTGCGGCGCGCGTCGCCGGCGTGCCGATACCCGACTCCTTCATCGCCTCGCGCAGCTCGCTGTCCTCGATGTCCTTGCCCGCCGTCTCCATCGCGGCGAGGAGCGACGCCTCGGTGAAGCGCCGCGGCGGCTGGGTCTCCTTGGCGAGCGAGTCGACCGAGCGCGTGTCCACGGCCTCGCTCTGCTCGAGGCGTGGCAGCAGCTGGTCGCCGCCCGAGTCGTCCTCGGCGGGCGCGTCGGCGGCGCGCACCTCCTCGCCATAGACGCTCTTCCAGCCGGCCTCGACCAGCACACGGCCGCTCGTGCGGAAGACGCGCTCGGAGACCGTCGTCTCGACCCGCGTGCGCTCGTAGACGGCCTCGGGGTGGAAAATGGCGAGGAAGCGGCGGGCGACGAGGTCGTACACCTTGCGCTCGTCCTCGCCCATGCGGCCGAGGTCGTGCTCGGCCTTCGTCGGGATGATCGCGTGGTGGTCGGTCACCTTCGCATCGTTCACGACCCGCCCGAGCGGCAGCTCGCGGAGACCGGCCACGTACTGCGCCGCCTTCGCGTACTCGCGATTGCCGCCCACGAGTGCTGCGGTCGGGCGGATGTCCTCCACGAGGTCTCCCGACAGGAAGCGCGAGCTCGTGCGCGGGTAGGTGAGCGCCTTGTGCTCCTCGTAGAGTTTCTGCGCGGCGGAGAGCGTGCGCCGAGCCGAGAAGCCGTACTGCGTGTTCGCGTTCCGCTGCAGGGTGGTGAGGTCGTAGAGGAGCTGCGGTCGCTCGCGCTCCTCCTTGCGCTCGAGCTTCGTGATCGTGCCGCTACGGTCGCGGACGGCCTCGACGACCGCGGTCGCCTCCTCCTCGGGCAGGCGCTTGCCCCCGAGGTAGCGGCCTCGGTAGACGCGCTCGCCGGTCGCGGCGAAGAGCGCCTCCACGAGCCAGTAGGGCTCGGGCTTGAAGGCGCGGATCTCCTCCTCGCGGCGGGCCACGAGCGCGAGCGTAGGGGTCTGCACGCGGCCGAGCGAGACGGCGCCGTCGAAGGCGGAGCGCAGCCGGATGGTCGCTGCCCGCGTCGCGTTCATGCCGACGAGCCAGTCGGCCTCCGAGCGGGACCGCGCCGCCTGTTCGAGCGAGGCCATCTCGTCGCCCGGTCGCAGCCGCTCGAACGCCTCCTGGATCGCGCGCTTGGTCATCGAGCTCAGCCACAGGCGCTGCACCGGCTTGTCGACGGCGGCGGCCTCGAAGAGGTAGGCGAAGATGAGCTCACCCTCGCGCCCCGCATCGCAGGCGTTGACCACGAACTCGACGTCGGCGCGCTTGAGGAGCTTGCGGATCAGGTCGAGCTGCTTCTTCGACTTGCCGTCGCGCGGGCGCACCTGGAAGCGCTCGGGGGCGATCGGCAGATCGGCCATGCGCCAACGCTTGAAGCGAAGGTCGTAGTCCTCGGGCTCGACGAGCTCGACGAGGTGGCCGACCGCCCAGGTGATCACGCGCTCGCCGGACTCGAGGTAGCCCTCCGACTTCGAGAACGTGCCGGGCAGGGCGGCTGCGATGTCCCTCCCGACCGAGGGCTTCTCCGCGATGATCAGGGTCTTGCTCACGCGGGCCACCTTAGCGAAGGGTCCCGGCGGGGATACTCCCCCGAACGTGCCATCTCCGTTCTATCTCTTCATCGGCGCCGCCAGCTTCCCCGTCGTGCGTGGGCTCTACCGGCTCCGGTCGCGCGGTGCCGAGAACGTGCCCGCGACGGGGGGTTGCGTGCTCGCTGCGAACCACAACTCGAACTTCGACCCATGGCCGCTCGGGATCCCCCTCTTCCCGCGCCGGCACCTCCGCTTCATGGCCAAGTCGGAGCTCTTCAACCCGGTACTGAAGCCGTTCATCCTGGCGGGGGGCGGCTTTCCGGTTCGCCGCGACCAGGCCGACCTCGAGGCCATCGAGACAGCTGTGCAGTTCTGCCGCAAGGGCGAGATCGTGGTCATGTTCCCGGAGGGCACGCGGCGCAAGAAGGGCCTGCGCAAGCGCTACGAGGCCCGTCCGCGCACGGGAGCCGCGCGCATCGCGCTCGAGGCGGGTGTGCCGCTCGTTCCCGCTGCCATCGGGGGTACCGACCGGCTGGCGCGGCTCGCCCGGCTGCGCGTCGCCTACGGCGTTGCGATCGACGTCAGCGACCTCCAGGACATGGAGCCGCGGCAGGCGTCCCAGATAGCGACCGACCGGTTGATGGCCAGCATCGGCGAGCTCGAAGCCTCCCTGTGAGCGGCCCGCTCCTCGTCGTCGACGGCGACTCCTTTGCCCACCGCGCCTACCACGCCCTGCCGAAGACGATCAAGCGGGCAGAGGGCCGTCCGGCCGGGGCGCTCGTCGGCTTCGCCAACATGTTGCTACGCCTCTGGGAGAGCGAGTCGCCGCGGAGCGTCGTCGTGGCCTGGGACACCCTCGAGGTGCCGACCTACCGGCACGAGGCGTTCCCGCCGTATCAGAGCGGGCGTGAGTTCGACGCCGACCTGCTCGAGCAGCTCGCGCTCCTGCCCGGGCTCGTGACGGCGATCGGCTTCGCCGCCGCGAAGGGTGCGGGCTACGAGGCCGACGACTTCCTCGCCGCCGCGGCGGCCGAGGGCGAGCGTCGCGGCGGCACCGTGCTCGTGGCCACGTCCGACCGGGACGCCTACCAGCTCGCCAGCTCACAGACGACGATTCTGCAGCCGGCGCGCGGGGGCGGGGAGCTCGTGCGCATCGGGCCCGCCGAGGTGCAGGAGCGCTACGGCGTGGAGCCGGCGCAGGTGCCGGACTTCATCGCGCTCCGAGGCGATCCGTCGGACCGCCTCCCCGGCGCCCGCGGCGTGGGGCCGAAGCGGGCGGCGGCCGTGCTGAGGGAGCACGGCTCGCTCGAGGCGGCGCTTGCAGCTGGCCGCTTCTCGACACAGGCGGAGGAGCTGCGACTCATGCGGCGAATAGCCACGCTCGACGCCTCCGCCCCCCTCCCCTCTCTCCAAGGGCACTCCCCCGGGGGGGTGGAGGCGTCCTCCTTCGCACGAAGGCTGGGGCTGAACGCGCTCGCCGACCGGCTCGCGGCACTCCCGTAGTGGACGCCCTCAGCCACGCGTCCTTCTCGCAGCTCCATCCCACGGGTCAGCATCCGGAGTCGCAGGAGCGCCTCGCCGTGCTCCAGGGGGCGATTCCCTTTTCGGAATCCGGGCGGCTCGTCACGCCCGAGGAGCTCGAGCGCTGCCACACCCCCGCGCACGTCGAGCAGGTGCGCAGCACTCGGGCGGCGATATGGCTCGACGGGGACACTCTGTGCTCGCAGACCAGCTGGGAGGCCGCCCGCCGTGCCGCCGGGACGGCAATCGAGGCCGTCGAGCGCGGCGCGTTCGCGCTCGTTCGCCCGCCCGGGCACCACGCGCTGCCGGGCCGTGCGATGGGGTTCTGCCTCTTCGGCAACGTCGCCGTCGCCGCCCGGCACGCGCAGCAGGAGCTCGGGATCGAGCGCCTCGCGATCCTCGACTGGGACGTCCACCACGGCAATGGCACGCAGGCGATCGTTGCCAACGATCCCGGCATCCTCTTCGTCTCGCTGCACCGCTGGCCGTTCTATCCCGGCAGCGGCGGGCCGGAGGATCAGGGCGAGACGCTGCTGAACGTGCCGCTGCCGAGCGGCGCAGGCGACGGCGAGTACGCGGCGGCCTTCTCGCAGGTGGTGGAGCCGCGCGTGCGCGGCTTCGAGCCCGAGCTCGTGCTCGTGTCGGCCGGCTTCGACGCGCACGAGGAGGATCCGCTCGCCGACGCTCGCGTGAGTGAGGACGGCTTTCGCGAGCTCGCCCGCCGTAGCGCCGCCCTGGCCCCGCGCGTGGCCGCGGTGCTCGAGGGCGGCTACAATCTGGGGACGCTGCCGCGGCTCGTGGAGGCTGCGCTCGAGGGCTTCGTCAGCGCGTGACGGCACGCTCGTAGCGCTCCGCCGAACGTGCCACAACGGCCTTCGCCTCGGACTCGACCACGCGGTCGAACCAGGCGCCGTAGATGCGATCGAAGGCGTACGGCTCCACCGCTGCGACGACCCGGTGCACGGTGCCCGGAGCGAGCGGGATCAGGTTCGGATAGCTGTACATGAAGCTCACCCAGCGCCGGTCGGAGACGACCTGGATCACGTCTCCGGCGAGGAGTGCGCCGCGGCCCTCGCAGCCGCCGGGCCAGTGCAGCACGGTGCCGCCGGCGAAGTGGCCGCCGCAGCGGATGAGGGAGAGGCCGCCGGGGAGCTCGCGCGTCTCTCCCTCCCACAGCTCGATCGAGGGGTCGGGCCGCATGATCCACTCGCAGTCGGCGGCGTGGAGGAGGATCGGCGCGTCGTCGAAGGCGCGGCTCCACTCGACCATAGAGGAGTAGTAGTGCGGGTGCGAGACGGCGATGGCCGCGATGCCGCCGAGCTCGGTCACGCGCCCGACCGCTCGCTCGTCGAGGAGCGAGATGCAGTCCCAGAGCACGTTCCCGGCCGGCGTCTGCACGAGCAGGGCGCGCTGACCGATCGCAATGGCCGGTTCTGTGCCGATGCCGAGCAGGCCCGGCTCCTCCTCGCGCAGGACGGTCACGTGACCGGCGCGCAACTCCTCGAGCGTCGTCCAGCGCTGTCCGTGCCAGCCGACGTACTGCCGCTCGTCGTCGCAGACCGGGCAGCTAGGCGGCGGCTCGGCCGTCTCGGCGAATTGCGTGCCGCAGGTCTCGCAGATCGAGCAGGGCATGAGCCCATCTTGCCGGGAGCGCCGAGCGCACCAAACGTCGGGTCAGGTCTCAGAATCGAACAGCGGGCCGGCTGCGGTGGAAGGTGTTCGATTTCGAGACCTGACCCCGCGTCTGGTGCACTTGCGCGCTGTGCTTGGCGGGCGCCTGGCCCGGCCTGCCGCGCATCCGCGGATCAGAGTTGCACGCGCTCCCACCTGAAGAGCTGGTCCGCGCGGGGGTCGACCCGCAGGCGCAGCCACTCGCTCGCCGTCGAGCCCTGCACGACTATGCGGGTCAGGTTCGGAACGGGGAGCGCGACGCCGTGCAGCGGGTCTCCCGCGGACAGCGGGTTGTCCACGATGTACTCGTGCGAGTCGCCCTCGAGCAGGAGCACGGGGCGGCCGAAGCTCCGCGAGAGCTCGGCGATGCGCTGCACGATCGGGTCGAACCCGTCGAGAGGCCGCCCGCTCGCCACCGAGGCGGCGTCCCACATGTCCGCCTGCATCGCGATCACGACGCCGTAGGCGCCGCGCCGGTAGGCGGTTTTGAACGTGTGGTCGAGCCAGTCGAGGTCGGCCTCGAGCCGGTCCGCGTACTCGGCGAGGCGCCGCGCCCGCTGGTCGGCGGTCTCGAGCGCCCCGAACCAGGGCTCGAGGTCGTTGTTGCTGCCGACGACGTGCACCGCGGAGAAGACCACGCGCGACTCCACGAAGAGCTGATTCTCGACGAAGGGCTCGAAGCCGAGCTCGTCGGCCTGGGTCTGCACGCGAACGCTTTGCTGGCCGAGCGTGTACCCGGGCTCCGGCTAGAAGGCGGCGCGCACCGCGTCGAGACGCTCGGTGGGGAGGTACCCGCCGTTGTTGGCGCGGTGGCAGTCCGTCCACTCGTTGTCACCGGGCGTGTACACGAGGGGATCCTCGAACGCGTCGAAATACCCTCGGATCGTCGCGAAGTACTCGTCGCTGCAGACGCTGCTGCCGTTCTTGATGTCGCCGAGGTGCAGGACGCGCTTGACGCGCGGGTCGGCGTTGATGTCGGCGACGAGGCTCGGGAACATGCCCACCTGGGCGGTGCCGTAGGGGCTGTCGCCGACGACGGCCAGCGTGAGTGGCCGCAGCGGGCCGCCGTAGTTGGAGTCGCCTCCGCCCGCTCCGGCCACGACTGCCGTACCGAGCAGGGCGCCAAAGGCGATGACGAGAGCGAGCGCGCGTCGCATGCTTCTCCTTGGGTCGGGGACGACGCGACGCTACGCCCGCCCGGACGCTATGGGGGTCAAGGGGTGGTGAAGAAGTCAGCTCGATTCTGCGAGCCGACACGCAAGCTCCACGGCCGGGAGGAAGGGGTCGACGGCGTCTGCCCGGATCGGCTCGTGCTCGCGGAAGAGCCGGTCGGTCACGACTCGGTAGATAAGCGCCCGCAACAGGAACTGGTCGAAGTCCTCGATGTGCTCGACGGCCTCGAGGAGCCCCTCGTCGGCCCCTTCCCAGACAAGCGCATCGGCGACGACGATTGCTGCGCCGAACGGTGCCGGTCGCCAGTAGGAAGAGACGTCGATGATGGCAGGCGGGAGACCTGCCGCGAACAGCACGTTGCCGGTCAGGTCTCCGTGGACGAGCTGGCTCGGTGCTGTGAGCGGGCGCAGCGCACCGACGAGGCGCGGCAGATGCTTCACGTGTGAGAACCCGTCAGGCGGCAGGGCACCCCAGGCAACGCGATCGCCGATCGCCCAGGGATCTGAGCGACGGACGATGAACTCCGGCTGCGGCACGCCGGCGAGTGCGGCGTGGAACCGCTCTCCGACGGCGATGATGTCCCGCCACCGCCGCTCCTCGTGCCGACCCTTCACCCGCTGCCACGCGCACCAGCCGTCCACCACGAGCGAGCCGTCCCGAGCACGCTGCGGGAGCGCGATGCGGAAACCGTCGCAGAGGATCGACGACAAGACCTCCGTTTCCCACTGCAGCTGAAGCTCGCTCACGTCGAGCGGCTTGAGGACGAGATCGCCAACGAGCCACGACGAGCCCTGACCGCCCTCGAGCGGTGCCGGCTCGTTGGTTACGCCGAATGCGCCGAGAACGGAAGGAGGAGGCGCCTGCCCCGGCACGCTACGCCGTCTCGCCCTCCATGGGCGCGACGGCGTCTGAGCGCTTGAACGCGGCCAGCACACCGTCCTCGCCAACCTGTTCCGGCGGACCACTGAGCACGACGACCTTGTCACTGTCGAGGTGCGTTGCGACCTCCGGGTAGATCATCGTGCTGACGATCAGCACCCGCGCGGGCTCGTCGCCGTTGTTCTCCACGCGGTGAGCGCCCCGGAGCCCGACCGGACACGCGACGACCTCCCCCACCGCGAGCTCGCGCGAGCCGTCCGCCGTGCGCAACGTCGGCCGCCCCGACAGGACGACGATCAGCTCCTCGTTGGCGTAGTGGACGTGAAGCGGCGAGGCACGCCCCCCGGCGTCGATCTCGTAGACCGACGCGCCGAGTCGCTCGGCCCCCGCCTGTGCTCCGACCCTGGCGACGCGAACGAGCCAGGGCGGTTGGTCGTTCTCGTACTGCCACTCGGGCTCGAAGAGGTTCGGCACGGCGCCTTCAGTCCCGTTCGAGGCGGGCGCCGATGAACGCCCCGACGCCCCCGGGGCTGGTCGAGATGGTGTTCGGCCCGACACGCGCCACGGCGCCGAAGTGCGACACGATCCCGAAGCCCATCCGCGACCGGTCGCCCGAAGGGACGTCCGAGCGCGTGTCGCGGACGGTGTTGCGGCTGATGCTGCAGTGCGAGTAGTCACCGCAGAAGATGCCGACACCGAGGCCGCCGCGCACGTCGTTGCGCTCGATCGCCCCCATCGACATCTCGGTCATCGTGATCCCGCGCAGGCTCGTCCTGCTGACACGGTTCCCCACGATACGGACGTTGGCGAAGTGGGTGACGATCCCCTCCATCCCGCCGAGGACGCTGCAGCGCCGGACGTGGCTCATTCCCTTGTCCGCTGCGAAGGAGATGTCGATCCCCTGCGCGTAGGGACTCGAGAGGGCGCCGATCGCGCAGTCCCGGATGATCACGCTGCCGCGGCGGACGTGGATGCCGTCGAGCCCGGCGCCCGAGATGGTCACGTCCTCGAGCACCACGTCCTCGGCGCCGTCGACCTCGATCCCGTACTCGCCCCCACGCACCTCGATGCCGCGAACCGTCACGTTGTCGGCCAGCACGCGGATGCCGCCTTGCACGACCGCTCCCGGCTTGCCGACGAGCGTCTGCGCGCGATCCAGCACGAGCGGCCCCTTGTGCACCCCGGCCGCCAGGTGCTCCGTCGGCGGTCGGAAGCTGAACCCCACCCCGAGGATGAGCAGGAAGAGCCCGACCGTGGCGCCCGCGAGCGCGAGACCGAGCCGCGGCCGGCCGGTCCAGATGTGGCGATGGAAGCCGAAGCCGAGGTACCCCGCGAGCACGCAGAGCAGGACGAGCGTGTTGATGACGAAGTGCAGCTCGATCAGGCTGAAGTTGACCCCCTCGGCCATCGGCAGCGGCTGTCCGAGGAGGCCCGGAGTCGGAGATCTGTGCCCGTTCGCGAACCACTGCTCGAGCTTCACCGTGTGCTCGACCACGTGGTAGCCCTGGAGCACGAAGACGCCGAGCGCGAGGATCGCCCACGCCCACGGCCGCGCACGGCGCCACGCCGGGCGCCACATGCGGTAGGCGAGGAAGAGCCCGACGAGCAGCAGCAGGATCGAGTGGTTGTAGGCGGCGTGCACCCACTCCACGTCGAAGGCGAAACCCAGCAGGCCGCGGCAGTCGTTCGGGCAGGCGTCGCCGCGGATGTCCTTCTGCACGATCTGGGCCGCATGCTCGCTCTGGTGGAAGAGCATGACCGCCACCACGAGGAAGAAGGCGACGTTCAGCAGCCGGTGGCGGCGCACGAGCGCGTCGGCGGCGCTCACTTGACGGAGCCCGCCAGCAGCCCCTGGACGAAGTAGCGCTGGAAGGCGAAGAAGACGGTCAGCGGGATCACGAGCGACACGAACGACGCCGGCGCGATCAGCTCGACGTTCGAGCCGAACTCGGACAGCTGCGAGAAGATCGCAACGGTGAGCGGCCGCGTGTCGCGCCCGTAGGTGAGCGCCACCAAGAGGTCGTTCCACGTCCACAGAAACTGGAAGATCGCCAGCGAGGCGATCGCCGGGACCCCGAGCGGGAGGATCAGGCGGACGAAGATCCTCAGCTCCGACGCCCCGTCGATCCGCGCCGACTCGAGGATGTCCTTGGGGATCCCGATGAAGAAGTTACGGAGCAGGAAGATCGCGAACGGCAGGCCGAACGCGGTGTGGAACAGGACGAGACCGAGGACTGTGTCGAAGAGCCCGGTCTCGTTGTAGAGCGAGAAGATCGGAATCAGCGCCATCTGGAGCGGCACGACGAGGAGCGCGATCACGCCGATGAAGAGCCAGTCGCGGCCGGGAAAGTCGAGCCATGCGAACGCGTATCCGGCGAGCGCCCCGATGAAGATCGGAAGGACGGTGCCGCCGATCGCGATGTAGGTAGTCGTCAGGAGGGACGACATGATCGCGTTGTTGTCGAAGAGAGCCCGATAGCTCCCGAACGTGCTCAGGCTGGGTTTGGAGAAGATCTGCCACCAGCCGTCGGCACTGATGTCGGCCGGGGAGAGCAGCGACGTGAAGAAGAGCCCGAGCGTCGGCGCCAGCCAGAGAAGGCCCACCACGACGAGGACGAGGTGCACTGGGGCCTTCGCGACGACGCGCAGGATCCGTGCCGCCACTCCCTCCTCGACGACAGGCGGGTGCACCTGTGCCTCGACGGCCGCCATCGCTACACCTCCCTCTTGAAGCGCCTGACGTTCAGCAGCAGGACGGGCAGCACGAGTACGAAGAGAAACACGGCGATCGCGGAGCCCAGCCCGAAGTCGTTGACGCCCCCGAACGACGTTCGCCACATGGCCAGGGCGATTACGTTCGCCTCGGCCTGCGTCGAGCCCGGGGCGACCGCGATGACGATGTCGAAGACCTTGAGCACGTTGATTAACATCGTGATGAAGACCACACTGAGCACAGGCGCGAGCAGCGGCACGGTGACGCGGCGGAACACCTGCCACTCCGTCCCTCCGTCGGTGCGCGCCGCCTCGAGCACGTCGCGTGGGATGGCGGCCAGGCCCGCGGCGATCACCACCATGGCGAAGCCCGCCCAGACCCAGATGTAGGCGATGATCACCGACGGGGTGATCAGCCTGGCGCCGAGCCAGGAGACGCCCCCGAAGGGCTTCGCGAAGGTCGAAGGTCCGATCGCGGCGCGATACTGCCCTTCCTCGACGTCCTCGAAGACGAACGTGCCGTCGGCGCCTGTTGTGGTCGAAGCGACGCTCTCGCCCCCTGGATCGCGCAGCTCGACCTTCACGCCCGGGAGCCCGAGCTCCTGCGTCTCGACTCTGCCGGGCGTCCCTCCGCCCGGCTTGAAATCGCGCCAG
>Ga0136617_10001462_pt1 | contig 21012 bp, 18 predicted proteins | sample AntDrymUQ3222106_2_FD_129672 | JGI IMG/M metagenome (GOLD analysis project Ga0136617, IMG submission 129672) | Polar desert sand microbial communities from Dry Valleys, Antarctica - metaG UQ322 (21.06) | ecosystem: Environmental > Terrestrial > Soil > Desert | place: Antarctica: Dry Valley...
CCTGAAACTCTTCATCGGTAATTCCGGTGGCGGCAAGAAATTCTCTCGGCTTTTCCTTTAATTCAAGATATTGTAACATTTACATAGTTTAACTGATTTTTCTTATTTCAAATAATGTCTATTGTATCAGTTTTGTTTCGATGCAGTTCGCTGGAGTTTGGCTGTCGTTGAAGCGAGGAGTCGGAAATTTCTCTTCTCACTATCCAGCAATATAAGTCTTTTGCAAATCTATCGCCCGCCTTTACACGGCGCATGACCGCCGGCGATAAGCTAGGATTTAACATGTAGGCAGAACAAAAATGTCGCCATTTTGCACCTGTGTTTAATGACTTATTTGGGTGGCACTCAAATATAGCAATCACCCGTTATTTTTTACCGGCTTTATTTTCTTCAGGTAAACTATAAATAACCTTGCCTGCTTCATCCAAGAAATCAAGTTTGGGCGTTCCATCCGCTGCAACCATCATGGTAATTCGCGGCTTACCTTTGATGTCGGACATCACTAGCATAGTTGAGTTATCGCGCCGCTTGCCGAGGAAAAGCCGGTTCGTCGTGAGTTCGTTATTATCAATCATCGCTTGAATAGCGGCTTTGCGTTTAGTCTCATCTGTGATTTTATTCGCATCTTTGTATTTAGCCAACATAACATCAGACGGAATGTTGGGCTGCTGCCACATTTCCAAGCCGGACTGGTAAGTTCCGTTGTCGCTTTCCAGATATCTGAAACCCATGGTTTGGTCGTTTCTGACTTTATCAAAAGTCAGCGAACCAAAGTGTCCGTTTCCACCGTTGTCGCCGAAAATAAAGCCGCCCATTTCGTCCCCCAAATGATTGAAGAAAATCATACCGGGCGGGCGCGGTCCTTTTCGCTCGATGATTTTTCCATTAACAATGCCGGGATGTTGGCGTTCTTGGTTGGAAATAACCATTCTAAGTTTGCCGTCCTTTTCTATAATGTTGATGCGCTCAACGTCAATTTCGTCAAACTTCTGCTTTTTGTTTTGTGTGGCAAAAGCTGATAGAAAAAATACCGCGCCAACAAGCGTAACGATAACAGCGTAAATTTTTAAGAAGCGCACTTCTTTTTCAATTTTTGTTTCCATTGCAGCAATCTCCACTCAAAAATATAGTTAACAATTTAATACCACCCGCGCTAATTTTATACTGCTATGGTTTGGAAGGAAGCGACTGAACAATCAAATTTAACGAATGCTCATTGTCCCATCAAAATAGCCTTGAGTTTTCGGGAAAACATACATCGCTACTTTGCGCCCCAACTCCAAACCGGCGATGTTATCGGCTTGAATGTGATAACCGCCCATCACGCGCGAGATTCCAGCCATTTCCGCCGTCTGACTGAAAGTTGGCAAATCGAGCGCGACATCACACGTCAGTTTCGCGTCGGTCAGTGATTGTCCAAGCCGCGTTTGAATTTTTTCGCAGGCGAAATCCGCTTCGGTCATCATTCCGGCTTTTCGTTTTTCAATTTCACCGAAACGGTCGCTGCCCGTGAATAATTCTAACACTTTGGCAGCCGCCGCACTGACCGTGCTGTGACCGGAAACGTAGCCGGGGAACGGCGGCGTAATGAAATTATATGGCGAATACGGATGCCAATCTTCGGCAGGCATTTCAACCACGCCTTTGCCGGGTCCAGCCCAACCTTCGACTTTTTGCCCTTTATAATAATGCCGGACGAGCGTCCACGGACGCGATGAATCATAAAAGCGTTTTGATTCCCAAGCGGCGATAAAAGCGTCAAAGCATACTACGCCAACGGCAAAAAACAGTTTTACATCCTTATCAATGTCGTATTTGTCACGGCGCGAAACGGCTTGGGCGAATTTTAACCAATGTCCCGATTGTCCGGTCGAGCGCGGTCCGTCGCGCATAAATTCGATAATTGCTTTTTGTTCGGGCGTGAGATTGGCATTGTAATTTAAAACTTCATCTACTTCGCGTTTTAATTGTTCCGAGCCGACTTTCGGCGGTGGCGGCGGGCGAAATTGGTCGGCGCGTTCCAGTGCAAACGGTTTGACGCGGTACCAGTGCGGCGTGAGATAGTCGGGGGCGCTGGTTCCGCCCTGCAGATTGGTAAAAGTAATCGGCTGCCAGCAATCCGGGTCAATGATTTTATCAACCGAATTGACCGGACGGTAAAATGTGTAGTCCGAATAGGGTTTTCCATTTGAGCCGAGTTCGTCGCCGAGTTGATTCGCGCCGTCCTTATGACGGTATTCGATGATGGCGGCAGCCGTAACATTGCCAACGCCTTGCGGTTTCGATAAATCAGTCGTTGCGTCGTGCGAATCGAATCCGCGCCGGCGCATTTGTTCTTCGAGCCATATCTTATCTTCCGCAAAAAGGTCGAGCATCGCGCGGTAAGTCGCATAAGCGATGGCTTTTTCCTTATTCGCCGAAGTGCGCTCTGATTTTGGACGGCGCAATTTACCGCCGAAGCGCGTGCCAACCGCCTTTTCGTCGTAAGCTGCCCAAGCGTCATACATCGCCGTAACGATAATCGCCAGCATTCGAGAGCCGACGGTCGGGCGCGGCGCAACCCGCTTGTGTTCGCGGGCGGTCGCTTCGAGCGCGACTTCGAGCCATTGGTAAGCGGCGGATTTTATCTGCGGCGATTCCTTTGATTCCGGCGACGATCTCACCGTTTGCGCCAATGTCTGCTTGGCGAAATACGGCGACAAACTTACGCTTGCGATACCGATTATCAAGAGTCGCGTAATGAACAACCGATAAATTTTCATAATTTTTACAAATAAAAAAGTCGTTGGTTTATGAATTGCTACTTGCTTTAGCTAGCGAACAAATTTGCATAAGAAAAAGTCGGCTTTAGCCGAAAAACATATTTGTGAAAGTCGCTATTGCGCCCTCACGTCTAATTACTTGTTCGGCTGTGGGTTATAATAGGAAACCACAAGGAAATTAACCGCTAACATAATCTATTATTGCCTCAGCTATGGATTGCTCAACTACATTCTGAGGTAATTTCAAATTCATGCGTCTTTTCATCACGCATCGTGAATTACAAATGACTCGCACCCGATTAGAATAGTTGTGTCCGCGACAGTGCCAAGTGTATGGGTTCATTAACACAACATCGCCAGCCTTTCCGTTAATTTCAACGACTTTGCCTCGCAAGTGATTGTGCATATAGTCGTTGATGTCTTTATGCGGAATGCCGCGCCCGCGCGGGTCGGCGGCTGCCATATAACGAATTATCTCTCTGTGCGAGCCTACTTCGATAAACGTCCCGCCGCCCCAAGCGTCAATGTCGGTGAACAGACACAAACAGACGACGGCATATTCGGGGTCGTCGAGTTTTTGACGAGGCTCGCCGTCAATGTGCCAGCCTTCGTCAGGCACGACTTTTTTGCTTGGCGCGTGTCCCGGAAAACTGATCGGAAACCATCCCCACTCGGTGATAGCGTGATAGTTATTCTTTCCTAAAAGGCTGTCAACGCAGCTTTCTAATTTTTTGTTCCAGAGGCTGGGAAACGGGTCGTCGGAAAAAATTTCTTTGATGTGGATGTATCCCTTCTCGCGCTCTACGTCTAATTCCGGGTCGTCAATTTGCTCAAGCACAAACGTCCCACACTGGCGAGCGACGGCGGGGTCGAATGCTTTCTTAATCTGTAGGAAGCCATTGAGCAGGAATTCGGTTTTTTGTGGTTCGCTAAGCATTCTCGAATAATTCCAAGGTTGAACAGCCTAACTATTTATTAACACTTGTGCCTTTATTACTAAAGCGTTTTTTATTAACTTTCGTTGGCACTTTCGGAACATCCGATTTGACCGTTTCGCCGCCGACTAAAAGATTAAATTTGCGCTGCGTTTCTGCTGACCAGCCGGGAATCAATTCTTTGACGATGCCTTTGTCGTCAACCAGAATCGTCAGCGGCACGCTTAATTCGTCGGTCGCGTAAATATTTTCGATTGCCGCCACGCCGCCGATTACAATCGGGTAAGTAACGCGCTTGTTTGCGACGTAGCCTTTGATGTTCGCGTTTTTTTCGGTGTCAACATTGATGCCGATTAAATCAACGCCGCGAGCCGAAAGTTGCGGACGCATTTTTTCGAGTTCCGGCATTTCTTTGGCGCACGGTACGCACCACGTCGCCCAGATATTTATCAAAGTCTGCCGTCCCGCTTTCATTTGTTTCTTCATCGAAGTCGCCGCTCCGCTCAAACTTTTGACGGCAAAATTCGGCAACGGTTCGTCGATTTTAATTTTCAAACTCTGCGCGAAAATTTCGGCTTTCGTCAAAGGATTCGGTAAATTTGCTTTGCCGATGGCGACGGCTTGCGCTTTGCCCGTTCCGGCTTTCAAAAGTAAAGTCGAACCGCTCGCGGCATCGCTTTCAAACTTTTCAACCGTTCCGTTTGCCCAAGTAACTTCAATCCATTCGGCGTGTCGGTCTTTGCCCAAACCGAAAAGCAGGCGCGGGTCATGTTGCGAGATAAAACCCGAACCGCCCGATTTTATTTTCGTCAACACTCCGGCGGAAGTCTTCACGCGGACAACTGAGCCGAAAGCGTCGCGTCCGGTTTTTTTATCGCCTTCGAGCGCGATGCGCAGGAAATTATTGTCCTGCCCGACATTGTTTCTGAAAAGCAGATGCGCCTGATTTTGAATCGTCGTCGAAAAAACGTCCAAATCACCGTCGTTATCAAAGTCAGCGAATACTCCAGCGCGTCCGTCGGTTATCGAATCAATTCCCGATACGCCCGAAATGTCGGTGAATTTCTTGCCGCCCAAATTCAAATAAAGCGGATCGCGTTCATAGCCGCTAAAGGAAAATCCCTGACCGAACATCAATTGATTTTGGTCTGACCGAAGTGCGCCCTTTTCGTCTTTGCCGTCGTTTGAATGCGTCACAACTTGACGCCAGAACTGACTTCAGGTGTCCTTCATCGACTTACCGGAAATAAAACCGTTCGGCGTGTAAATGTCTTCCCAGCCGTCGTTGTCGAAATCAATAAATCCGCCGCCCCACGCCCAGCCGCCGGAAAAGCCGCCGACTTCAGCCGTTACGTCCTTGAATTTTCCGTCGCCCGTGTTTTCGTAAAGATTGTTTCCCGCCGCAAGTTTTTTCAGCACGTTGTCTTTCGCGCTCGAATTAGGAAACAAACGCGACAAAATGCGGTTGCCGGCGGTCGAACTCATATTCGAGGCGTGAATATCAAGCCGTCCGTCGTTGTTATAATCGCCGAACGACACGCCCATTCCATTGCCGGGGTCAAGCACGCCTCTTTCGGCGGCTTCGTCAACAAACTTATCGCCCCGGTTGATAAACATCGCTTTCTCGCCGAAATCGTTGGCGACGTATAAATCAATTTTGCCGTCCGAGTTAATATCGGCAAATTCCGCCGCGTAACTCCAACGCCGATCATCAACACCCCATTTTGCCGCTTCTTCGCGAAAAGTCCCGTCCGGTTGATTGATAAAAAGCAAATTCGGCGTGCCGTTCGTCGCTCTGAACCACGAATCGGGCGTGACTTGTCCGTAGCGATTATATGAAGTGACATAAACATCAAGTCGCCCGTCGCCGTTGACATCGCCGGCAACCGCGCTGAAACCGATAGCGTCTTTTGCCACGCCGCTTTCGAGTGAAACGTCGTCGAATTCAAGTTTGCCGGTTTGCTTGAAATTGTTTCTTAAAAGAATTTGCTGCCCGACTGAAGAAATAAAAACATCCGCGTCGCCGTCATTGTCATAATCGAAGATGAGCGGCGCGGTTCCCGAGGCCGTAATCTTCACGCCCGCTTCATCCGAAGCATTACGGAAACCGCCTTTTCGGTCATTGAGGTAAAGAAAGTTGCGGTTTGCGCCGACGACAAAAAGGTCGATCCAGTCATCATTATCAAAATCTCCGGCAGCCGCCCCGTGCCAGATGAAACCGCTGTTTTCCGGCGTTCCGAAACCCGGTAAAGTCGCGCCTACTCCAGCCGGAATTGCCACTTCCGAAAATAAATCGGCGTTCGCTACCATCGAGTCGAAACTGATTAGCTCGAACGAATCAAACTGCCAGTGTTTGTTTTTATCGGCACGCGCATTCGCCCAAAAAACTCCCCGCGCCCATTCACGTTTTCCATCCGTATCGCGCCCGATGACGTAAAAAGCGATTCGGACTTTTCCTGTCGCGCCAACCGCCGCTGTCGGCTGTTCCGCTCCTAAAACAGCTTTAGCAGTCTCGTCGAAATTTGCTTCTTTAACCTTAAACCGCGCGTCCTCAATCTCGGAGAAATGCGCTAGAAATTCCGACCAATCGTTCAAGAACGCCTTGCTCGTTATTTTGTTTGCGCCTATCGAAGTGTTCAAAGCAGCATTTTCTTTTGTTTCCCAATTATGTGCGCTGACCCACTTGACCTGATTTTTAATCAGCGACGGATGCGAAGGAAAAGGTTTGGCAGCGATTTCGGCGGGGAAAAATTCAGCCGTCAATTGTATATCGCGGTCGCGTATGGCAACCGAAAGTTCTAATAAGTCATTTGCCAGCGATTCCGAAAGTTCTTCAATTACTTCCAACCGAGTCCGGTCAACTTTTTGCGTTTTATTAGTTTGTGGTGGAGTTGTCGCTTGCGCCGATACTCTATGCTCAGTTGCAGTGATAGCCGTTAATAGAATCAACGCGTATATTAACATTGATAGCGGAAGCGAATGATGACGGTAAAAATCGGAGTATTCCATCTTGCACAATTAGTCGAAAATCAATTCAAATTAAAATGAAGTTAGCTTTTAGAAATGCAACCATTTTCTTAAAAAGAAAACATAATATTCTTTTGATAATTTTAATCGGTATTTCGCGAATTTGACAATCTGTAGCGAAAGAATTTCGAATTTGATAAATATAACAACTGAAATTCCTCTTTAGTTGAAAGTTGAAGAAATTGATGTGAAGTATATTTCAGCGATTAGTGCTTCACTTCTCGTTCACCGTCTTTGCGCCTGCTTCGCCGTCCTTGGTGCTGATTTCTTTTCAGAGGGTTATTTTTGGATATTCTTTTGCTATTATTTCGGTGTCATCCCTTTTTAGGATGTGTACGCTGTGTCATTTGTGTCACTCTGAGCGGTCTTTCGAGTGTGGGTCCGATATGTTTTAGCCTTTTAGTAAGAAAACGCCACAAATTCCACTTATACGGCGAACAAACACATTTCGTCAGTCACAAAAACTACAAATAATAAAATTATACTATTCTATAGTTATCGGACTCAGACATACTTCACTTCTCGCGATATTAATTCGCTCCTATCGTATGACTCAAATGAATTACACGCCGGGCATGCAAGTTCAATTACAGAATCCTCGTGAGCTGCCACCTCAATCATTCCCTTTGATGGGTCATGTGAAAAATAGATTGTCGCGTCACAGCCCTTACATTGGACGCTAAAATACCATTCACCTTTCTGTATTTGCATGATTTTTGATCGCTTCTTTTTTATTAACCTTTTCCAATAAAAGCACAAACTAATACATAAAAACTAAATAGGCTGCCGCCAAAACCAAACCGCTTGTACTGAAAGGATTACTCCATCCAGATATGCGGACTTACTTTTCTGATTTCGTTGTAATCAGAAAGATCTTCTAGTTCTTTGCACATCCAATCTTCTTCATCCCATACTTTTGGTGGACGAAGAATTATTTTGGTAACAGCTCCAAACAATGCACACACTGAAACAATACCAAGCAAGGCAGTAAAAATATCAACCACTATTCCTTCTCCAACTGATGCATTAACCAATCCCAATCATCTTTGGTGTAAGTATCCTGCTGACTCATTACAAATTCCTGTTGTCCCTTCTTGATATATTCCAGCATTGTTTTCAAAACGGCGTCCCTTCCCTCTTTTGATAATGGCTCGGCTTGATACTCTTCGACTATTTTCTCTGACTTCCCTACTTTTATAGATTTGCTAGTTTTTAATTTTCCTTCTGCTGATCTTGCAGAACTGCCGAGAAGTCTGCGTCTTAAATGCTCAGTCAGAAATGCAGGAACATTTGAGATTGATTTAGTGCGAGCTGCGGCAATCTCCAATTCCATTGCGAGAAGTTCGGCAAGCTCGTTTAATTTTGCTGCATCCGTTTTTTGTGGAGGCTTCCCTGAAACTTTTTCAAACACTTTTGCTAACGTCTCGTTCATTTTGCCGAAAGGCTCATCATCAGTATTTGTATTAGTCTTAGAAGAATGTCTTAGGGATTCACTAAGAGCTTTGTTTTCAATTAGTAAAGTCTGACTAGTCTGACTAGTTTCTAGACTGACTAGTCTGTCTAGTTTCTGGGTAGACCTAGTCTGACCAGTCTGACTAGTCTGACTAGGCAGGCTCTCTTCAGGCAAGAACACCTCAAACTCATTTCCCTCATGTGAACCAGCAATAGCTGTTACTTTTATGAAGCCGATAACTTCCAGATGCTGAATGTTGGATTCAAAAGTAATGCGAGAACCAATATCCGCTAATTTCATCAGTTTTGATTTTCTTATTCTTATGTGGCGAACAGGAACTATTGCTCCTCGCGTTAAGGAATAAAGTGCATCATATAGTTGCTTGCTTTTGCCTTTAAATAATCCATCAGGAACTGCCTGTTTGGCTAAAGAATTTGGAACTTTTTGAAAATTCTTTGAGGGGGCAATTTCTTGGCTCTGACTAGACAGACTACTCATACTAGTCTGTCTAGTCAGACTAGGCATAGATATATCTTCGACTACAGTATGTTTCGGATTTGTAGTGTTAACAGCATCTGTCGCCCAAACATTTATAACGCGCCCTTCCTTCCTTTTTTCTTCCTGCGAGTTGCCTTCCTTAATTGCCTGTTTAATCGGTGAGCCTGTCATAAAGCAACGTCTCCCATAGAAGTTTCTACATAACTGACGGGAATTCCTTCTGGGAATCCGCCCATCGAATCCATCTTATGCAGGAATCCACATATTTTTAGTATAGAACGAGGAACTCCCATTCCTTTATCGTGAATCGCGGTTAATACCTCGTTTGAAAAAGGGTTTTCGATTGCCGAGTATTCGCACCGTTTTTGAATCATTTCCCGGGCTTCCGAAAAAGTTAGTGGCGCAAGTGTGCTTGTCGTAATAATTCTCGATTTGAGAGGTTTGTTGACTCTTCGATTGAGTATTGATTGCAGTTCCATCTGTCCAGCAATCACAAACTGAATAAGTTTCTGAGTGTTCGTTTCAAAGTTCAGAAGAGCGCGAATAAGTTCCAAATGCTTTGTTTTCAAGTCCTGCGCTTCATCAAGAAAAACTACTACATTCTTTTCCTGAGCTAATTGTTCAACAAGAAACTGCTGAAACTTTCTTTGTTGTGTCTGCATTGATCGCGCCGATTCAATTTCAAAATCTTCCGATATGCTTTTCAGCATTGAAAAGGCAGAAGGGAAGTTGGGCATTGTAATTAAAGTTGTTACGGTATCAGGACGTGAATCGTATTCAGAATATAGAAAGCGCAGGATTGTACTCTTACCGAAACCAATATCACCGATAATGCACGTCAAACCCTGACGAGAGTCAATTACGTACCTTGCCTTATTAACAACAGCACGAAGTGAATCGGTTACATAAAGGCTATTCGGATTTGGAATTGTTGAAAAAGGTGATAGGTCAGCAGCCATAATGCTACTTTTATAACATATTTATACAGAATTACAACTAACTTTAACAAAAAAAGAGTAAAATTAAGCCTTATTTTGCTTATTTCTTCTACTCATTACAGAACTTCGTCACTTTCTCATTCAAAGGCAAGAACTTGATCAACTTGGGAATTGCTTACCACCATTTTGGCGAAAAGGAAAAAGCCTGCGGTTTGTTGAAAGACGCATTGTTTACCCTCGAAGCAATCGAATCACCGTTTGCTAATATTGCTCGGCAAAACCTTACGAAACTATGTATGTAGAGATCACAGTCAATTTTATTTTGCCTTTGCTTCAACAATGCTCATTGAGTGCGACGTCAGTATAAATCACAGCTAATTGTATTTTTAGATAAATTTTGTGTGGATTTAGGATTGCAATATTTGGTTTATCGGTATTTTGGGACAAAAGGCAGAAACCTTGTAAAACTTCACTTTTGATTGATTAATCAATCTTTTTCCAAGCTGATTAACGGAATATGAAAGCGAAAAACATTTTGAGCACATTCATAACACTAATTATTGTATTATCGTTAACCGTTAATAGTAATGCACAAAAAAGAAAAGTTTCGGCAAATACAAAAAAAGTTGTAAGCCAAAAAGGAAATTTATCAATTGAGGCAGGAATTGTTTTTACTTCTGGAGATGTCCAACATATTGCTCGTGTTGAAATTTATTTGCTTAATAAAGATATGGAAGACATATTGAAAGAAGCTAATAGATAAACCGAGAAAGTTAGCTGTCAGAAAGCAAAGTTTGGCGTAAAATTTGTTTGTGAAAAACTTTAACCAACTCGACTTTCAGCAATTTGAAAAACTTATTTGGCTTTTCGGGAGCTGTTTTAGCAAACATGATGGCGATTGTCTTGCCGATTTTAGAAGCGGAACGAGAAAAAACGCTGCAAACTCGTCCCGACCGGAAAAGGAACTATGTCACAGATGACGGCAGACGACCGAAGGTTTATGCGCGTCAGAAATTCTTGATGACCTTGATTTATTTGCGACAGAACGTCAATCACACGGTTGTTGGAGAGATGTTTGGAGTCAGTGCCGACACATCGGAAAATGTGTTTCAGGAAGTGCTTCGGATTTTGCAAAGAGAATTTCGCTCGCAGAAGTGGGAAGCGGTGAAAAAGTGGCGGAAAGGCGAGGAGAAGTGGACTCCCGAGGAGGTGGATAATTTGTTGATTGACAGTTTTGAAACGCCGATCAAACGGTCAACTATCAATGAAAAGCAGCAGAAAAAGTATAGCGGGAAAAAGAAAATGGACACCTTAAAAAGCCAGTTGATAACCGACCAAAACGGAGAAATCACTCAAATAGATGCGGGTTTTGACGGACCAAAAGCGGACATTGAGATTTATCGAGATACTAAATTGAAGAAAGAATGGTTGGAAAAACCGAAGTTGGGAGACAAAGCCTATCTTGGAGAAGATATTGAAACGCCGAAGAAAAAGCCGAAAGGAGGCGAATTGACCGAGGCGGAAAAAGAGAAAAATCGAGAGTTATCGGCAAAAAGAATCAGAGTTGAACACGGAGTCAGAAAAGTGAAAACATTTAAGATACTGAGGCAAGATTACCGATTAGGAACTCGGATATATCGGAAAATAGCGGAAACGGTCGTCGGACTAATCCAGTATTCACGGATTGTGATGTAAAGAAATTCAAGAACCGAAGTGTGTCGGCTTGCCAATCACGACAAGCCAACTGAGATTACTCATTTTTAACTTTTTCGGATTATCTAATGATGAAAATATAAATTTAAGAACCATTACTTTAGCCTTGAATTTTCCGAGTCTGCTTCCAAATGGAATACAAGGAATTACGTCGGCTTTTAAGCCTCATATAGTTTCTTCTGTAACAACCGACTTTCAGGGAAAAGCAAAATTCCCCGCTATATAGGTTGGAAATTACTACTTATTTGGTTTCGCTAAAGCTGGAAAGTCTGTCGTGGTCTGGAATCTCTACACGACTATAAAAAGGGGAACAAACACCATAATTTTAGATAACAAAAATGCGGCTTTAGTTTCTGATAGGTAAGTTGACACTCTCGATCAACTGAAAAATAAATGAGTAGTCAGCCAATCTAGGGCACAGGCTAACGACCAAATTAACCCGCAGGTAAGAATCTATATCGTGCGACAAGTTGACGACGAAAGCCAGGCTATTTCTGGTCGGGTTCAATGAGATGCTAGACCGGTACGCGCGGCTTGGATGTATATGTGTCAAGATATAAACGCTAGAAGGAGAATAAGAAATGCTCGTCGAACCAATCAGTTACGCTTTAATTGAGATAGTCAAAGCCCCCATCACAAAGACTAAAGATGTTTCCGAATCAAATGACCTTGAACGCATCAAGAGTGAAGATATAAATCAAGAAGTATCTTTACAAATGATAGAGCGGCAAGCCAAAGTCATGCAAGAAGTCGCCATTGCTAAACGCATAGAAACGGCAGATGAGGTTGAGATTGAAGAATTCTATGATGGCAGTGGCGAAGGCAACGTAGGTTTGAAAGCAGGAAGTGAGTCTTTGAGCTTAGGCTTGAGCGGAAAAGGAAATCATGTAGTAAAAAGAGTATATCGCTTCAAAAACTTAAAGCTGGAAGCGCCGGAGCAAAGTTCGAGTGCATAATATTTCAATATCAGGACTAATAAGGCGCCGCACCAGACCGCTTACAGCCTACGCTTTGGTTTTTCCTCTCTTCGCTCTGGCTACCAGCGGCGGGTGAAATTATTCCTTTTAGAATTATTCAATTAAACTCTATTAATCATTGATATTTCACTCTGCTTTGTGTCAAAAGCCGTCTCATAACTAAAATTTTATAATTCAACCCATTAGCTGACTTATGAGACATATTTTTGAGACCAGAATGTGTCATTAGCCTTTAGACTTATTGAGAATTTCCAGATGAGACATTGAATAAGACACAATTTTTGGGTTTCTCGGAAATTATAGTTTTTGAGACAAAGCATTTTGTTGTGCAACGAAAGTAATAAGGAGTTATTCATTTCTCAAAAAAGTGGGGAAGGATTATTATGCTAAAATGTAATTCGGCCTTCATCCCGTATAATTTAGATAAGACAGGTGTTTAGAGTAATTTACCCAAAATGAAAGGAGACTGTATATGAAACGAATATTTACAATTATTGTATTGATACTTGTTTTCTCTTATCAAAAATCTTTAACTCATATCGGCAAATTACGCCTTTTCATCATTACTGTAACAATCGCCGGATTATTCTTGTCTGTACTAACTTCACCTAGCAAAGCGGCGTCCGGCGACCTATACCTATTTTTTGGTAACGGCGGGAAAATTACAACTGCAATCGGTAATGGCGGTAGTGCCTCTGCAATCGCCATTCAATCGGATGGCAAAATTGTGGTTGTGGGAACAGCCTCGATAACAGTCAACAATAATGATTTTGCAGTAATTCGTTTGAATTCGGACGGTTCCTTTGACACTTCGTTCGACGGAGATGGAAAAGTTACAACTGACTTTAGCCAGACTCAAGAATATGCTGAAGCAGTAGCGATTCAACCGGACGGCAAGATTGTCGTCGCTGGATATAGCGGTAGCTTCTTAATCGGAGGCCCTGACTTTGCCCTTGTCAGATACAATACTGACGGTTCACTTGACACTTCGTTCGATGGGGATGGAAAATTAAAAACCGATTTCGGCAATTCTGTGGATTATGCTAGGGCAGTAGCAATTCAATCAGACGGCAAGATTGTCGTCGCCGGTGGTCCTTTCTTTGCCCTTGCCAGGTACAACACTGATGGTTCGCTCGACACTTCCTTCGATGGGGATGGTAAAGTAATCACTCGATTTGATGAAACTGCAAATGCAAAGGCGGCTAATGCAGTAGCAATTCAATCGGACGGCAAGATTGTCGCCGCTGGAACAAACAGTAATTTTGCATTGGTCCGCTATAACACTGACGGCTCGCTCGATGCTTCGTTTGATGGAGATGGGAAAGTGACAACCGTCTTTGTTAATATTTATGCTTCTGCTAATGCAATTGCAATTCAATCGGACGGCAGAATTATCGCTGTTGGTGAGAGCGGCACCGGCTCAGAGTATGACTTTACGGCTGCTCGCTATAACACTGACGGCTCGCTCGACATTTCGTTCGACATTGATGGCAAAGTAACAACCGATATTGGTGGTAGAGATCGTGCACTTGCAGTTGCCATCCAATTAAACGGTAAGATTGTCGTCGCCGGTGTTGGTCCTAGCTTTGCTATTGCTCGGTATAAAACCGATGGTTCACTCGATCTTTCCTTTGATAGTGACGGCAAAGTAACCACAGCTTTCAGCACCAATTCTGGAGCTCAAGCAGTAGCAATTCAATCGGACGGCAAGATTGTCGCCGCTGGTTACAGTAATAATAACTCTGAGTTTAACTTCGCGGTTGCCCGCTAAATTGGCGATATGGTTGCAGCACGCCTGACGTTATTCGACTTTGACGGAGATGGCAAAGCAGATGTTTCTGTTTTCCGATCGTCAAATGGCGGTTGGTATATTGACCAATCAGCTAATGGTTTTACCGGTATCGCCTTCGGGCAGACAGGCGACAAAATCGTGCCTGCCGATTACGACGGCGACGGCAAAACCGATGTCGCTGTTTATCGCTCAGGCACCTGGTATCTAAATCGTTCGCAACTCGGCTTTACTGCCGTTGGCTTTGGCTTTGCTGATGACATTCCGCAGCCTGCCGACTTTGACGGCGACGGAAAAGCTGAGCTGGCTGTCTTTCGCCCGTCGAACGGAACTTGGTATGTTCTCAGCTTGGTGACCAATCAATTTAGTTTTGAGCAGTTTGGACAAAACGGTGATAAACCGGTGGCGGCAGACTACGACGGCGACGGTAAAGCAGATTATGCTGTTTATCGAAACGGCAGTTGGTATATCCTGAGAAGCAGTCAGGGATTCATTGGCATCCAGTTCGGTATCTCAACAGATAAACCTGTGCCGGCAGATTACGATGGTGACGGGAAAGCGGATGTGGCGGTGTTCCGTCAGTCAAACGGGACGTGGTATTTGAATCGTTCGATGGCAGGGTTTGCAGAAATCCAGTTCGGAATCTCGACGGATGTGCTGTCGCCGGCAGATTATGACGGCGACGGGAAAGCGGACATTGCGGTTTTCCGTGGTGGAGCGTGGTATTTGCAAAGAAGCAGACAGGGTTTTACCGGCATTAGTTTTGGATTTGCTACTGATAAACCCGTTCCCAATGCTTTCGTTCCTTAAAATGGCTTTATTTGCGCTAAAGCAATGATGAAAATTTAAATCTGATATTTGGCTAAAACCAATTGCCTTTTGCTAAATTAGCTGCTAGCTACAGCCAGTAGCTAATTGAAAAAAGCGGTAATTTTAAAAGCATTATTTTTAATTCATCATCTTAAATTTTAGTAAGCAAATGCCTGATAAACTTCCCGCGTATCAACTTCGTCGAGCGATTCCACGCGCGGATTAAATCGCAAAAGATGTTTTGATTGCTCGGAAAGATTTTCCCAAGTTTGGCGCGGAATTCTGATGGAAACTTCCGGTCGGAACATCCATCGGCGGCTGTAGCCGATAACGCACATCGGGCGCGGCTCTTCCTTTTTATTTGGCGTTCCGCGATGAATTGCCCGCACGTCCCGAATCATCAAATCGCCGATTTTCATCATTAGCCGGTCGAGTTTGATTTCGCCCGCCGCGAGCTTTCGCAAACCTTCTTCTTTCGTCATCAGATGCGTACCGTAGGTTGTCTCAAACGGTCCGTTTTCTTCCGTCACATCAACAAGCGGAAAATTAACGGCAAGCTGGAATGACGGCGTCTCGCGTGCGAGTTCGGGAAAAAGCGGCGGCGCGTCGCGGTGTAAATCTTGATAATCCGAGCCTCGAAGCGGCGTGTCGGTGGCGAGTTGGCACATTACAAAATCCTTCCCGACCAGATTTTCGACAATAGCCAAAACGTCCGGGTCGGCAAAAATTTCCTCGTCGGCAAACGGCTCGACGAATGGCAGAGTCACATAATAACGATTCGAGCCGCGATTTTCATTTCGACCTTCGCGCTCGATGTGTGCTTCGAGAAGCGGCTGAAATTCTTCGTTCCAACGCCGCAGTTTTTCCGCCGGAAAATGTCCGCGCAAAATGCACAGCCCTTGAGTTATGGCTTCGTGTGTTAATTGTTCGATTTCAGATTGGCTGTAACGCATAATTTCAAAAATAGATAACGGATAATTGATAATGGATAACAAAAAATAGACGGCTGGAGAATTATCAATTATCCGTTATCCATTTTCCATTATTTAAGTTTCGTCAAACGGTTTTGCACCACGACAACAAACAGTAAAATCACGCCGCGCAAAACAAGCTGCCACCAAGGGCTGATTTGACCTTCGAGATTGAATAAATTAAAAATCACGCCGAGCAAGAGAACACCGACCAGCGTTGATAAAACGCTGCCTTGTCCGCCCGTTAAAAGCGTTCCGCCGATAACGACCGCCGCAATCGCGTCGAGTTCCCAACCGACACCGGCAACCGGCTGTCCCGTTCCCAAACGCGATGCGAGAATCACGCCCGCCAGTCCCGCCAACGCTCCGCTAATTGCGTAGACTGCAATGGTGACGCGGTTGATATTCAATCCCATCAGACGCGCGGCTTCGTCATTATCACCGACCGCGAAAACATTTCGCCCGAATCGCGTGTGATTCAAAACGAGCCATCCGATGGCAAATGCAATAATCAAAATAACAATCGGGACGGGCAAATAATCGCCGATTAAACCTCGACCGAGCCAGTTAAAACCTTCGTTCGCGCCGGTAATTCTGACCGATTGCTCGCCGGTCGCCGCCAGAGCTAAACCTCGTGCCGCAATCATCATCGCCAGGGTGACAATAAACGGCTGAATCCTGGCTTTAGCAATCACCAAACCATTGATTAAACCTAAAACGGTTGCCGCCGCCACTGCCGCGACGAGCGCGATGATTAAGCCTTGCTCGGCTAAGTTCGCGGCGATTACACCAGCTACCGCTAATAATGCGCCGACCGATAAATCAATGCCGCCGGTCAAAATTACAAACGTCATTCCGAGCGCGACGAGTCCAAGCATCGAATTTTGGCGCAAAACGTTAAGCAAATTCTCCGGCGTGAGAAACGCTTCGTAACGCGCAAAGCCGATGATGCAGACCAGCACCAGCATCACGAGTGCGCCCTGTTGCTGCAAAAACGAACCGACTTTCGCTCGCATCGAACGGCTTGCATCCGTATTAACGTCGTTTAAGGTCTCGGTTTGATTCATAATTTTCTATTAGTGATGAGCGGTAAGTGGTAAGTTATAAGTTGCAGAGAGTTAAATTGTCTTCTTCGATTTACCACTCACCACTTACCGTTCACCACTTACCACTATTTTAAGCCAATCAAATCGCGCTGTCTGCGCTTTGCCGATGTGCGTCAGCGCAACTCTTGCGCCTTCGACATGGCTGCCGACAATCGGTTTTCCTAAATCTATCCAAGTATCTCCGTCCAAACTGTAAGCAAACTGATAAAACTCGCCGCGCGTCGCCGCCATTCGCAGATAAATGTTTTGCGCCTTCGATACGTCTGCATTCGCGGCGATCTCCTGTCTGCCGTTTTCGCGCCGAAAGACAGAAACTTTTCCCAAACCGAAACTGATTCCGACGGCGTTTCCGCGCCAACTGTAACCGGCGAGTCCGACGATTTCGTCAGCCGCCATATTCGCCGATTTTATCAAAGTAGTCGCCGTGTAATTGCCCGAAACAGTGCGCGTAGCGATGATGGCTTCGCTCCTATCGTCCGCGCTGAACGCCAAAGTTCCGGCTTTCAAATCAATGTTTTCGGACGGCGACATCGGCAGTTGGTAATTTGGGCTTAAAACTGAAGTATCAAACTCGTCATTGAAACCTAAATTCTTTTCCTGCTTCGCCCAAGTAAATGGCAGATTCGCCGTGTTTGACGCGCCGCGTCCGCCGTTAATCGTCGCCCAGCCGTCTTTCATCCACTCGACTTTATCGAGCAAGGCTTCGCGCCCGATGTTAAAAGCGTCGGCGCGTTTGCGGTAAGCGTGATACAGCAAAAAATCTGAGCCGTCTGGCGTTTTGACAATCGTGCCGTGACCGGGACATTGCCAAGTTTCATTTGCCGCAAGAATCGGATTCGCTGGATTCTTCTCCCATTTTCCCAACAAAGTTCTGCTTCGCGCCATCCCCAGAGCGTAATTGCAGGAGCGTCCGCAACAGGCATTGCCTGAATAAAACATATAAAACCAGCCGTCTCTATGGACAATATCCGCCCCTTCGATAACGTGATTTTCCCAGCCCGAACCTTCATTGCGAAACAGCTTTTTCGGCTTGCCGACGAGTTTGGTCAAACTCTCATCCAACGCTTGCGCGTAAAGCCAAGTCGGTTGCTGCCGATCGTTGCCGTCCTCTTTCCAAACCAGAAACGGCTTATCGTTTTCGTCGCGGATGAAAAACGCATCAATCGAACCCATCTCCTGGCAGACTAAAGCACCTTTGTCGGCGTAAACTCCGTCGGGCTTGTCGGCAACGGCAACCGCGACGCACAAAGTTCCTTTTTTGCCTTTCCCGTCATTGCGCCGCGCCGTGTAAAAAATATAAAATTTTCCTTTATCTTCGGCAATTTCCGGTGCCCAAAAATCACCTTTCGCCCAAGCCGGTTTTTTGGGAAAAACCGAGCCGATGATTTTCCAGTTAACCAAATCTTTTGAATGAGCAATCGAAAAAAACGGTGACCAGCCGCCGGTCGTCGCCGTCGCGTAATAATCTTCGCCGACACGAATCACCGACGGGTCGGGAAAATCTCCCGCGATAACTGGATTCGTGTAAGTCTGCGCCGGTGAATTTAGAGCAAGAAAAATTAACCACAGATGGACAAAGATGAACACAGATTTTTTAAAGTGAAAAGTGAAAAGTGAAAAGTGAAAAGTAAATTCATTCTTCATTTTTACCTTTTGCCTTTTTACTTTTGCCTTTATAAACTGCGTTTTCATTTCTTCTTTCTTTTTTTAACGCGCTCCAGCCATCTGCGCTTTTGTTTTGCCGGTGATTAGTTTAATCAATTCGGTTTCTTCGCGCAGGTAAGGAGTGCCATCCGTGCGAAAAACGTCGTGAAACCAAATCCACGGCTCGTATTCGACATACGGTTTTTCCCACGAATCCCACGGGTAAATTGTTTGGGATTTGCCTTCAACGAAACCCCAATTTATCATTCCGACGTTGTATTTTTCCCCGACCGGCAGAATGGCGACGAACGTGCTGCCGCGCGGACGCGCCATATATTCGGTGCAGACAATCGGGCGATTGAGTTTTTGCAAAAATTTAACGTGCTTGGCAAATTCGTCGGCTGCGTCGTAACTGTGAAACGTAACAAAATCGGAATTCTCGATTTGAATTTGTTCGGTCGGGTCAAACTTTTCCGAATTTGAATAACCGCCTTTCCAAACGCCGGAAGTCAGCGGTTGTTTGGGATTTGCGGCGCGCGCCCACTGAAACGCGAGCGGCAGAAGTTTATTGACCAACTCGATCTTATTCGGCGGGTCTTGCTTAGCGTAATCGTTGCCGTTGCGGTTGTCCGGCTCATTCCAGATGTCCCACGAATGGATGCGCTCGTCTTTGGCAAAACTGCCGACGACATCTTTGACGTATTTTTCCAGCCGCAGATATTCCGCCGTATTCGCCAGCGCCTTCGCGCCCGGCGATTGCAGCCAGCCGGAATTATGAATGCCCAGACGCGGCACGCGCTGCCGTCCGATTTGCGGATTCGGGTCCCAAACCGAATCGAAAAGGACAATCATCGGTTTGATTTTATGCCTTGCGGAAATGTCGAGAAATTGATTGAGCCGTTTCTTAAAGCCTTCCGGGTCTTGATTAGGCGCCAAATCGTGGAGAAAAACGCACATCGTGTTCATCCCCAAATTTTCCGCCCAGCCGAGTTCCAAATCAATCCGCTTTGCGTTAAAAGTATCGGCTTGCCACATCTCCAACTCATTTATCGCCGTTGCCGGAATGTAATTAGAACCAACCGGAAAAGGCTGTTTCGCATACCAATCGTTCGCCTGCTTTTCCGTCCATTTCGGCGCGGCGGAAACGGCGAAACAAAATAATAAAATGAGTGCTAACGATTGTTGGATTTTTTTTGTTTTCGACATAAATTTTTGTAAAAACAATCAACGATCAATAAAAGTCGCTGCCCGCGCTTCGCGTCCGATGAATTATCGGGCGTGTTCGTCATTAGTGTTCGGTCGTTAGCAACGATGCCGTGCCGCTCGGATAACGTCCTCTTCTGCTCAATACTTGACGCTCTAAAATTTGGTCGTCGTGATTCATCTGCAAAATGCGAATCGTCGCATCTCCGATTTCCGTCAAAGGCTCAATCAGCACTCCGTTCAGACGAAAATGCTCGCGCCAACGGTCAACTCGCGGATTGTAAAAGCGAATTAGCTGGCCTGTTTCAGGTATCAGCGAAGCAATATCACTCCCTTTGTAGCGGTTACAGAAAACACACGCTAAAGCCAAATTCTCCTGCTCCGACGAACCGCCGTGCTTGCGGCTGATGATGTGTTCGACTTGGTGTTTGAAATAAGCGTCTTCTTCGGCTATCAAACAATACTCGCAAATAAAGCCCGCGCGACTCGCCACAATCTGCCGAATTTCAGGACTGATGCGGCTGCTCATTTCGGCAAAAAATCACGGGCGCGGGCTTTTGCCAGGCGCATTAGATGTTCAAGCTGCAAGTAATGGTCAAGTTCGGATTTTTCCGCGAGCGATAATTTGCCTTCTTTCTCACGCGACAACAAATCCGTCACACGCTCCTGCGCCGCTTCCGACGGACGAAAAGCAATGACATTTTGCGGAGTCGTTCCGGCGGCAATAAAATCAACCACTTCTTCGTATACTTTAATATTGTTCATATCGAAAACAGAATACTCTTTCGTTACCGGATAATCTAGCCTTTTCGGTTTCGAGCGAAAATGCCCAACGGCTGAATTGACGCGGGCAAAATTACCTCGCGCCAGCCGAAATTTAACGAATTAAATACACAGTTTTAAGCCTTTTTCAATAAACTGACTTATATTTTTCTTTTCACCTGCAATTGATGGGTCAACCACAACGATTGAGTTGACGTGGGGCGAAACCAGCCACAGACAACATGAAATTTAAAGAAAGACGTTTTTAAAGAGAAGCTGTTTCGCCCTCACGTCCAATGATTTGTTAGGCGCGTCTCTATCTTTAGCACGCCGCCGACCTTCACACAAGTTTCGGTTTTGCGCGGAGCGTCTTAGTTCGTTTTCAAACATTCAATCCGCCTTAAAGTTTCTTTCAAGAAACGCC